>Ga0180009_10007945_pt1 | contig 10672 bp, 7 predicted proteins | sample OS_PC_MetaG_FD_123537 | JGI IMG/M metagenome (GOLD analysis project Ga0180009, IMG submission 123537) | Groundwater microbial communities from the Aspo Hard Rock Laboratory (HRL) deep subsurface site, Sweden - OS_PC_MetaG | ecosystem: Environmental > Aquatic > Deep subsurface > Groundwater... | reverse complement strand
CTCCTTGCGGAAAAAGCCCCGCAGCCGGCGGCGCACCACCTCGGCGAGCTCCTCGGGAAGGGATCGCGCCGAGGGCGGCAGGTCCCGCACGGTGTCGGCCAGGGCGCGGGTGGCCCGCGCCAGGATCTCGTCGCATTCCTGTTCCCGGAGCACGCCCACGGCGGTCAGCTCCGGCGGCCGTGCGAGCTCACCGCTGGAGGAGTCCAGGGTGATCAGGGCCACTACCGTGCCCGTGGCAGCCAGGTGACGGCGGTCCCGCAGCACCAGCTCCTCCACGTCGCCCACGCCCTTACCGTCGACGAGGGTGCGCCCCACCTCCACCTGGCCGATGGTGCGCATGCCCGCCTCAGTGACCTCGATGACGGCGCCGTTTTCCGGGATGTGCGCGCGCTCCACGCCCACCTGATGGGCGAGCTCGGCGTGCTCGATGAGCATGCGGTAGCGGCCGTGGACCGGGATCACTCCCCGCGGTCGGAGCAGGAGATGCATGCGTCGGAGGTCCTCCCGGTAGCCGTGACCGCTCACGTGTACGCGCCGGTCCCGGGCTGCGTCCACCACCGTGGCGCCCTGGCGGCAGAGCAGGTCCACCAGTCGATTCACCTTGCGCTCGTTGCCGGGGATGATCCGGGCCGAGAGCACCACCGTGTCCCCGGGCCCAACGTTGAGGTTCGGGTGATCCCTGAGGGCCAGGCGGCGCAGCACTGAGCCGGGCTCGCCCTGGGTGCCGGTGACCACCACCACGGCGCGGCGCAGGGGCAGGTGAGCCAGCTCTTCGAGGGTGGCGCGGAGCCCCGGCGGGAACTTGAGGAAGCCGGCGACCTCGGCCTGACGGGCGTACTGGCGCAGACTGCGACCTTCGAGCACCAGTCGGCGACCGAAGCGTTTGCACAGGGCCAACACGGTGTTGAGCCGCTCGATGTTCGAGGCGAACTGGGCCAGGAGAATGCGGCCGCTGGTGGTGGCGAACAGGTCGGTGAGGGGCTCGACGATGTCCTCCTCGGATTGGCAGAGCCCCGGCTCGAGGGCGCCCGTGGAGTCGGCCACGGCCACCAGCACGCCCTCGGTGCCGAGCTCGTCGAGGCGCTCGACGTCGGTACCCTCCGTGGGCAGCCCGGGGCCCACCATCTTAAAGTCCCCCGTGTGCACCGCCAGCCCGGCCGGGCAGCGCAGGGCCAGGGACACCGAGTCCGGGATGGAGTGGGCCACGCGAATGGGCTCCACGGAGAAGTGCCCCAGAGTAACAAGCTGTCGGGGGATGAGCTCCACGAGCTTGATCGGGTGTCCGGGATTGTTCTCCGCGAGCTTTTCCCGGATGAGGCTCAAGGTGAACCCGGTGGCGTAGACGGGCGCCGGGGCCTCCCGCAGGGCGAAGGGCAGCGCGCCCAGGTGGTCCTCATGGCCGTGGGTAATCACGTAGCCTTTCAACGCCGCGGCGTGCTCGCGCAAAAAGCTGAAATCCGGCAGCACGAGGTCCACCCCGAACATGTCGTCTTCGGGGAACATCAGCCCGCAGTCCACGGCCAACAGCTCGTCAGCGTAGCGGTAGCAGGTCAGGTTGAGGCCGAACTCGCCACATCCACCGAGGGGGATTACTTCAAGAGGCAGGGTCGCTGTCATCGGAATCATGATAGCACAATCGGTGGCCCAAGCCGGAGCCTGCGCACCCGAAAAAGGCGACGCTTTGACAAGGCGGAAACGACGGCGCTACACTCGTGCACGTCATGCATTGCCCTGGCCCACATCTGGTGACCCTGCTGTGCTGCGCGCTGGGGGCGGGCTGCATCTGGCCCACGGACAAGCCCTATCTGGCCGCCCAGGATCCGCCCCCCCTCGAGCTGGTGTCCAGCGCGCCGGAGTCCGGGGCGGAGGGCGTGCCGCCCAATGGTGTCCTGGTGTTTACCTTTGATGAGCCCGTACATCCCGACGCCGTATCCCGGGAGACCGTGTGGCTCACCGCCGGCACATCGGATGTGGCTTCGTCGCGTGGGGTGCACCTGCTGGACTGCTCGGTCACCCTGCGCCCCCACGAACCCCTTTCGCCGCTGCTGTCCCACCGGGCCGAGGTCGTGGGTGTCTACGGTTTCACCGTCGGCCCCCTGGCCGAACCCCACGCCGTGGTGTTCACCACCGGGGACGCCACCGTGACCGAGCCGCCCCCCTCGGCGCCGACCCTGGCTGAGGTGTTCACCACGGTGTTTGCGCCGCGCTGCGCCGGCTGTCACTCCGGGGCGTGGCCGCCCGCGGGGTTGGATCTGAGCACGGTGGAAAAAGCCGACGCGGGGCTGATCAGCCGGGAGAGCCCCCTACGCCCGGGGTCCACCCTGGTGGTGCCCGGCCGCCACGCCTCGAGCTACCTGATGTGGAAGCTCTTGGACCTGCCGCCCATCTTTGGCGATGCCATGCCGCCGACCGGCGATTGGCCTTCGGATCGGCGGTGCGGTACCGCCGACGAGGACCTGCGCCTTGTGGCGGACTGGGTCGACGGCCTGTAGGTTGATGGCGTCCCGAGGGTCGGGCGTCAGGGCCGCCGTCGTGGTCGCCTGCGGAAGAACTTGTACAGCAGGGTTTTGACGATCTCTTTGAAGACCTGGTTGTGGGAGGTCACCGTGGTGGGCTTTGTGACGTAGGCGTACCAGCGTTTGCCGCGCCGCTTGCGGCAGCGTTTGTAGTAGCGCTGGTCCACCCGCCCACAGTGCTGGGGGCGCTTGCCGATGAAGGTCTTTTCGTAGCGCCGGTAAGGCGGGTAGCCCGCCGCGCCGCGACAGGTGTTCACCACCCGGGTGTGTTTGCGCAGAAAATTTGTGACGATGAAGTTGGCGTAAAAGGGGCTGCCGTAGCAGGTGTCAGAGGTGGCGTAGAGAAACAGCCGCGGGAACGCTTTGACCGCGGCGAAGATGCCCGCCCCCGGGCAGCAGCCCGATCCCGAGTGGGCCATGAGGGACCAGCTGCGCACCCGGATGCCGTGCTTGCGCAGCAGCTTCGTGAGCTTTTGGCGGTAGACCCGGAAGTCAAAGCCCTGGCCGAACACCGTGGGGAGCCCGCCGCGGTTCTTGGAACACGTTCCGTGGTGGATGGGCTCGGCCAGGACCACCGGCCAGATCTGGCGGCTGCTCACGTATTTGGAGACCAGCTTCTCCAGGTGCCTCCCGCCGCCCAGGCTGGGATGGCGGTCCAACGAAGCGTTGTTGCCGTGCAGCATGATGACCACCGGAGCCGTGCCGCCGCAGGAGATGCGGCGGGGGATCCACACCTGGCCGCCCTGCTGGTACTTGAGCTTGACGAGCTTGTCGCGTTTGCGACAACGCCGGCGTCGCGCGTCGGCCCGGGTGGACAGGCCGGCCAGCAGCACGAAGGCCGAGAGCAGCGCCGTCAGGAGTTTCACTTGTTGGAGCATCGGTTTGAACCCTTATCAGCGGACGCTGGGCCAAGCAACTTGATTCACACCTTTTTCAACAGACCGATGGGGGATTCCGACGTCCTACCGCGGCGGCTCCGAAGATCTTCCTTGCTGGACCGGGGCGGTGTATCTTGATCGGTGAACACAGCGCCCCTAGGTTGTCGGGGCCGAGGTTCCACGGGGCCTCAGGCCTGGAGATGTCCACCATGAGCGACCAGCGTCGGCAAGAGCCACCGAAGCGGCCAGCAGCGCCTGATCAAGAGCCGGCGGGGGGCGGGGGTCGAGCCCGGCAGTTATTGAATCGCATCGGTCTGTTGGCCCTCCGGGCCCGGGAGACCGCCGAAGGCCTCGCCGCACGGCTCCTGCCGGTAGGTCGCGGCCGCGCTGAGCCCGCGATCGAGCCCGAGCCTGCGCCAATGATCGAGTCCGAGCCTGAGCCTGCGCCAATGATCGGGTCTGAGTCTGAGTCTGAGTCCGAGCCTGTGCCCATGATCGAGCCCGAGTCCGAGCCCGGGCTTGCGCGTGGGGTCGGGGCCGCGATCGCGCCCGTGACCGAGCCCGAATCCGCGAAGGGTACCGCGCCGGGTTCGGACGCCGATGAGACCCGGGTGGTGCTGCTGTCGCGGGATCCCGAGTGGGTCTTTTGTTACTGGGACATTACGCCGGCCGCGCGAGCGGTGGCCCGGGGTGTGGATGGCCGGCTCACCCTCCGACTTCACGACGTCACCGATATTGATTTTGACGGTTCCAACGGCTGGTCCCAGCACCTGTACCCCTTGACCGAAGAGGCGCGGTGGTGGCACGTGCCGGTACCCCATCGCGGGCGGCGCTACCTGGCTGAGGTGGGCTACTGCACCGCGGAGGGCACCTTCCGTTGCCTGGGACGGTCCGAATCCGTGGCCACGCTGTACGAACAACAGGCGTCCGGGGACAAGGTGGAGCTGGCAACGCATCACATCGATGCACCCCTGGCCGCCCGGGCTCCCCTCGCACCCGCATCCGGTGCGGAAGGTGAGCACTCTGCCGGGGGTGGGATCGCTCCGGGGGAGGGTGGCGGGTCGGGGACGGCGGGAAGGGTGCACCGACCGGCGGCGGGGCCCCACGAGCAGCCTCCCGCTTGGGGAGCCGGCGGTGGCTTGGGGAGCGCTGGTGGGCGTTCGGCGCCCTCGTCCTCGTCCTTGGGTGAGCCTCGCGCGGATCGCCCGGCGAGCTCGACCCTCTCCCACGCGGGTTCGTCCGCCGTCTGGAGCCGATGGGGTTGAGCGATCTGCTGGGGCCAGCGCCGGGATTGGGACCGCGAGGCCACCTCGCCATGGTGTTGCACGCCCACCTGCCCTATGTGCGTCACCCCGAGCACGAGCATTTTTTGGAGGAGGACTGGCTCTTCGAGGCGGTGACCGAGACCTACATTCCCCTGCTCCGGGTGCTCGACGGCTGGATCTCCGACGGGGTGGACTTTCGTTTGGCGCTGTCCATCACGCCACCGCTCATGAGCATGCTCGCCGACGAGCTGCTCCGGTCCCGGTACGAGCGACACCTGACCGGGCTTACGGCGCTGTGTGATGCCGAGCTGCACCGGCTGCGCGACGACGAGCCGATGCACCGGCTGGCACGCCACTACCGGACAGAGCTCGACGCCACCTGGACGGTGTGGCGTCAGTGGGACGGCCAGCTGCTGCGCGCCTTCCGGACGTTCATGGAGACCGAGCGTCTGGAGATCCTCACCAGCGCCGCCACCCACGGTTACCTGCCGCTGCTGCGTCCCCACCCCGAGGCGGTGTGGGCCCAGATCGCCGTGGGTGTGCAGTGTTATGAGCGCCACCTGGGCCGGGCTCCGCGGGGCATCTGGCTCCCCGAATGTGGCTACTACCCAGGTCTTGACGAGGTCCTCGCTGCGCACGGGCTGCGCTACTTCGTGGCCGACGCCCATGGCGTGCAGCTCGCGCGTCCGCGGCCGCAGCACGGCATCCATGCGCCGGTGTACTGCCCCACCACGGGCGTGGCGGTCTTCGGCCGGGACCCCGAGACGGCGCATCAGGTGTGGAGCCGGGACGAAGGCTACCCGGGGGACCCGGCCTACCGGGAGTTCTATCGCGATATCGGCTATGACTTGGAGCTGGGCTACATCGGCCCGTGGGTGCAGTCCGACGGCACCCGTAAAAACACCGGGATCAAGTACCATCGCATCACCGGCCCGGGCCCCGACAAGGAGCGATACGATCCAGCTCAGGCCCGCGAGCGGATCGCGGTGCACGCCGCCCACTTTGTGCAGTCCCGTCGGCGGCGGGCCGCGGCCCTGGCCGATCACCTTGGGCGCGCACCGGTGGTCCTGGCTGCCTACGATGCGGAGCTCTTCGGCCACTGGTGGTACGAGGGTCCCTGGTGGCTCGACGCGGTGGGCCGGCTCCTGGGCGCTGAGGGAAGCGCCTGCGACATGACGCACCCGGTGGACTATCTGCGCCACCACCCCACCCAGCAGGTGGCCGCGCCCGCAGAGTCCAGCTGGGGGGATCGCGGTTACCACGAGTTCTGGTGCGCCGAGCCCAACGCCTGGATTTACCCGGAGCTGCACCGGGCCGCCGCGCGCATGACCGACCTTGCCCGTCGCTTCGACCGCGCCGACGGCGTGCTGCGTCGCGCGCTCAACCAGGCCGCCCGGGAGTTGCTGCTCGCCCAGAGCTCAGACTGGGCATTCATCATGAAAACCGGCACCGTGGTGGAGTACGCCCAACGCCGCACCCGGGATCACCTCCACCGCTTCGATCGCCTCTGGCAAATGTGCCGCACCAACGCCATCGACGAACCCTGGCTCGCCGAAACAGAAGCCCGCGACAACCTCTTCCCCAACCTCAGCTATTCCGTCTACGCAGGACCGGGGACCGGAGACGTAGTTGGCTAACTGGTTCCCGATCCTCTGCCCGTGTTTTCGTTGAGGGGGTGCACGTAGCCGTAGAAGCGGATGATGCGGCCGGCGTCGTCGGCTTCGGGGGAGATCCAGGACATCATGGGGATGCGTTTGCCGTCGGGCTGGGTGAACGAGAGGATGCGTTGGATGGGTTTTTTGCGGCGATTCTTGAGGGCGATGTTGAGGTCGCCGACGATGTTCGGGTAGACGTAGGCCAACCGGGTGGCATCGATGAGGCGGCCCATCATGTCCCGTTTTCTGATGCCCACGAACTGTCGGAAAGCGCTGTTGGCGGCGATAATGCGCGCCTTATTATCGAGCTGATACATGGGAAAGGGGCTCTGGTGGAAGAAGCCCGGATAGTGGGCCTGGCTGGGCTCCTTCGCGGAGCGATCGGGTCGGGTGCGTGTGGGGTGGCCGTCGCGCAGGTTGAGCATCTCCATGAGGGTGCGCAGCTCGAAGATGACCCGCCCTATGGACTCGTGGCGTCCGATGGGATCCTTGCTCAGGGCGCGCATGATAAAGGCCTCGAGTCGCTCATCGAGGGGGTCGACGAGGGTCTCGGAGGGCGGGGCCGGGTCGGTGTGAAGCTGATCGGTGATCACGTCCCGTATGGAGCCGGAGAAAGGCAGTCGGCCGGTGAGCATCTCGTAAAAGAGGATGCCCAGGGAGTAGATGTCCATGGACGGCTGGGGGGCGTGGCCCCGGATCAGCTCCGGGGCCATGTATTCGGGGGTGCCCGCGACCTCGGCCTTGGCCAGCTGCAGGTTGGTGGACTTGGAGCGGGATAGGCCAAAGTCGATGAGCTTGACCACGGTGCGTTGGCGATGCTCGGACTGCTGCACGCACAGAAAGATGTTCTCGGACTTGATGTCGCAGTGGATCACGTTCTGCGAGTGCATGTAGTGCAGGGCCTCGGCGGTCTGGAGGCCGATCTCCAGGGCCGCTGAGATGGAGAGCGACTGGTGCTGTTTGAGCTCGCGACGCAACCTGGCGTGCAGGGTCTCCCCCTTGAGGTATTCCATGACGATGTAGGCGCCGAGCTCTTCGTCCAAGCCAAAGTCTGTGACCTGTACGATGTTCGGGTGGTCCATGACCGAGGCAATCTTGGCCTCCCGGAAAAAGAGCTGCTCCATGCGCTTGGCCGCGTCTGACTGTCGGTCCACCACCTTGAGGGCGAAGATCTTGCCGAGGTTCAGGTGCTTGACCTTGTAGATGCGCGCCATGCCGCCATGGGCGAGGCGCTCCACCACGCGGTAGCGGTCGCCGATGATCAACTTGGAATCGCCCGGTGTAATCTCGGGCGACCGATGGCCCTCCCAGACGCCGGTGTCGATTTCTTCGGTGCCGTGCCGCGCACGGCCGATGGACCGGCGGCGCTCGTTGGTGGTGTGGGTCTCGCTGAAGCTGTCGAAGCTCGTGTCAGACGGCGGGGCCTCCTCGCCGTCCATGGCGCTGACGCTTACGTCGGAGATCCTTTGCGGGTCCGGGAGGGGCGTCAGCTGGACGTCGGACGAATCCTCGGAGGAGGCGACTCGGCCGGGTTTGGTGATTTCGTCGCGCGAACGTACCCTGGACAACGGGGCTCCTGCTGTGGTGCGCTCGGGCCGGTGCGGGTTTGGCCACGAGCGGACTTCCCATCATAGCCCCGGCCCGGGTCGAAACCAAGGGCGCTTATCGGGGCGGTGCGCCGAACCACCCCAGGATCGGCGGGATGAGCCACGTGAGCCAGACGACGATCCACACCGCGGACAGCAGGTTCATGAGCAGGCCGTTTTTGATGAACGTGCGCAGGGAGACGCCTCCGATGCCGCCAAAGGCCAGCGCGTTGACCGGCGTGGCCACGGGAGTCATGAACGCGCAGGTGGAGGCCAGCGAGACCCCGAGCATGAGCAGCAGCGGGTCCACCCCCACGCTGCCAGCCACCGCGGCCGACAGGGGGAACAACACGGTGGAGACCGTCGTGTTGTTGAGAAACTCAGTGGCGAAGATCGCCACCGTCACCAGCACGAGGAGTACAGGGAACAGGCCCGCATCCGCTGGTAGCAGGTGTGGCAGCCCGTTGGTGAGCCATTGCACGGCGCCGCTTTTGGCCACGACCACCAGCAGCACGAGCACGCCCAGGCCGAGCACTACGCCCTTGATGGGCACCTCTCGCCACAGGTCCCGTGCGCGCAGCAGGGGCGCCCGGTGGTCACCGATGTTCACCCGGCGGAAAAAGAGCACAAGCGCGAAGAGCGCCGATCCCACCAGGGCCGCCCCGTCCAGGGAGGTGAGGTCGTAGCGTCCGAGCAGTCTCCAGGTGGCCCCACCCCCGTGGCTCCGTCCGCCACCGCGGACCATCGCCACCGTCAGCAGGGTCGCCCAGCCCACGCCCCACCCAACGGCCCAGCGCATGGCGGCGCCGAAGAGGGGACCCCGTGGGGAGCGTTGATGATCCCAGCCCGGCAGGCGTGTGGACATGGCCCGCCGCTCGGTGAGTCGGAGCATGACCCAGCCGAGCAGCACCAGGATCGTCGCCATGGGCATGCCGAACACCAGCCAGGACACAAAGTGGAGGGACTCCCGGCCCGGGATGTCGAAGATGGACAGGTTCACCAGCAGGTACAGATTGGCCGGGCTGCCGAGCAGCGACCCCACCCCGCCGAGGTTGGCGCCGTAGATGAGCGCCATGGCCAGCAGCGTGCCGAAGGCGCGGTCCTGGGGGGCCTCGGCGTCCCCATCCGCGGCCCAGCTCCGAAGCCGGGTGACCACCGGGATCATCGCCAGCACGGTCAGGGCGTTGGGCACAAAGGTAGACAACCCGAAGGCCGCGAGCATCACCCCCAGGATCACCCGAGAGACGCGGCCCCGGCTCCACCCCACGAGCCAGTCGACGAAGACCAGGTGCGCGTCGGCCCGGAGCACCAGGCGCGACAGCAGATACCCGGTGACAAAGAGGCAGGCGGTCTGCAGGCCGGTCACGGGATCTCGATTCCCAGGCGGTGCAACCCGGCGACAACGCGCGTGAGGGGGAGGCCGATTACGGCGGTGAAGTCCGTGCCCCGCACGGACTCGAACAACGCAATGCCGAGCCCCTCGATCTTGTAGGCCCCGGCGCAGTCCACCGGATCATCGGCGGCCACGTAGCGGGCGATCTGCGCCTCGGTCAGGCGGCGCAGGCGCAACCGGTGGATGTCCAGCTCCTCGGCCCGCTCGCCGGTGCGGGCGTCCAGCAGACACAGGGCCGTGAGCAAACGGTGCTCCCGGCCCGCCAGTCGCCGCAGCTGTCGGCGCGCGGACTCGGGGGTGCCGGGTTTGCCGAGGATCTCCCCGTCCACCTCTGCGGCCTGGTCCGAGCCGATGATCACCGCGTCGGGGTAGCTCCGGGCCACCGAGGCGGCCTTCTCCCGGGCCAGCCGGATCACGAGCGCTTCGGCGGGGAGGCCCTGATCTTTGAGCCGGTCCTCGTCGCAGTCCGGGGCCACGGCCGTGAACTCCAGGCCAAGCCGCCCGAGCAGCTCCCGGCGATAGGGTGAGGTAGAGGCCAGCACGAGCCTGCGCATGGCGTGCATCTTAGCGGGTATTTGTCTCCGGGCCAACGGCGGCGGCGGCGCCGGTGGGGCAGTTGGTGAGACAGGCCCGGCAAGCGGTGCAACCCGCGAGTTGGGCGAGGTGGATCTGTCCGTCGGGGCCGGTGGTCCAAACCGCCTGGGGGCACAGCTCCACGCAGGCACGGCAGCGGGTGCAGAGGGCCGCATCGTGGCTCAGGGTGCGGACGCCGTTTAGCAGCTCGGAGCGCACGGTGCCGGCGAAGGCGGTGTTGCCGATGGCGCCGATGCCGAGCCTGGCCAGGAAGGGATCGAGGTCGCTGGGCAGGGTGGAGGAGAGGCCGCCGAGCTCGGTGGCGTAGACCGTCAGCACCGCCAGGGCGATGATCAGCGCGGCGCGCCAGCCCGCCAGGGCGGCTCCGAAACCCGTATAGGTCAGCGCCAGCAACCCGCCCCCCAGCGCTAACAAGGGCAGGACCTTGACGAGGCCCCGACGCCCGGGCAGCCAATTCACGGGCAGATAGAACAGCGGTAGGGCGAGGGCGCCGACGATCAGGTAGGTAAGCAGCAGGCTCCGACCGAGCAGCAAAAATCCGAGGGCCCCGGCCAGGTAAAAGGGAAAGAGGCTCCCCAGGGCCGTGTCCAGCCGCTCGGGCCACCGGTAGGTGACGCGTTTCATGGGCTCGGTGCGATGCTGGCCCCGGGCCAGGTAGGCGGGTAGATCGTGGTAGCGCACGGGGCCCCAGCGGGTCTTCCAACCCGTGCGCTCGGTGACCCGGGCGGCGTCAATGCCCGGCGCCCCCAGGGGCGGCAGCACGAGGGTGCGGTGGTCCACCTGGT
>Ga0180009_10007944_pt1 | contig 10677 bp, 8 predicted proteins | sample OS_PC_MetaG_FD_123537 | JGI IMG/M metagenome (GOLD analysis project Ga0180009, IMG submission 123537) | Groundwater microbial communities from the Aspo Hard Rock Laboratory (HRL) deep subsurface site, Sweden - OS_PC_MetaG | ecosystem: Environmental > Aquatic > Deep subsurface > Groundwater... | reverse complement strand
GCGCTTGCGTGGGGTACGTCGTGACGCCGAAGGCGTCGAAGCGCAAAAAATTGTTGTGCCAAAAGTTTACGATATAAGTCATGTACTTGAAGAATCTTCTCAAACCAGTTCTTTTGCTCCAGACCAGATTAAGAAACTGCAAAACATATTGGAACAATACAATTACAAAATAATTAAAGGTGAAGCAAAATGAGTATCGATACTCACTTCGTCTAATATTTGACTTTCGTGGTTAAAAATAGAACAGTTTTCAGAAGAACTTTTCAAAGAACCCTTTTTGTGGTTCTACGTCTTCTCCTAACTCTGTTGCTAGTTCTTCAAATATCTTCTTTTGTTTTTTTGTGAGGCTTTCTGGTGTCTTTACAGTTACCTTTACCAGCTGGTCTCCTTTTCCGTAGCTGTGTAGGTATGGTATTCCTTTTCCTCTCATCTTAAAGATTGTGCCTGTCTGTGTTCCTGCTGGAATTTTTAAAGTTGCTTTTCCTTCTAGAGTAGGAATATCTATGCTTGTTCCTAGCGTTGCTTGTACGATGCTTATTGGCACTTCTAGGTATATATCGTCTCCTTTGCGCTCAAAGACTTTATGTTCTTTGATGTGAATCACTATATACAAGTCTCCTGGTGGTCCTGCCCTGTAGCCTGCTTCTCCTTCCCCTGTGAGTCGTAGTTTTGAGCCGTTGTCTATTCCTTCTGGGATGTCTACGTCTATTTGTTTTTCATGCCTAACAGCTCCCATTCCTTCGCAAGTCTTACATACCTTGCTGAATAATTCCCCTGTTCCACCGCAATAGTTGCAGGTTGAGGTTGTTTGGAATATTCCAAATGGTGTTCTTCGTGAATCAGTGATATTTCCTGTTCCATGGCAATGAGAACACGTCCCTTCTCCAGACCCTCCTTTTCCATCACAATCCTTGCAAGCCTCATTTTTCTTTATTCTAAGAGCTTTTTTGGTTCCTGTTGCTGCTTCTTCGAGTGTTATTTCTACATCTGCTCTTAAGTCTTGTCCTCTTTTTCTGGAGTCGCGCCTGCTTCTTCGTCCTCCTCCGCCAAAGAATGTGTCAAATATGGAGTCGAAGTCTGATTGGTCAAATCCAAATCCTGAGAAGTCAAATCCTGCACCGTTAAATCCTGATTGTCCTCCTTGTTTGAAGCTGTCTGAGCCGTACTGGTCGTACTGTGTTCTTTTATCGTCGTTTCCAAGCACTGATGCTGCTTCGTTTATTTCTTTAAACTTTTTCTCTGCTTCTAAGTCATCCTTGTTTAGGTCTGGATGGTATTTCTTTGCAAGTTTTTTATAAGCTTTTTTTATGTCTTCTTTTGTAGCGTTTTTATCTACGCCTAATACCTTGTAATAATCCTTTCCCATTTTGTCATCACTTCTCCAGTGCCTCAACTACTGCTTTTAAGTCTTTCATTGTTTCAGAATCATAATCCTCGCGGGTTAGCTCGTGCAATGTGTATAGTGCATCTAAGGGTTTTGATACTCCTCGTCTGTACTTGTTTGGGTAGCTTTGCTCTAGTGCGCCTCTTGAAAGCACGTGTATTCCTCTTGTTTTTAGATATGCTATTTTTTCATCTCTTGTTTTTAGCTGTTTTCCTTTTATCTCTTTCCATATTGGTTTTATTTGAAATCGTCCCTTTAGCGAATCTAGATCAGTCATTACTATGTATGATATTTTGAATATCTTTAAAAGTTTGATGTACACTCCAAAGTTGTCTTTGCTGTAGCAGCTGACGACTTTTACTTCGTCTGTTGACTTGCAGTACTTGGATATGAGTCCTTCCATCATTATTTCGTCTGATATCCCTTCGACAAGCAGTACTTTGTCAGCAAAGAACATCTCACAGTTTTCAGCGTTTAGCTCTTGTTCAAGTCGTTCTTTGTCTAAGTATTCTTCTTTGCTTACTCCAAAGACTTCTGTTTTTGGTCCTTTTTTGACAACTCTAAACAGTCCATTTAGATTGTTTGGCTGTACAAAGAGCGCTGCGTGTGTTGATATTATCATCTGCGTTGTTTGTGAGAATTCTTCCATGAACCTGTAGAGTTTTCTTTGTGCTTCTGGGTGTAGGTGTATCTCTGGCTCTTCTATTGCTAGTATTTTTCCACCTGATAATATTATTTCATGCAGTAAAAGCAAGAGCTCGTTGTTTCCGCCGCCAATTGTTGATAATGGAATGTTTGTTCTTTCTGAGTTTAGGAATTTTAGATCTATTACTATTCCTTTTTCAATTATTGGCTCAACTTTGTTTATCAGCGGGGATATCTTGCTTATGAAGCTTGTGAACTGTTCAAAGAGTTTTTTCTTGTCTTCTTCTTTGCTGTTTGCAAGTGTTATTAGTGAGTCTTTGATGTAGTCTTCTGCCTTCATCTTCTCTGAACCTGGACTTGGGTCTCGAACTATGTTTCTGTCTGCTGGTATTAGTATGAACTCGTTTGATATCTTTTCAAGGATGTCTTTTCCAATGCTGTCTTCAATCTTGTCAGAATAAGCGCTTTTCTTTACCATGAATCGTTTATTTTCATCAGGGGTTTTTATTATTTTATTCTTGTTGAATCTTAAGAAGTCTAGAGTTATTCTCGTATTATTTTTTTGTATGGTTATCTTCTTTGATATTACAAGCTCGTTTTCTTCCTCGCTTGTTTCTATTCCTAGTTTTTCTAGCTTCTTCCTTGACATGTCTATGTATGCTGTTATTTCTATCTCTGGGTTGTTCTTGTCAAACAAGTAGTACGTCGCGTCTCCTTTGAAGATTGTTTCTAGAAAGTCTTCTTTGATTAATTCTAATCCAGTGTAGAATTTTATATTTGAGTTGAACAGGATGTCTAGTGCTCCTAGTATATTTGATTTTCCAGCATCGTTTTTCCCTATTAAGATGTTTAAGCTGTCAAAACTAGAAATATCTAAAGATTCTATACTTTTATAATTCTTTATCTGTATCCTTCTTATTTTAATATTGATGAATGAATTATTGATGAATAAATAATAGATAAAAAAAAATTAATTAAAAAGTTATCTATTTCTTCTTTTTTCCTTTTGTCTTATCTTTGTCTTTTTTCTCTTCTTTGACTTCTTCGTAGTCTGCATCCACGACTTTTTCGTCGGCACCGCTTTTACCAGTGTCTTCGTCTTCTGCTTGGTCTGCTGCTCCTTGGGCTTTGCTTTGCTCTTGGGCAGCTTTTTGGTAAAGCTCCATGCTGGCCTTTTGAACTGCTTCGTTGAGCTCGTCAAGCTTCTTTTTTATATCTGCAGTTTCTTTTTTGTCTTTTTCAAGCAGTTTTTTGAGTTCTTCAGTTTTCTTCTTGATGTCTTCTGCTAGTTTTTTATCTACTTTGCCTTCAAACTCTTTTAACAATTTTTCGGTTGAGTAGACTACTGTGTCTGCCTGGTTTATTGTTTCTATCTCTTCTTTTCTGTTCTTGTCTTCCTCTGCGTATTTCTCTGCTTCTTTTCTCATTTTTTCTATCTCATCTTCTCTTAGGTTTGTCGTTGACGTTATCTTTATGCTTTGTTCTTTTCCAGTTCCCAAGTCTTTTGCGTTGACGTGCACTATTCCATTTGCGTCTATGTCAAATGTTACTTCTACTTGTGGTATGCCTCTTGGTGCGGGTGGCAGTCCTACCAAGTCAAATTGTCCTAGTAGTTTGTTGTTTGCTGCCATGCTTCTTTCTCCTTGGAATACTCTTATTGTGACTGCTGTTTGGTTATCTGCTGCTGTGCTGAATACTTGGCTTTTCTTAGTTGGAATTGTTGTGTTTCTATCGATTAATTTTGTGAATACTCCTCCTAGTGTTTCAATTCCAAGGCTTAGTGGTGTTACATCAAGTAAGAGGACGTCTTTTACTTCTCCGCCCAAAATTCCTGCTTGGATTGCTGCTCCTAGTGCTACTGCTTCGTCAGGGTTTACTGATTTGTCTCCTTCTTTTCCAACTAGTTCTTTGACTAGTGTTTGCACTGCTGGTATTCTGGTGCTTCCGCCTACGAATAAGACTTTGTCTATGTCTTTTGGCTTTAGGTTTGCATCTTTTAGTGCCAGTTGAGTCGGTATTTTTAACTTTTCAATTATTGGCTCTATCATCTTTTCAAACTGCGCCCTTGTCAGCTCTATGTTTAGGTGTTTTGGCCCGTTCTTGTCTGCTGTTATGAATGGTAGGTTTATTGTTGTCTTTGTTTTTGATGATAGCTCTATTTTTGCTTTTTCGGCTGCTTCTTTTAGCCTTTGGTGTGCTGTCTTGTCTTTTACTAAGTCTACGCCGTTGTTCTTCTTAAAGTCTGTTGCCATCCAGTTGACTATGATGTCGTCTATGTCGTTTCCTCCAAGCTGGTTGTCTCCGTTTGTTGCTTTTACTTCAAACACTCCGTCTCCAAGTTCAAGTATTGATACGTCAAATGTTCCTCCTCCAAAGTCAAATACTAAGATTGTGTGGTCGTGTGATTTGTCCAGGCCGTATGCTAGTGATGCTGCTGTTGGCTCGTTTATTATTCTTAAAACTTCTAGTCCTGCTATTTTTCCAGCATCTTTTGTCGCTTGTCTTTGGCTGTCTTCAAAGTATGCAGGAACTGTTATTACTGCCTGTGTTACTTTTTCTCCCAGGTAGCTTTCTGCGTCTGTTTTGAGTTTTTGAAGTATTAAAGCTGATATCTCTTGTGGTGAGTACTCCTTACCCCATATCTTTGCTTTGTAGTCTGAGCCCATCTTTCTTTTAATGCTTGCAACTGTGTGCTCGGGGTTTGTTATAGCTTGGTTTCTGGCTACTTGCCCAATTAGCCTCTCGCCGTCTTCTGTCATGCTCACGACTGATGGTGTTATTCTTTGTCCTTCAGCGTTTGGTATTATGACTGGTTTTCCACCTTCTAATACTGCTGCTGCTGAGAATGTTGTTCCTAAATCAATTCCAATTATTTTTGCCATTTTGTTTTCCTCCTATATGTTTGTTAAAAATGGTAAAAGTCCAAAAATCTTTTTTTGATTTTTGATTATTTTTGCCATTTTATTTTCCTCCTATAAACTTGTTTTATCCTAATTATTTCTTCTTGCTAACTTTTACTTTTGCATGTCTTATTACCTTGTCATGAAGCTTGTATCCTTTCTGCAGTTCTTCTAAAACAGTGTTTTCCTCTTGGTCTGTTTTTTCTGAGAGCAGTGCTTCATGCATGTATGGGTTGAACTTCTCACCTTCACATTTTATTGGTTTTAATCCGCAATCTTCTAACATCTGAAATAACTGTGAGTATATGAGCTCGACTCCTTTGGTGAATTCTTCTTTGCACTCTTTGTTTTTGAGTGCTAATTCAAAATTGTCAAGAATTGATAACAATGATTTTATAAGTTCTTCTTCTGCATATTTCCTAACGTCTGCACATTCGTTTTCCGTTCTTTTCTTGTAGTTTTCAAATTCTGCCTGTAGTCTTTGAAGAGTGTTTATTAGCTCTTTTTTCTCTTCTTCTAGTTTCTGTATTTTTTCTGTTGGTTCGATTGTTTTTTCTTCAGGGTGTTTTTCCACCGTCTTTTTTGTTTTCTCTTTCTTGTTCATTCTTAATTCCTCTTAAATACATACTAAATCAAAATTTACGTTGACTTTAAGTCAACAAGGAAGGGTTAATATTAGTTTATATATAAATGTTTCGATTTTGTAAAAATCGAAGCTCAAAAACATTTTTTCAGGTTTTTGTATGTTTTGTTTTAGGAAGTCTCACATAATTTATTTAATAATTACTTTATAGTAGTAAAAATAGAAAACTTTAAATACTAAAAAAGTCTTCGAAGAGGAATGTCTGCTCAAAGAGTTGATTTATCAAACGTAATGAATTCTGTAATACAAAAGAAACTAGATGATAAAATACTTGAATTAATCGACCTTGCTGCAAAGAACCAATATGACGAGAACCTTGAAAATTACATTAAGATTGCCAAGAAAAATAACTTTAAATCAGAGCTTGAAATGCTCTATGAAATAGGCTGTGACTTAGCACTTGAATTCTTAAAGACGAATAAAGAAAAAAAGACTGCTGAACAGCTAAGAGAACAAAAAGAAAGAAATCTTGAAGATTACTTGGTAAACCCAGTAAACTTAGCCAAAATTGAGAAGGGATTAAAATTTGAAGAAAGACAGGCAGAATTAGACTCTGGAAGAATAGATATCAGAGCAAAAGATCAAAACAACAAAACAGTATATATAGAGTTAAAGACAGGATATGATTCTCCAAAAGATTTATTCCTTCAAATAGGAAAATATCTTGGAGCAAGCAAGGAAAACGACAGAATATTCTTCGTGGCTCCAGAAATAAAACCAGAGGTGTACTATGGATTAAAACAGATAGACATTGATAACAAATTATCAATATTCTTGGTAAATGAGAATAAGGAAAATTATGAATTTAAAATAATTGGAGATGAACACTTTGCCAACCAACCAGTAAAAAACATTCAGTGGGATAAAGTCGCTAAAGTAAGAAAAGAAAAGATGGAAAAAGAAAAAAAGTCAACAAATGTCAAAATAAAAGGCAACAAAAATTATCTAAAGAACATCATGGATATGAATAAAGATGATAAAGATAACAAAGATGACAATACTCCAGAATATCTACGTGAAGAAGAAAAACAAAAATTACCTGACTGGTTCAATAAATTTACCAGTGATTATCTAGTTAAATTGGCAAGTGGAGATATGGAAGTAAACCAAAAGGATGTTTTGGCATCAGAAAAAAAGTCATTGAAAAAATTAATACTTCCTCACAAACTAAAATCTGTGCTTCGAGAACACGAGTCACATTACAAATGGTTCATACACAGCAAAGAACTAAATGAACTAGTTCTAGAATATGGACTTTTAAATAAAAAAACAAATAATGATAATAAAGGCTTATTAGCATTATGTCTTGCAGAGGAAATATTTGAAAGGTACAGACCTGGATTTATAGACGCCATGAAAAAATTTTCAGGAGAAATTATGAATATTGATGCTAAATTCAAGGGAGATGTTGATGAGATAATAACGAACTTGGAAAAACACTATAAAGAGAATGAAAAGATTTTGCAAGAGATTAAAAAAGATAAAGAATTAAATAAGATAGCTTTAGGCATAAAAAGTTTGAAGAATTCGAACTCAGAGTTAGAAGATAAGATAGTCAACGCTTACGCATACAATCTTTCTTTTGTTGATGCAAGGATGAGCAACGAATTTATGAAGATAAAGATTGTAAGAACAAAAAAATTGGCGAGCATATGCAAAGAACTAGCTCTCGCATATTTATTCTGGAATTTTGTAGATGAATCTTTGGAAAGTGTTGGAGAAGAGAAAAAAGGAAAAGATAACATGGTTTACATCACTCCAAACAGTCTTCACAACCTAATAGCAATAGATTCACACCACTACGCATCACTGCTTAACTTCCTAAAATCAGACAGGGAGGAAGCAGGAGTTGATATACTAGAAGGCTTAGACTTAAAAGTTCTGGTTCCAAACGGCAGCGATTTCTTAGAACTCAAAGGCTATGTGAAAAACATCTATGAAATATTTGAAGATAACAATCTGGAAAGGGAAAATATCAAAAACGAACAAGATAACAATTATGTGGTTGTTAATCTAAAAGAAGAAAAATATTTGGACATAATAAACGCTGTTTATCACACCGAAAACGGATTTAAGAATTGCATGTTCACTAATGACATGAAGAAAAGAGTAGAATACTTTGCAGAAGACGTGGTTGGTTTAAGCCTTCCTGAAGAGAGAATAAAGTTGCTGACAGACTCTTTGAAAAGCTTTAAACTAATGAGAAGATTCCGCCACAGAGAGGATTGTTGCAATGAAAAAGAACTTCCTTTCAGAAACTTCTTTGACGACATAATGGTAAACTATGTCCGCAAGGATAAAATGCCTGGTACAGATGATCTTGAGAAGCTTTACAAAAACAATTTTAACAATTCTAATTAGCTAAAGCAATATTTATAAAGACAAGAATCATTTTTTATTTCTATGAAAGACAGAGAGTCTGGCTTTATTGGCAAGGTAAAAAAGATAGGAATAGTGTTGACTATCGCGATTCTCTTTACCATATTCATCTTTGCGATGACAAACGCGATATATCCAGACCCAAAATACGAGGATTTCTGCAGTTATCCAACAATAATCACAAAGCCTGTTGAAAAAGATAAATGCGGAGAAGTAATGCCTCAAGTAGTGGACTGCAGGGGACCAATCGAGTATACATATGATGAAAACGGTTGCCCAATAGAGGCCAAGTGCAATAAATGCTATGAGTCTTATGATACTGCAAGAAAAGAACACAGCATGGTATTATTTCTAGTCTCGTCAATTGTTGGCGTCTTTGCAATACTGTTTGGCTTGTTTTACAATAAAGATGATGATTTCTGGGACTTGGCGAAGGCTGGCTTTTTGGTTGGCGGTCTCATAAGCTTATTTGTTGGAACTGGCGTTTATTACCAAGATATGGCTCGTTTCTTAAAGCCAGTTGTGATACTTGCAGAGCTATTCATCGTTCTCATGGTGACTTACAAGGTTTTTAAGAAGAAATAATTCTTAATCAAAAAATTTATTAAACAATTCAGTAATCAACCAATTCTATGAACAATGTTGATAACAATCCTAACTATAAAAGGATATATGGTGAAGTCTGCAAGCTTTTTTTAAAAACGAAGCATTTCAAGCATGGTCCATTCGACGAAACATTCTACACGTTAAGGGTTTTTGAATCAGCAAAAGAGATTATGAAAAGGCTGAAAGTTCCTTGTAAGAAAGAACAAGTTTTAGTCGCGACAATTCTTCATGACGTTGGGAAGACTAAGCTTGACGACAAGAAAGTTTTTGGAAAAGATTCATTCCTAAAAGGACATGAGAAGGAATGGTTTAAGCATGCAAGCCTCGGAGTTCCAATAGCAAGAAACATCCTTAAAAAGATGGGTCATTCTGAAGATTTCATAAAAGAAGTATCATACTTAATTAAAAACCATGATATGCGAGGCAAGCGAGGAACTAAATTAAAAGATAAAACTCTAGAATTACAAATAATCCAAGACGCTGATTTAATTGCTGATTGTGGTTCTGCAGGATTTATAAGGCCATTTCTTTTCAGTGGAAAATTCAATAATCACACTATAATTTCACAGATTAAATATGTGCAGGAAGTAAAACATCGGGTCGGGATGGACGCCATGATAAACCTTGAAGTATCTAAGAAGATTGCAGAGGAGAAAATGAAGCTTCAGAAGAGGCTGGTTAGTAAAATTTCTAAAGATATAAAAAGCGAGCTGCTTTAAACACCTTAAAAAGGTGTGTTAAAATTAAGAAAATAGCCATACTTGGGAGTACTGGAAATATTGGTAAACAAGTATTAGAAGTCGTTGATAAACATCCTGATAAGTTAAAAGTTGTTGCTTTATCTGCTAATGACAACGTAGAACTTCTCAAAGAGCAGGTGAAAAAATACAAGCCAATAGCAATAGCAATTTCTGGCAAGAAAAAAGCTCGTGAATTAAAAGAAAGTGTCGATGCGAGGGTTTATTCAGGGCACGACGCTCAGAAAAAGATTGCCGCTATGAAAGATTATGATATGTTGGTAAACGCAATTGTCGGCCTTTCAGGCATAGATGCAACCCTTGAAGCAATAAAGAATAAGAAAGACATAGCCCTTGCAAACAAGGAAACACTAGTTTCTGCAGGCGAGATAATAATGAAGGAGGCAAAGAAAAATAATATTAACATAATGCCTATCGACTCTGAACACTCAGCAATATTCCAGTGCCTCAACGGCGAGAAAAAATCAGATGTTAAAAGGCTAATACTCACCTGTTCAGGAGGCGCACTCTTTAAGAAGACAAAGGAAGAGCTTGAGATTGTGAGTGCAAGAGATGCTTTAAAGCACAAAACCTGGAATATGGGTGATAAGATAACAATTGACTCTGCAACACTGATGAATAAGGGTTTTGAGGTTATTGAAGCGATGTGGCTTTACGACTTGCCGCTTGAAAAAATAGATGTTATAATACATCCTCAAAGCATAATACACTCAATGGTTGAGTTTAATGACGGCAGCATAATAGCCCAGTTATCAAACCCAGATATGAAGTTACCAATTCAATACGCACTATCATATCCTGAAAGGTGGGAGTCACCAATAGAGAGTCTTGACTTTGCAAAAAAACTTTCATTTGACAAACCAGACCTTGATAGGTTTCCTTGTCTAAAATACGCTTATGAAGCTGCAGAAAAAGGCGGAAGCCTGCCAGCAGCGATGAATGCAGCGAATGATTACATGGTTCAAAGATTCCTAAACGGCCAATGCAAATTCCTAGACATTCAAAGAGTGATAAGGAAAGTCATGGACGAACACAAAGTGATAAAGAACCCCACTCTTGAAGAAATAAAAAAAAACGATAATAGAAGCGACTATTATGGCTGAAAAATTCTGTTTATATTGTTAGGTTTTGTGTTGCAATTTTCTTTCTTTCCAAAATAAGTATAAAATTATTACTACTACTAACATTGATATGAAGCCCCACAAGGCTGCTCCTCTGCTTGGAAGCTTTTCTTCAAGTTGCGCTGGTGGTTGTGTTGGCGGTATTGCTGGAGGTTGTGCGGGTGGTGTTGCCGGCGGCTGTTCTGCTGGTGTCTCTGTTGGTGTTGTCGGGGTTGTTGCTGGCGGCTGCGCTGGTTGTGTC
>Ga0180009_10007943_pt1 | contig 10677 bp, 11 predicted proteins | sample OS_PC_MetaG_FD_123537 | JGI IMG/M metagenome (GOLD analysis project Ga0180009, IMG submission 123537) | Groundwater microbial communities from the Aspo Hard Rock Laboratory (HRL) deep subsurface site, Sweden - OS_PC_MetaG | ecosystem: Environmental > Aquatic > Deep subsurface > Groundwater... | reverse complement strand
TGAAGTTCCCCCGATTTGCTGGACACCTCGGAAAGCACGTATAACGTGTTTGGAGGTGTTGAATGGCAAGGAAGCGGCGGAGTTTCAGCCGAGAGTTCAAGTTGGAGGCGGTGGGCCTGATGACCGATGGGGGCCTCAGCGTGGCCCAGGCGGCTCGGGACCTTGGTATCAGTGAGAGCGTTTTGGGGCGCTGGAAGAGGCAGTTTGAGGAAGATCCCGCTGAGGCCTTTCCGGGCAAAGGGCGATTGAAGCCCCAGGATGAAGAGCTGGCGCGTCTTCGCAGGGAAAACGAGGTATTACGCCAGGAGCGCGACATATTAAAAAAAGCAGTGGGCATCTTCTCGCGGGTGCCCAAGTGAGATATCAGTTTGTTCATGACCATTCCGGGCGGTTCCCGGTGCGGCGTATGTGCTGGGTGTTGAATATTTCACCCAGCGCCTACTATGCATGGCTGAGGCGTGGTGAGAGCCGGCGAGTGCGCGAGGACCGCCGCCTGCTGGTCGAGATCAAAGCTATCCACCAAGAAAACCGCGGGGTCTATGGCAGTCCCCGGATTCATGCCGAGCTCAAAGATCGACAGGTGCACTGCGGCAAGAAGCGGATTGCACGGCTGATGCGGGAAAACGGCATCAGGGCAAAGCAGAAGAAAAAGTTCAAGGCGACTACAGATTCCAAACACTGCCATCCGGTGTCACCCAATTTGCTCCAGCGAGACTTTGAAGCGGATATGCCCGACCGGAAGTGGCTGGCCGACATCACCTACATCCCCACCCGTGAGGGCTGGCTGTACCTGGCGGCCATCCTGGACCTACACTCCAAGATCATCGTGGGCTGGTCCATGGCCAGCCGCATGAATAAAAGGCTGGTGCTGGAGGCATTGGAAATGGCGGTGGGCCGCCGCTGTCCGGGACCGGGCCTTATTCATCACACGGACCGGGGCAGCCAGTATGCCTGCGGGGACTATAAGCGGGCGTTACGCTCCCACGGCATGATATGCAGCATGAGCCGCAAGGGTGATTGCTGGGATAATGCCCCCATGGAGAGCTGGTTTCACACCCTTAAAACTGAATTGGTGAATCACCGGGACTATCTCACCCGTGTGCAGGCCAAGGCCGATATCTTTGAGTACATCGAGGTTTTCTATAACCGCAGCCGGAGACATTCGGGCCTGGGGTACATGACCCCGGCCCAATATGAAATGGTCAAGATGGCTGCTTAACCATGTGTCCACTAAATCGGGGGAAGATCACCGGTGTTTTGCACCCCCGGCGCGGCCTGGGAGAAAGGTCAGGTGGAAAACCAGGTGGGTCTGGTGCGCCGCCGCTTTTTCACGCCTCGGCCCAAGGCCAAGGATCTTGCCGAGCTTAACCGCTGGCTACGGGATCAATGCGTGGCCTGGGCCATGGGCCGCAGGCACCCCAGCATTCCCGGCAAGACGGTGTGGGAGGTTTTTGAGCAGGAGCGGGAGCACCTGATCAAGGTGGGGCGTCCCTTTGACGGCTACTCAGAGGAAAACGCCCGGGTGTCCAGCTACAGCCTGGTGAGCTTTGACCGCAATCGCTACAGCGTGGAGTGCCCCCAGGCGGGCAAGACAGTGCAGATCAAGGCCTATGCCGATCACCTCGTCATAGTGAGCCAGGGCCAGGTGGTGGGCCGTCACCAGCGGCACTTTGGCCGGGACAAGATGATCTTCGATCCCTGGCACTATCTGACGGTGCTGGAGAGAAAGCCGGGCGCCCTGCGCAATGGCGCCCCTTTTATGGACTGGGAGCTGCCCCGCCCCCTGGAAAGGGTGAAATCTTATCTAAAAAGGTTTTCCGATTGGGACCGTCAGTTTGTCTCCATTTTGGCTGCGGTGCCCAGCCACGGCCTGGAAGCGGTGGCCGCGGCCTGCCGGGAGGCCTTGGCCCAGAAGGCGGTGAGTCAGGAGATCATCCTAAACATCCTGCATCGCTCCCAGAACCAGGATGACCATCCCTGCCTGGAGCTTCCCGGCCATCTGATCCTCAAGCATGAGCCGGTGGCCGATTGTGGCCGGTATGACCTCCTGCGCCTGGAGGCCCGCCATGACGCGTGAGGATGTGATGCAGGCCATGAAGCGGCTGAGGCTCAATGGCATGCAGTCCATCTATCCCGAGCTGCTGCCCGAGGGGATCAAGAACCGCTGGGGACCGGAGAGGATTTTGCTGGAGCTTTTGCAGGCCGAGGAGGCCGAAAGGCGCCTGCGCTCCATCCGCTACCGTCTCTCCCAGGCCAAATTTCCCATGGGCAAGGACCTGGACAGCTTCGATTTTAAAGACTCACCGGTCAATGAAGAGCACATCCGCCACCTTTACCAGGGCAGTTTCGTGAGCGACCGCCGTAATCTGATCTTCATCGGAGGCACCGGTAGCGGCAAGACCCACTTGGCCATCGCCATCGCCCGTCAGGCGGTCAAGGAGTGCTGCAAGGGGCGTTTCTATAACCTGGTGGACCTGGCCAATGACCTGGAGAGGGAAAAGCTGGAAGGCCAGGGCGGCAAGCTAGCCGAAAAGCTGGCCCGCATGGACCTAGTGGTGCTGGACGAACTGGGCTATCTGCCCTTTTCCAAGAACGGTGGCCAGCTCATCTTCCACTTGGTGTCCAAGCTCTACGAGCGGACCTCCATCATCATCACCACCAATCTGGCCTTTGGGGAGTGGACCCAGGTCTTCCACAGCGCCAAGATGACCACCGCCCTCTTGGATCGCCTGACCCATCACTGCGACATCATCGAAACCGGAAACGAAAGCTGGAGGCTCAAGAGCAGGTCCTGACCAGGGACCCCAAATACAAAAGCCCCCAACGGGGGCCAATCTTACACATAGAGAGGTGGGTCAATTTTCAACGCCTATCCCGGGTCAGTTTTCAATGCCGATTGACACCTTGAATGGCAGGCCGCTCCAACTTACAAATCTAAAAACCCCAGGTTGTGCTGGTAGCACTGCTATTTCAACCCTAGGATAATTCAACATGCCTAAGGCCATTTTTACACCCGGCTGGATAAGAATAGTTAATCAATTTATCATGGCCTATAGAGGATTCAAGATGTTTAACCGGAACAAATTTACCGCAAGAACATTTGAACAAAACGTCATCTTTAGTTTTAACTAAATGTAATTTTACATCTGATGGTATAATGCAACTATTTGAGTTAAGCGATAATTCTTTAATGATTTTAGCGACAGATAACCTGGTGTCTCCGCTATCCAACTCTTCGCCAAACTCGGTAATAACACAGACTTTAGACTGTAATAAATTGACCATATTAACCACACCGTTTAATCCCAAGTGTTTTTTATTGCCATATGCGATACTACTCGCCGGCATGCTCCCTTGGATATTCCTCCATTCTTCCTCTAAACTACCAAGATGCAGGGCTGAAATATCGGCTGAACCAAAAAAAGATTTAAACGCTTCTATTTGTGAAATTTTTTTGGGGAAAGAAGTATCTCCAGGAATAGCAAAACAAAATTTTGTTCCGTTAGGAGATATTCCTTTTACAGAAAAGCCATACGAACTAGATCTCCCTACTTTTTCCTTGGTGGAATTAAAAGCAAAATTATAAATTTCATTATGAATTACCTGGAGTGCTTTGATTTCAGTCGTGTCAATACGGATTATTAAGTTACTGTTAATTTTAATTGGACTATCAGCGGAAACAACTAAATGATAATAATCTAACAGCCTTTCATACAAATAAAATGTACTAGGGTTTAGAAATATTCTAAGTGGTAAATTGTTTTGGCTATAAATATAACGCAAGCTAAGAATATTTTGTAACTCAGATATATGGTCTGGGTGATCGTGTGATACAATTATTGCGCTAAGATCTGAAACATGTATATTGTGATGTCTATAAAGCATATCTAAAAAGCCATAACCGGGGTCAATTGCAATAAAATTAATCCCATCACTAATGAGGTAACCTCCTCCAGTTTGGTGTTGTAAAATAGTTTCAGGTGGTAAATTAATTGGCTGAGAAGGGGTCCAAGAGTTCCATCTTCTGCAGGCAATTAAATATGGATATGGATTTTTATTTATGCGCTGTTGGTATCCTTTCTTTTGTAGTTTCTTGGCTGAATAAAGGCCGTTTGCTCTGGCCTGAAGCCAACGTCGTATTATACTTCCGTCCCGTATAATATAATCAATCGCGGAATGGCTAGCTGCTATTATGCTAGCCCCGGCATCAAGATCAAGATTAGAGGAGATAGCATACTCCCCAATATCGGCTGAAAATATTTTAGCTATTTTTGTTTTTGATACCTTTGTTTTGATTAAATCAAGCATAATATGAATACGTAATAGTTCTAAGCCCCAGTATTTATTGTTTAATTTGCGGTTGCAATCACGGCAAATCGATAAGTAAGATGCGTTGCGAGTATTAATAAAACAATCTTGATTACATTTTAAAACTTGACTGGCTCTAAATTTTAAAAGATGTAGAGCTAGTTGCAAAATAATAGAAGTATCAGTCGAAAAATTGCCAAGAGACATGGCAAAAAAATTGCCTTTTTTCCATTCTGTAACATTTCCGATAAATGGGACGTCAATTAAAACTACACCATCACCATAAGCTGTCCTGATTTTATTCATTTTAGACGGTATGATGCCAGCGGAAGAGTCGTTCCTTAATGCTTCTATTTCGGCATCGTCTAAATAATGCCATACATCGTTTTTGGAAAGCCAGCGGTTGGAAATTAATTTATTAACCGTATCATTGTTTAATTTGTTATTTGAAAAACAAAATATTGAAAGTTTAGGTTTGGTGTTCATAATTTATACCTCGCGGATATACTCTCGTGAAGATGCCCAGAAGGACACAATAAAGGCTAATGTCGCATTGTCAGGTAGATCTCCTTCCTCATTTATTTCAAAGCGCTTTCTTAATATTTCTCTTAACAATAAAAAAGGGTTGGGGATGCTAGAAACTATTGGCTTGCCAATCAAAATATCATTAACGTTTGAATTTAAATCATTATATGAGCCGTTAATTCTATTGATAATGTCTTGCCTGACATAATGCTTTTCGAGCATTATGCTTAAATCGTAATAAGCGAGTAGAATAGTGGCAACCTGCCTTTTATCTGCAGCATTTAATTTAACAGATAACATTTTATTTCCAAAACAAGACTCCAAAAAATATCTTACTTCTTTAAGCTGGTTCATAAAAAGCTTTACAATCATTTCATTTCGTTTCTTGCTGTCATACCTGCCGTCGAGATATTTGGCAATTTTAGGCCCTAAATCATTCCACGAATAACATATTTTAACAAATACGGATCTCGCCCAATATTCTACCTTAAAATTATAAGTTCTAGAATTGTTAAGCCAAGTTCGCCAAATGGACCACAAGTAAAAGTATAAGTCTCCTCCGAAAAAATGTTTATAATCAAACCAGTGAGCGAATAATTCATATATCGTGTCTTTGTATTTCAACTTAAAATATCCAAGGGAAGAGGTGGGTATCGCAGCAATAGTTGTTGGGACTACATGTTCGATATAGTCTCTTTCAAGCTGTTCAAATTCAATACGGACAAAATATCCATGGGAAATTTCATGGCTCAAAGTAATCCAATTAAGAACAGAAAACAGGTCTTTAAATGGGACAGCCAAAAATTCTCCTTGATTTATAATCTTATAACCCTCTGCTAAATCCATAAAAGAAAATCCTATCCAAGGCAAACGATAATCCTCTATAGATCTTCGCAAATCTTTATCTTTAGGCCGTCTATTTGCAGCTTGTATCATATTTGATGGTGGGCCAACCTCTGAAATGATTTTATAGAGATGTTCAGGCACCAGAGATATGGACTGAAGGATTTTGGGCAACGCGCACGAGAAAGTAAAATGCGAATTGGATTCGTGATAATCAATATATCCTTTACCGGTAAAATGTTGAGTAATAAAGATCCTTAAGCAGCTCGCAGATTGTAGCGTCCACTCCTCAAAAATGGGGGCCAAAGAATTATTTTGATCCTTAAGCGAAGTTACATAGCACTCCAATAGTGCGTTGAAAAAATGAAATAAAGAGTAGCGGATCTCATTCCCGCTGTAATCAAAGCTACGATTCCCTATTAGTGTGTTTATCATGCTAATAATATTTATAAGTTCAGAAATTAAGAACTGATTAACGCCTTCTATCGATCCTAATTCTTCTAGCTTTTCGGTGATCGTTCTTATCGGTTGATTGGGCATAGGAATTTCGCGGGTTTGTGAAGATTCAACTGCACCATCGATAGATTTTATAATAGTCGTAACAGTATCAGTAACGGCTTCATCTCTAACTGATTTTCTAAAGTCGTAAATATCTTTTAAAAAACATTCTAAACTAATTTCACCTTCCCATCGCGAAAGAATATCATCTGAACCTAAAACTTGATAAGAATCACCAGATAAATTATGGATCACTTTTTGTTCGTGTCCTGGCGCGCATTTTAGTTTTACGAGAGGGGCAATTGATTTTTCTAATAACGTCCAGCGCTCTGGTATTATGACTCTGTCATATGAAATTGTTTGCACAGTTATAGTAAATAAAAAGAGACTTATTTGGCCTACGCCACCGTTGAAATTATGAAATATGTCCTTAATTAAAGATTGCCTGATGTGTTTTATTTGGGTAAATATATCTTCAGTATTATTGGCAGGAACCCAAAGAATAATTTCATAATATCCAAGCCCTAAAAGTGGGACAGAACCAGGAACCAAATGGCTTAGATAATCACAAACTCGCTTGATACCATTTATGCCTCGTTCTTTAAAAATAGGGTCGGATAGCTTGAGTAAAATTATTTGAGGGGCAATAGCATCCTTTAATTTATCGATAATAACGCCATCATATTCAGAGATACGAAGATTGACGAGGGTGTCAATACTTAGAATACGATCATCACTGTCGAATTTGAGGACTTGATTTAAGCCAGCGGTTGGTAATATTTGTAGAACATCGTAATTGCCAAAAACTTTGTAATAAAATGAGTTATCGTATTTATCACGAAGAAATTTAACCAAATCAGTTTCGAAACCTACTTTACACCTAAGAAGTTTGAATTGTACTAATGAATCAGTTGAAATCAATGTTGCCCCCCTCGTTAATAGTTAAAAAACGCGAACCACCAAAATGGTGGTTCGCGTTCGACTTATTATGTGCGGAAGGCGCAACCTTATCGGTTCTTCTTTACGTGGTATTCCTTTATTGAATCAACAACCGTTAAATATTTGGGATCTATACCTTCAATAATCTGGTGAGCTTCAATCATCGATGACGAGTCGGAAGAGCGCCCATCTCCGTAGCCAGAAGGAGAAGAGTAAATCCGCCGTTCCCGCCGGCCAAATGTCTCCATCTTACGAAGTGTTATATTAACAGGCATATTGCCTCCACTAGACCACCGCTTGAAATGAGATTAACGCAGTCCGCCTAAAGCGGCCACGTATACCCACTCGCTCAGACGTAAGCATGGCCAATAAGGCATACTTACGTCGAGTTAAAATTATTATAGACTCATGAGCATGTTTTGTACCACCGCCGCTATGGTATTGCAAGCGATAAAGGGAAGTGATCATCGCGACACCACCATCTGCAGAAAATTATCGTTGGCTTCATCTATCAAAACCGAAGCTTCATTGTACTCATGACTCCAGATATTTTCTTTGACGTCTCTCAACACTTCTGAAAAAACCTGTTGGCCAGTAATTGGCTCATAGGAAACGTTACTAGTATGTATCACCAACTCTCGAGATAGACATGCAAATCTGTATTGTGACAGTGGATTTTCCACTCCCGCATCCCTTTCGGCTGAAATAGCGCTAACAATTTTTTGGAGTGGTATTCCGTAACCCCTTAATTTTTTAACAACTTTTATGCATAATATATCCCTTAAGTCATATCGTCTTATTTTCCATTGTTTTCCATCATGACTTCCATCTGGCGAAATTAGACCTTTCGTCTCCCAATAGCGGATTTCCCGTTGCGTAGCTCCAGTAATATCAGCCACCAGCCCTATGCTAAGGGTCGTTTTATATTTTTTGGACATTTTAGTAGTATAATCTCACGTTAAATATTAACTATTGTTTTAAATTAATACCTAATGGTAGGAAATGTCAATATAATAATTATAGTGATAAGGGTTTAAATATTTATCGTGCTTTTACAAGGCTTACTGAACTGAGGTACCTTAGCGGCCAATGAAATGGCATGCCTGCGGAAACAGCAACCGACTCTCTAAGTTAACGTTTCTACATATGGTTTATGCGCAATCGTTGTGTGTAAGAGTTGAATTACCCCCGATTTGATGGGCATGGGAGGCGAAAGTCACTATTCCGGCTTTTTCCTGGCCTGGGATATCTGCTGCATGGCGCCATAGAATGGCATCGCTGAATCTACTAACAGGCGGCCATCGACAATCATATCAACGAGAGTTTTGCGCCTCTTCGTCGTTACGAGCGTAATTAGTGTAGTTGTGATGCGATGATTGTATGAGGTGGATCCCATAAATCGGACAGTCGTGTGCGGGTGGTAGGCACGATGACGATGGAGGGATCACGGAGATGAGCAAGACAAAACGCAGGCGGTTTTGGCGGATTTTAAAGCCAAGGTGAGACCATTGCACAAAGGCGAGGCAGGTAGAAGCCCCCTGTTTTCGCCTTGTTTTATTGTTTTTCGCGTGGTCGGAGGCTTCATTTTCGGGCCGATGATGTCCCCGGCCCGCCCCGTGCCCGCCCCTGAGGGCGGAGTTGGGGGCGATATGCGCCCCCGTTGCTATCCTCCAGCCAGTAGCGCTGCCTTTCTGAGGTTGAAGGCCATGGCCGAGAGCATCAGTTGCATTCCCATCTTGGCCACCCCGATATACCTAGCTCGGCCCAGCCCATAGTGCTTCTTCATGCTGCCGAAGGCTCTCTCCACCGACCCGCGCACACTGGAGATGGCTTGGTTCACCAGCCGTTGGGCCTCGCTTAGAGGCCGGGCCCTGGCGGCCCTATACATAATGAGGTCGAAGTAGCGGGCCTCCTCCAGGTCGCACCGGTTATCTGCGCTGCTGTAGCCCTTGTCTGCCAAGACCGGGGCGCCCGGATCAAGGTCCGGTTGGCGGCGGTGGCATGCCCGCCCAGGATGAAGCCGTGCCCCACGTCCACCGCCAAGTGGCCCTTGTACCCGTAGCAAAACGCCTTGCCCTTTCTGGTCCAGCGGGCATCGTGATCGTCCGAGTAGCTGGTTTCCACGGTGTAGCCGGTGGGGTGATCATTGTCGGGGGCATCATTATCCTCGGAAGCCAGTTCATCGGGGATAACCTCCTCCACCTTGCGAGCCCGCCGGGCAGAGGGGATCAGGGTCGCGTCCAAGATGGAGCCCGTCCGCACCAGGATGCCATGCCCCTCAAGTTGTTCGTTAATCATGTTCAGCAGCTTGGCCAGCAACCATCGCTCCTCCAAGTGGTTGCGAAAGTAACTTTCGGATACGAGTATATATCTAAAGTTCTCTAAAGTTTATTATGCGGATATCTTATGTATATTCAGTGCGTTGACATTCAGCCACACCTGCTATGCTTAGGTTTCCCCACCCAATGCACGTCTTCCTGCCATTCTTGGCTGGCTTTTCAAAGTTGCTTGCCACAATCTTTGAAGGGAAAGTAATTGCTTTGACTGGAAGCGTTTCTCGCCAGGCTCCCCACCACCCCACTCAATATAAAGTTTTGTAAAGAAATGTGAAGTCCATATTATCAGTGATTACATCCGGATACCCACTTTAACTTTTCCCGAGCAGCATCATTCGCTCCATGCGCCACGTTATCCAGCTTCCAGCATTGCCCCTTGCCCCCGCTCAGACCCTGCCCCCTAGATGTTAAGTTTTATTAAGTTTTTAAATGGTTAAAATAGGCGTGATAACAAATAGATGCCTAATATAAATATTTCCCGGCCCTCTCAGGAAGCCAGTAAACCAACACACCCTCCCCGAAAACTTCCCTCGCGAGTCTTTCCAGACCCGCAGCCTCAGGAGCCAAGACCACAGGTCCACCCTTGCGGTACATGAGCTCCTGGACAGTCACAAAGGCCAGGATGAGGTCGGCCGGATCCCGGTAGCCCTGGCCCTGAAACCATTCCCGTATGCGGGTCATCAACTCCCGAGTCTCCCTGGGCCACTGACCAGCCTCTGCATCCATCCAAGAAAGAAACCCTGAAAGAAAGGTTCTCTCAGGGTCTGCCTCTCCCTTTCCAAAAAAAGCGGGTAATACGGGTAACAAGGGTAATCTATTTGAAATAGTTGAAATAAAAACGTTACCCGCAATTTTTTCATCGGGTAACAGGAGTAACTCGTTATCAAAAGGTGCATCGCCAAATTCACCCTTTTCTGTTACCCCAGTTACCCCTGACAAATGGTCCGGGGTAACCGCTTCCGTACCCCAGTTAGGTCTGTCTATTATATTTATATTATTATTATTTATTATATTATATAGACATGTGGTTACCCCGTTACCCTTGTTACCCGGATTGGATATAAGGCCACTCCGATTTTTCTCCATCCATTTTTGCAGCTTTTCCAAGCGGCCTGAATCACTCATGATTATTCGTCAGACAAGATGGAAGAAGAAAACTTGTAAAGTTTGACTGGCTTGCCCAGGGCTGGCGGTCGATGTGTAGACATGGTTTTGCCGTCACTGCCAG
>Ga0180009_10007942_pt1 | contig 10678 bp, 8 predicted proteins | sample OS_PC_MetaG_FD_123537 | JGI IMG/M metagenome (GOLD analysis project Ga0180009, IMG submission 123537) | Groundwater microbial communities from the Aspo Hard Rock Laboratory (HRL) deep subsurface site, Sweden - OS_PC_MetaG | ecosystem: Environmental > Aquatic > Deep subsurface > Groundwater... | reverse complement strand
ACCTGAAGCTGGCTCTTGTGTGGAACGTGGGAACCTGTCGTCCTGATGTTAAGGGAGAAACTCAAGTGGGATGACCCCATGAGAGTGAGAGTACCGATGCAGGGCACGGGGACGGACCAACTCGTAGTAGTGTAGAAGTCTCTGTAATGGAGATGGAGCGAAGGGGTTGGATCATCTGGCCTTACTGCCTGGTCAACCAGTGATGGGAGGAGCCAGGGGGTAGGCTAAGCCGCTTGGGGAACTGGGCGGCGAGATGATACGAGCCGGATGACGGGAGACTGTCACGTCCGGATCTTTGAGGGCCTGGGGGTGAAATTCCCCCGGGCTACTCGGCGCGTGATTCAAGATTATATGTGATTGGGTTTGTCTGATAAAATTTTAATTTTACGGTAAAAGCCAGGACTCATCACCTTGGCTTTTCAGTTTTTGCTTGAGAGAATTAGCGGTGGTTAATCTTAGTCAGGGAGCGGGAAAATCTTGGTTGGACTGGAATATTGATTATATAAAATAAATATTGTAGTGTAATCATAAATCTAAGCTGATGGATATTGGGATTTTATTCATCAAGGGATGACGGGACGTATCGGAAAATGAAATTTTCAACTGCGTCCCGTCGGTTGCACCGGTTTTTCCGCGGGATCAATCAAGAGCATGGTGGTAGAAAACCCCTCGTTTCTTTTAGAAGGCTAAGATTGACTATTGCCGGGAGGTGCGCAGTTATGATTGATAAAAACGTGAATCTGTTGGTTGTAAGCGCTCACGCCGCAGATTTTGTCTGGAGAGCGGGGGGCACCATCGCGAAATATGTAAAGCATGGTGCCAACCACGGACAAGGTAAAGAAGATCCGGCAAAGTGAGATTGAGGCCGCGAGAAAGCATCTTGGTGTTGAAAACCTGGAGATCTGGGATTATGAAGATTATTTTATGGAATTTCCCCCGGAACGCATGGACAGGATGGTTCACAAGATCAGGCAAACGCAACCCCACCATATCATAACCCATGGACCGAAGGATGTATTTAATCCTGATCATGAAAGCGTTTCGAGCTTCGTGTTGGAAACCAGTGTTCTTGCGATATCCAACGGAGTGAGGATCGAGGGTTATCCGACGGCAAAACAGGCAAGGATTTTCGGGTTCGAACCCCATCAAACCGAGATCTGCGATTTTAAACCGGAAGTCATGATTGATATCACGGAAACCTATGAGCAGAAAGTAGCCGCCATGCAGGCTTTTAAGGCCCAGAAGCACCTGATCGATTACTACGCGGACAGAGCAAAAATGAGAGGAAACCATGCCCGCAGGTGTTCGGGAAATAATCAGTATAAGTATGCCGAGGCTTTCAGCAGGTTCTTTCCATACGTGGGGGGTGAATTCGTCTAATTCTTATCCGGACATGAGATTTTTAATTGCCCTGTCTTGAGATCGCGTGTTATACAATATGAGCCCTAAATCCATTGCTCACGCCTGGAAAAAGCGAATTCTATCAAAGGGAGCGCATGATGAACTCTGAATACATGGTCTCCGGCGATGGCCGGAAGCCGCGATTGATCACGCCGCCAAAAGCGTGCGAGACCCATTCTCACATTTATGGCCCGGCGGATAAATACCCGCGGGCTCGCGGCCGGAAACCGGACTTCGGCGCCTCCATCGAGGCTTACGAAACCATGCTCAATCGCCTCGGCTTCGAGCGCTGCGTCATCGTCCAGCCTTCGCTCTACAGCACGGACAACCGGTGCACGCTAGACGCCATCAGGCATTTCGGACCGTCCCGGGCGCGAGGCGTTGCGGTGACGGAGAAGAACATCACCCGCGAGGAGCTTCAGCGGCTGCACGCTGCCGGAGTTCGGGGGCTTCGCTTCTATCTCATCGTTGACGACTTCACGCTTGACGACGCGCCGGAAATGGCCAAACGCATCGCGCCTTTCGGTTGGCATCTCCAGATTCAGGATCGCGGCAATTGGCTGACGGAGGCCATTCCGGTCATCAAGAAATTACCGGTCGATGTCGTGGTCGACCACATCGGCCGGACACCGCCGGAGAACGGCGTCAACGATCCGGGCTTCCAGGCGCTGCTTCGCTTCATGGAGACGGGGAGGTGTTGGGTAAAAATCTCCGCCCCTTATCTCGCGAGTGCCGACGGCCCGCCGCATTATGCCGATGTCGGCGACAAAGTTCGGGCTCTGGTTTCCGTGCGGCCCGATCGCCTGGTTTGGGCGGCCAACTGGCCGCATCCCAATCACATTCAAGGAAGCAAGCCGGAGGAAGCGGACTATCTCGACGCCCTACTCGACTGGATCCCCGACGCGGCGATTCGGAAGGCGATTCTTGCTGACAATCCCGCCATGCTGTACGATTTCGACGGTTGATAAATTTAATAGGACGCAGATTAACCCAGATAACCGCAGATTATTATTTTCTTTTTAGTTTATCCTGATAATCTGTGTACATCCGTGTCCAAAAAGGAATTTCCTATACACTTCATTTAAGGGACAGGTTGCAAGCCAAGGCCGATAACCCTGACTTTTCAGCTTTTTCTGGAGAGGGTTAGGGATGGTTAATCTTGGTCAGGGGGCGGGGAAATCTTGGTTGGACTGGAATATTGATAATTTAAAATAAATATTGTAAGGTAGTCATAAATCCGGGCTGATGGATATTTAGATTTCATTCATCCGCCGGCATATTAATAAAATTCAAACCAAAGGGGGCAAAACCCAAAAATGGTGGGGGGAAAAAAAGGTCTTTTATTGGGTGGGCTAATTCTGGTGACACTGGGAGCCTTGTTACTCCTGCATCGCCTTTATATCCTCCATTTTGAAACAAGCTGGCCATTGATCTTAGTGGTCATCGGCGTGGGACTTTTTCTGATCAATCGTCACACTTGGGCGGGTTGGATCATTGGCGGCATCGGCATTATTCTTTTTGTTGTGAATTTTGTCATTGAATTTTTTCCGAGCTTTGAAGCCTGGAGCGACCTGGTCGGGCCCATTATCCTCCTCATCATCGGTGTTCTCCTTCTCTACCGCTACTACCACGGATTTCGGGGGCCTCAACCGTAATTCCCCCTGCCCCAAAATACGCTGCACCCCAAAGGTCACAGAGAACACCGCGCGGCATAGCCGCGACCAAAAAAATATGTTTTTCTTAGAGCTGCGTGCTTTTCAGAAATCCCCCCTGCCCCCCTTTAGCCAAGGGGGGTTGGGGGGGATTAAGGTTTATTTAGGTCCGGTAGAGGAAATAACGATCTTCCTCCAAGTGGCGATGTCGCTGGCGCCATTCTTCTAAGGGGATAGAGTATTGGCGCTCGATCTTTTCTCGGAAAACGGGGCCGGAATTATACGTACAGAAGGGGTACATCCTGCCATTAGGCGCCGCATAGTGGATGGAACAGCGCTTCACTCGGTCCACGTTGTAATTATATGCATCCTGGAAGTGCATCCCCCCCACCAGTACCATGTTCCAGTTGTAAATAAGTTCCACGCGCTTTTGAGCCTCCTTGTCAACCACCCCCTGGAAAAGCTCCAGGCAGATTTCCGGGGTCATCCCGTCCTTTGCTTCCTCCTCCCGGAAGTGCTTCTTCAGCAGACGCTGAGCGCTGAGGGCAGTCAAGGCCCGAATATGAGAGATCTTCTGTTTCACCAGCTTGTTCAGGTCCATGGTGAATCCTTCGATGTCGATTATCTTGGTGATCGGGGTAACACTCTTGGTTTGTGAATTGACAAAGATGTAGGAGCCGATGCCGCAATCCGCATGGGAGGTAATCTTCATCACTTCATACTTCCAGATGGCGCTGAGCAGTTTGGAAAAAGGAGAGGTCACCGACAGAGGGTACCAATCCTCCCTGGCCTTGAGATAACCGGTTTGGCTCTCAATATCCTTGGCCAGGTCGGATAAAGTGTAGCGTTGCCGTTCTCGTTCTTCAACCGAGATCCGCCCGGTGAAGGCCACGGGCTGATAGCTGATTCCGCTGATGACGTCAGAATTATCAATGGTAAATTGCAGAATATTTCCCACCTGATGATCATTGATGGTCTTGATGATCGTCGGCACCAGAACGATCCGCAAGCCTGACTCTCTGGCATTCTCCACTGCCTTGACCTTCAACTCCCAGAGGCCGGACAGCCCCCGGGTCTTCTGGTACACTTCATCTCCTGTCCCATCAAACTGCAAATAAACGGTATAAAGGCCTGCTTCCTTGCACTTCCTGGCAAACTCCAGATCCTTGCCGATGCGGATCCCATTGGAAGCAATTTGCAGATGGCTGAAGCCCATGGCCCGGGTTGCTTTCAGGATGTCCAGGAAGCGAGGATGAATGGTTGGCTCTCCACCGGAAAATTGGACACCTGGAGGAAAAACGGGTTTTATATTCCTAACCATGGCGAGCATTTCCAATACTTGCTCATAAGTCGGCTCATACACGTACCCCTGTACATTGGCGTTGGCAAAGCAGATGGGACATCTCAAATTACATCGGTTGGTTAAATCGATGTTGGCCACGGCGGCATGGCTGATGTGTAGGTCGCAAACCCCGCAGTCATCCGGGCACACCTTCGCCCCGGTAATCTGTGGATTCAGGATTCTATCCCCATCCTCGTAGGTCCACCGTTCAGCCTTCTTATAAAGCTCCGCATCGGAATACACCACGTCCCGCACAAACCCGTGGTCTGGACAGGTCTTCTCCATGATGACTTGGCCATCTCGTTCGAGAATTTTTGCCGGGATCAATCTCCGGCATTCGGGGCAGAGGCTTTCCACCTGTTTGGGAAGCCCGATGGGAACGTTTTGAGTAGGTGGGTAATAAGGCTCGATAGTGGTGATTTTTCGCCCTGATGCCTTTTCCTTGATGTTGCGGATTAAGTCCCCGATGGCCATTTTACCCTCCTGTTAAAGTCTTTTTCTAAGATTTTTAGCAAAATATGGGCCAATGGGGCGAAAGAACTATTTTTAAAAACCAATTGATATTATTAATTAATTTTTTAAGGAAATGCACGATGGCAATGGGAAAAATATCCTTGACGGCTTACGGTAGGTCGTAAATTAAAAATTATTTAATAACTACGATAAGTTAGTATCTGCGAAGTTTTCCTTCCAAGTGCGAAATTATTTTTCGCATCAATTTTTTTCAAATTCTTTCTTGGCAATTCCGTATTTTTTAATCAAGTTCTGGAATTGCCTTCTGTCCATGTTGACTATAGCTGCCGATCGTTGGATATTCCCCTCCCCTTTACGCAAGGCTTCGATGATGAAATTTCTTTCCATCTCCTCCTTAATTTTCTGCTGGACTTGCTTTTTCATCTGCTTAAGTTCGCTCCGGTCGGCAGCGACGATTTTCTCTTCCTCTTTTTCCTGCATGGTAAGCTCTTCAGGCAGGTCTTCAACTTCTATATAATCGGAACGGCAAAGCACTAAACCCCGCAGAAGGACATTTTCAAGCTCTCTTACATTGCCCGGCCAGGCGTACTCCATTAAAATTTGAAGTGCTCTTGCGCCTACCCCTTTAATCTTTTTTTTACCTACCTCACGGTGCTTATCCAAGAAATGCTCAACCAGAAAGGGAATGTCTTCTTTCCTCTCCCGCAGGGGAGGGATGGGAATGATGATCACGTTCAAACGGTAATAAAGGTCTTCCCGAAAGGCTCCCGCCTCCACAGCCTGTTTCAGGTCCTTATTGGTGGCCGCAATAATCCGGTTATCTACCTCGATCTCTTCCATGCCCCCAACCCTTTGGAACTTCTGCTCTTCTAAAACCCGCAGGATTTTAACTTGGAGTTCTTTGGGCATCTCTCCAATCTCATCCAGAAAAAGCGTTCCCTTATCCGCCAGCTCCAAACGTCCCCTTTTGGTCTTGACCGCGCCGGTGAAGGCTCCTTTTTCATGGCCGAAAAGCTCACTTTCGAGGAGATTGCTGGGGATGGCCGCGCAATTGATGACCACGAATGGTTTACTCGAACGGTCACTCTCATAATGGATGGCCCGGGCTACTAATTCTTTGCCTGTGCCGCTCTCCCCTTGAATGAGGACAGTGGCCTTTGTCCCCCCTACTTGCTGGATGAGTTGGATGACTTTCTGCATACCCGGATGGCTGCCCACAATATTCTTGGGCCCGTAGAGGGTCTTTAATTCCTGCCGCAATTCGCGGTTTTCGTCTTTCAGGCGGCATAACGAAAGGGTCTTTTCGATTAAAAGTTCCATCTCATCCATCTTGACGGGTTTGAGGATATAATCGACGGCTCCTTCTTTCATGGCCTGCACTGCCCCTTCAACTGTCCCGTAAGCCGTCGTGATGATTACAGGGAGTTCCGGATGGATTTTGCGCACTTCCTGCAGCAGGGTCATTCCATTCATGCGGGGCATTTTCAGGTCCGTAACCATCAGGGTGACGTCTTGGGTTTTCACCGCTTGCAGAGCCTCTTCCCCATCCCCGCAAGTTAGAACTTCATATTGCGGACTGAAATTAATCTCGAAAATGCGCTGCATGCGGATTTCGTCGTCAACAATCAAAATTCGCGGCTTCATAAATCTCCATTTGAAAAATCTGCCACAGAGGGCACAGAGAACACAGAGATATTATCAAAAACAGTGAAGAAAATTAAAACCCATAATAAAACCAGATAAAAATTCATCATAAAAATCTTTACAAAATTTAAAGAATTTGAACATCAGTAGGACAGAGGTGATTATTTGTGTCTTAAATTGCCTTTTTAAAGATCTTTCTTTATATCTCTGTGGCCTCTGCGTCCTCTGTGGCGAAAATTTTTTTTACTTTTCTCCGGCCGGGGCAGGGCCTACGGCCCCAAAACACCCCAGCATCCCCCTGGGTACGGGAAGGGAAATGGTAAAAGTTGCCCCCCCTCCCTCGTTGTTGGCCACCGAGATCGTTCCTCCGTGGTTTTTAACGACCGTATGGACAATGGTCAAGCCTAAACCCGTCCCTTGTTCTTTCGTAGTAAAAAAGGGGTCAAAAATCTTGGACTCTTTCCCCGCAGGGATACCCACGCCCGTATCGCTGACCCGGATAATGACATCCTTGTTCTCTTTTTGGGTCAAGGTGATACGCAGCGTTCCTCCCGTAGGCATCGCCTCCAGAGCATTCAATTCCAAGTTGACGATGGCTTCATGGATTTGTTCCGGATCCAAGAAAAGGGAGACTTTATCTTGAGGATATTCCTGGACGATCTCGACTCCTCGCTCGCGGGCAGGAAGGGAGATTAAGTCCACTGTCCGCCCCAGAATATCTTTCAGGTTTACCTCCTGGAAGGTGGGAGGTTTCGGTTTGGCAAACTCCAGAAAGTTCGTCAGCATACGATTGATGCGTTCGGATTCTTCGCCGATGAACTGAATCATTTCCGATTGGACAGGTTCAGGAATTTTTTTCTTCAAGGTCTCCGCTGAACCCGAGATGATTCCCAGGGGATTGCGAATTCCATGGACAAAGGAAGCGGCCATCTCTCCCAAAGCTGCCAGTTTTTCTGATTGCATCATCTGCAGGTCTTTTCTCTTCAAATTCTGGGAAAGAAGAGCCCGAGAGATCGCCATGGCCATGGCAGGAGCAAGGGCTTCCAGCGCTTCGATCTCCATGATCGTGAAATTTTTTCTGTTCTGTTTATCCCCCACCAGCAAAAAGCCCAGCAGGCCTTCCTCCCATTGGAAAGGAACCACCAGAGCAATATGGTCGGTAATCATTTCTTTTACTTCGGCCTGGAGGAGATGATAATTCTTGATGTATTCCATCTCAACAGCCCTTTTCGATTTCTTCAAGTAGGCAATGAAGGGGCTTTCCTCCACAAAGGGCCGCTCCTCTAAGAAACCCGTCTGACTGGTCATCCGGTAAGAATCCGCCTCTCCGTCCAGGGTCCACATGCCTACCTTATCCACAACCAAAGCCTGGGAAATAAATTCCACCGTGGCTCGGGAAAGGGTTTGCAGGTCGAGAATATTCAAAAGGGTGCGAGTGAACTCGAAAAACTTGAGCCGGAAAAGATACCGGTCGCGGTATAAAAATCGGTCAATGAATTCTTCTACCCTCCTCTCCAGTGGCCGCAGGAGGAAGACCAAAACAAGGATGAAGATACTTTCTACGAGTAGAGAAGTGGTCTCAAATTTTTTAGCCAGAATGTCACAAACGTTTTTAATAAAAAGGACGTAGATCACCAGGACCAATCCGGTAAGGATCGAATAAAGAATGCCCCCGCGGATAATGAAATGGATGTCCACCAAACGATATTTGACGATGGCCAGGGCAAAGAAGAAGCTGATCAACAAGGAATAAAGGCTAGCCACGAAGAAGAAAGAGTAGCCCAGTTCAAAGAAATAGTTGGCCACATGCAGAACCAGGCCGATGATGAACATGGAACAGATGCCTACTAAAAGATAAAGGATTTGCAGACGCTGGCGAGTGATCTTGGTTTGGCCGTAAGAAAGGATGAGATTCACCACTCCCCAAATAAAATATCCCAAACCGATCAGGCTCAAGACTATGGCGAGGACGTGCGATTCCAGGGGGCCTTTGAAGGTAACGACGTAGTAAAAAATAGACCCTATTTCCAGGACCCGTCCGATATCGACCTGGAGCAGAAGGATAAAAGGGATTAGGAAAGCGACTGGCCCGGCATACAGCAGGGTACTGCGCCAACCATCAAAGAAACGAGTGAATTTTTGGGGGAAGAGGAAGGAAAAGTGCAAGAAGAAGACGGGAAAGAGGAAAACTCCCGCAAAAATGATTTTTACTCCAATCAGAGCTATGGAATGCCGGTCACTGTTAATCATGATTAGTTCCCCGGCATTCCAGCCTACAAAGGAAAGAATCAACAGGGTGAAGACCCGGTTGACTACGCCCTTGGGGTTATCAAAGAAAACAACCAGGCACAGGGTCAGGTTGATGGCCAAAGCCAAAGCCGCTGGCAAAGCATAAATATTCATATCATTTCACTGATATTTCCGATTTGTGATTAGAGATTTTCCCAATCTGCAAAGTTTTCTATCCTCAAGGAGCCAGAACCGGTACCCAGCCGTTATTCCGGTTTCTCATCTCCCCTCCCTTTACCCCCCTTATGAATACGACCATCCTAATTATGGCTTAACCATTTGTCAAGAGCCACAATATTCCTTGAGTCAGCTCGGAAAATGCCTTATATTGTACGGAATGAAATTCGAACTTCAGCCGCAATCATCTTATAATCTGACCCGGTGTGCGTTGATTTTCAACCAGTTCCCTCTAGATGGAACCGACGTATGGATTCCTGCCCGAGAGACGCTCCCGGCCCAGTATCATCGGCTTTACGTCGTGGAAAATGAACTCATCTTAGGTATGGTGCAACAAAACCATGATTCGCGGCTCATTGTGCACACCTATCCTCCTCGTCCCAAAAATCACGCTTATTTGCGATCCATGGTCAGCTGGCAGTTTCATCTTGACGCCCCCTTACAAGCATTCTACCAGCGAGCCATGAAGCACCCTTTCTACCAACCTATCCTAAAAACTCTTTACGGGGTCAAGCCTTTGCTCACTCCTACTCTATATGAGATGGCTATCATCGCCATCACCGAACAGCAGATCTCCTACCCCGTGGCCGTGAAGATGCGTTCCAGGTTAATCGAGGCCCTGGGTCGGAAGATGGTTTTTGAAGGAAAAACTTACCGAGCTTTTCCCACGCCGCAGGCCATAGCAGAATGCCGGGTTAACGATCTACGGGCCTTTTCTTTTTCCGGCCGGAAAGCAGAATACATCATCGACTTCTCCCGCAAGATAGCCGATGGAAGCTTTAATCTGGAGGATCTGCGCGATCGGCCCAATGAAGAAGTGATTACAGCCCTCACTTCCCTCCGGGGTTTTGGACGCTGGAGCGCAGAATATTTTCTGACGCGGGGATTGGGGCGGTCCGATATCTTCGCCGCCGATGACTTAGGTGTCCAAAGGCTCGTGGGAAAACACCTCGGTCCCGGCCACCGGGTTACCGCCCAGGAATGTCGGAAAATCCTAGATGAATGGGATAATTGTCAAAGGTGGGCGGTCTTTTATCTCCTTTGTGCCTCCAGGTTGGGGTTGATCTGAATATCATCCTCTTTTCCAGGCCGTCGAAATCAACGATTTCCTTCTTTAAATTTTCCCCCTTTTCTTCAAATCCTCGGCCACCTTTTCCAGCCCCAACTCCTTCAATTTTTTTTCCGTGGGGATGCCATTCTGATTCCATCCCCGCAGTTCATAATATTCATCCAGCATTCGATTTACTTTCTCTTCTGTGAGGTGCAATCCCTGGGCTGGACCGGACGGAAGAGGGTCATAAACCCGCTCTGGCGGCAAATCATATTTACGGCCAAAATCTTCCACCTCTCTAACCCAGAAGGCCCGGGTCAGGTTCCACACCTTTTCCGAAATTTTAAACAGCTCTTCTTTGCTGTAGCCGAAGCCGGTAATGGCATTGAAGGCCTTGACATACTCGCCGAAATCGAGCTTCACTTCCAGCCAGGGAAAACGGCAGACACCAAACATTTCCATCAAGGGACGCAGCGTCTGTAATTCCTTGACCAGCTTGGCCCGGCCGGCAATATTGTCCCGGCCCATTTCCATATCCTGGACTATGGCCCAGGAACGGGTGTGCTGGGCGCCTATGTCCGAGGTCATGAACGAAAGAAGCATGGCCGGCGCGCCCCGGCATTCGTAAGCCGAGAACTCCAGGCCTTT
>Ga0180009_10007941_pt1 | contig 10678 bp, 7 predicted proteins | sample OS_PC_MetaG_FD_123537 | JGI IMG/M metagenome (GOLD analysis project Ga0180009, IMG submission 123537) | Groundwater microbial communities from the Aspo Hard Rock Laboratory (HRL) deep subsurface site, Sweden - OS_PC_MetaG | ecosystem: Environmental > Aquatic > Deep subsurface > Groundwater... | reverse complement strand
CAGCGTCATCCCCAGCCCTTTGGCCGTTTCATCGGTAACGTCGAACATCAACCGCGAAGCCGGCGCGCCGTGCAATGCCAGGACCGGGTGGCCATCGGGTGCGCCAAAACGCGCAAGACCGAAACGCCGGCCGTCCGCCAATTCGATCGTCTCCCCCATTCGATCAATCGACCTGGCGTTTCAGAACCGCGATGAAGAATCCGTCCGTTCCATGCGAGGCCGGCGACAACAGCATCGTTTCGGTCGCACCATCAGCCGATACCGGGCACGCACCGCCGATCCGCGCCACCCAATGTTCGCCAACCGGCGACAGACTGAACTCCGGATGCTCGGCAAGGAAGGCCGCGACCTGTCCGCCGTTTTCCTCGTCAAGCACCGAACAGGTGACGTAGACGAGCCGCCCGCCCGGCTTCACGCTCGGCGCCGCAGAGGCCAGCGCCGCGCGTTGTTCGGCGATACGCAGTTCGAGCGCCTCCGGCTTCAGGCGCCACTTCGCATCCGGCCGCCGCCGCCAGGTCCCCGATCCCGTACAGGGCGCATCGACCAGCACGAGATCGAACCTCCCCGCGAGATTGGCCAGCATCTCTTCATCGCCGGCTTCCATCACCTGGACGTTGCGCACACCCGCCCGTTTCAACCGCTCGAAGATCGGCCGGAGCTGGCTGCGCGAACTGTCATAGGCATAGATCTGCCCGGTGTTCTGCATTCCCGCCGCCATGGCGAGCGTCTTGCCACCGGCCCCGGCACAAAAGTCGAGCACCTGTTCGCGCGGCCCCGCCCCGGCAATGAGTGCGGCGAGCTGGCTGCCCTCGTCCTGGACTTCGAACCAGCCCTTTCCGTGTGCGGTATCGGCCTCCACGTTCGGCGATTTCGCAGCCCCTTTCGGAGGCGGGATGCGCACTCCGAGTGGCGACAACGCCGTCGGCACGGCCGCGAACTTCTCGAACGCCTTCAAAACCTTTTCCCGCGTCGCCTTGAGCGCGTTGACCCTGAGGTCGATCGGCGCGCGCTGACTGAGCCCGCGGCCCTCTTCCCCGGCCCGAGCGCCGAACGTCTTTTCGAACGAAGCCGCGAGCCATTCCGGCAGATCTCCGGCAACTTCAAGCGGAACCTCATCGGAAACGGCGCGATTCAGGCCTTCGACTTCCTCGTCGCTCAGCGGCGCAATCGAATACTCCGACCCATCCGCGTTGCGCTGCAAGTCTTCAAGCGACAGCCCCAGCGCCTCGCCTGCCGCCGCCAGCGCCAGAGCGCGCGGCGCATCCGTCCTCATCTTCCAGGCAAACGAGTTCCTGTTGCGGAGCGCGTCGAATACGATGGTGCCGATCGCGGTACGGTCTCCCGAGCCCGCAAAGCGGTGCGACCGCCCCCAGTCGGCCAGCGCCGTCGAGGCCGGCCGGTGATTGACGGCGATGTCTTCGAGGACCTCGATTGCGGCCCTGATCCTTGCGCCCGGTCTCATCTTTTTCCTTAGAAGCCCGAATTGAAGAAGTGGAGGCCGATCATGGCCCATAGACCTGCCGCTGCCAAAACCGACAAGAGACTGGCTGCCGCCGCGGCATTGTCGCTTTCGAACAATAGCCCCGCCAGGCAACCCGCCAGCTGCGCCAGCACGAACAGCATTGCGAAGAACAGCACCCGCTCATCGACGATCCGCATCGCGTAGGCAAAAAGACTGCCCGCGTAGAACAGAACGGGTAGCTCGAATTGCGCCCTGTATAGAGCGCTGAGCCGATCGCCCGCCGCACTGCGCCATTCCCGGTAGAAATGCAGGCCTGCCACGGCAATGCCGAGTAGCGCCTGCGCCAGCACCGGAACGATGACAAGAAATTGCGACACACGCATCGATTCCTCCCGAAGAGAGGCTCAACGCGTCGAGCTTCCCACCCGGTCAAGCACTAAAGAAACCTAGTGAGGTGGATCAGAAGTTCGTTGTTTAATATGAAGCGCCCGGCGAAACGAACTTCTGATCCGTAAACCTCACTAGAATTATAGTGTTGCTAGTGTGATTCAGAGGCAGGAATTCGCCCGGAGGCCGCGGATATCGATATGCGAATTCCTGCCTCATCACACTATCCGACACCTGGATAGTTGGGGCTCTCGCGGGTTATCGAAACCCCGTGCGCATGGCTTTCGCGCATGGCCGCCGGAGAAATCCGCACGAACTTCGCACGATTGCGGAGATCTTCCAGCGTCTTCGCCCCGACATATCCCATGCCGGCGCGCAACCCACCGACGAGCTGGTGCAGCACGCCATCCACCGGCCCCTTGTAGGGGACCTGCCCTTCGATCCCTTCCGGCACCAGTTTCAGGGTATCGCGGACTTCCGCCTGGAAGTAGCGATCCGCCGAGCCGCGCGCCATCGCGCCGACCGATCCCATGCCCCGGTAGGACTTGTAGGTCCGCCCCTGGTAGAGATAGGTCTCGCCCGGCGCTTCGTCGGTACCCGCGAGCAGCGAACCGATCATCACGCAGTCGGCACCCGCAGCCAGCGCCTTGACGATGTCGCCCGAAAACTTGATGCCGCCATCGGCGATGATGGGCACACCGTGCTTGCGGGCAGCATCCGAGCAATCCGAAATCGCAGTCAGTTGCGGCACCCCGACGCCGGCAACGATGCGCGTCGTACAAATCGAACCGGGGCCGATCCCGACCTTGACGGCATCCGCGCCCACATCGATCAGCGCCAGCGTAGCATCGGCGGTCGCCACGTTTCCGGCAATCACCTGCACCGCATTCGACTGCTTCTTGATCCGCGCCACCATTTCCAGAACGCGGCTCGAATGCCCATGCGCGGTGTCGACGACGATGAGATCGCATCCCGCGTCGACGAGGAGTTCGGCGCGCCGGAACCCGTCGTCACCGACGCTTGTCGCGGCCGCCACCCTGAGGCGGCCTGCCTGATCCTTGCACGCGCTCGGGTGCTTTTGCGCCTTCTCGATGTCCTTGACCGTGATGAGACCCACGCAGTGGTAGTCTTCATCGACGACCAGCAACTTCTCGATCCGGTTCTGGTGCAGGAGCCTGCGCGCTCCCTCCTGCTCCACGGAGCGCGTCACGGTGACGAGGTTGTCCTTCGTCATCAACTCGAACACCGGCTGATCGGGATTGGACGCGAACCGCACATCGCGATTGGTGAGAATGCCGACAAGCCGCCCCTTGGGATCGTCGCTGTTCTTCTTTTCCACCACCGGCACCCCTGAGATCTGATGCGTCTCCATCAGATCGAGGGCCTCGGCCAGGGTCGCATCGGGTTCGATGGTGACCGGATCGAGCACGATGCCCGATTCGTATTTTTTCACCATCGCCACCTGCCGGGCCTGTTCTTCCGGCTCCAGGTTGCGGTGCAAGACGCCGATGCCGCCGGCCTGCGCCACCGCGATTGCCAGTCGCCCTTCCGTCACGGTGTCCATCGCCGAAGACAGGATCGGGATATTGACCGAAATCGACTTGGTGACTTTCGAAGCGACCTGCGCTGCTCCGGGCATGATTTCGGAGGCGCCGGGCACCAACAGCACATCATCGAATGTGAGTGCGATTCCCTGCTCGCCTGAGACGAGACTCAGAGCCATGACGAACCTCCTGCGGTCAGAAATACGAATTGGCTGCGCGGCAGTCCGCACCGGGAAGGTGGGACAGAGGCCTCATAGACCGCGCGAAGCCGGTCCAGGCCTATATCACCTCACCCGCGTTGCGCAAAGGCCGTGCGCTTTCGTCGCTGACGTGGACAAGCGGATGCGACATGGCCGACCCGTCAAGAACGCCCGCAACACACCCCGCCAGCACCGGCGCCAGCAGGAATCCGTGCCGGTATGCGCCATTCACCCGCAACACCCGCCCGCCGCCTTCAACCTTCACGCGCGGCACATTGTCATCGAAAGCCGGCCGCACGCCCGCTCCGGCTTCGACGATCTCGGCTTCCGCAAAGGCCGGACTGAGCGCGTAGGCCGTCCCGAGCAGTTCGAGCATCGATCGCACGCAAATCGGGCCGGCGTCCTCGCTCTCGATCACGGTTGCCCCCACCATGAACCTCTGATCGCCCCACGGCACCACGTAGATCGGGTGACGCGGATGCAGGAGGCGGATCGGCCGATTGAGCGATATTTCCTTGGTGCGCACGATAACCCTTTCGCCGCGCACCGCCCTCAATCCCGGCAATTGGCCCCGCGCGGCCATCCCCCGGCAATCGATCAGGATGCCGCTTGCATCTGCGAATTCGCTTTCGAAAACCGGCAGATCCACCCCGAAGTGAACCTCGCCGCCCGCTTCACGCACGCTTTTGAGGAGGAAAGACAGCGCATCCGGCGTCGTCATGTGCGCTTCGTCGGCAAAGTAGAGACCTGCCGGAAAGCGCCGTCCAAGATCGGGCTCCAGTTCGGCGATGGCCGCCGCGTCACAGTTGGCGTGGCCCTGCGTCATGCGCCGAAAGTGGTCGAGATCGGATCGGTCCCGGGACGACGCGATGACAAGCGTGCCATTGTTGACGAGCCCCGGATAGGTTGCCCGCCACGCCGCGAGCCCCTCAAGACCATGCTCGAGAACGACGCGAGGTGCGGCTTCAGCCTCGCAATAAGGTGCGATCATCGCCCCCGCGTAACTGCTCGCCGAATTCGCCAGCGGATCGCAATTGCGGTCGACAAGGCGAACGCGATAGCCCCGCCGGGCAAGGGTCAGCGCCTGCCATAAGCCGAGCACGCCCGCACCAGCGACCGTAATCGAGGCCTCACGCGTCTTCACGGTTTCACCTGCCGAAGCTGCCAAAGCGTATCCTTGTCGTTTTTCAGCGCTTACCGCCCGCGCGCCACGCCTTCGCGGCGCGGGTCGGCGGCCCCTTCCAGCGATCCGTCGGGCTTCAAGACAACGATATGCGTGCCCGACGTCATCAAATCGGGAACGACGCGATGCCCGAACGGCTTGACTTTCAGCCCCTGCCACAACGCATCGTAGCCGATTTCCACCTCGAATCCCCGTCCCCGGCTGCCGAAGTTGGCGAGGTCTGCGGTTTCCTGCGCGCTCATTCCCCAGTCGATCATCGCAACCAGCGACTTTGCGACATAAGTGATGATGCGCGAACCGCCTACCGAGCCGAGCACGGCCTGCAGCTTGCCGTCGGCATCGAACACCAGTGTCGGCGACATCGAACTGCGCGGACGTTTTCCCCCCTCTACCCTGTTGGCGATCGGCCGGCCGTTGCGGTCGGCGGAACGGAAGGAAAAATCCGTCAGCTCGTTGTTCAACAGAAACCCCGCCGCCCAGATACCGGACCCAAACCCGCCTTCGATCGTCGTCGTCATGGAAACGGCATTGCCTTCGGCGTCGACGATGGAGATATGACTTGTGCCGGAACGCTCCACCGTCTCGTCGATTCCGTAATTGAGATGGGCAAACTTTTGCGGCTGGCCGGGCTCTGGCCGCTCCATCGCGGAATCGGAAATAAGTGCGCGGCGCGCTTGAATGTAATCCGGGTTCAGCATTCCGCCCGGCGGCGGAACAAAAGCAGGGTCGGCGAGATAACGATCCCGGTCCGCATAGCTGAGCTTTTCGGCTTCCGCGATATAATGCAGCGACCATGGCCCCATGACACCGTGACCGCTGGAGGAAAGATCGTAGCCTTCGAGGATCTTCAACGTCTGCGCAACCGTGATGCCGCCCGATGACGGCGGTCCCATCCCGCAGATCCTGCGCCCGCGGTAATCAAAGCAGACCGGCTCCCGTTGCTTCGCCTGATAGCCCGCGATGTCCGCAAGCGTCATGTCGCCCTTGTAGTTGGGAGCGCTCGCCAGCGCATCGATAATCGCCCGCGCGATCGGCCCGTCCTCGTAAAACGCACCGGCGCCCCGCTCGGCAATCTCGCGCAAGGTATCCGCGAACTCGGAATTCTTCAGAAGATAGCCGACCGGCCTTGGCGATCCCGCCCCGTTGAAAAAGTAATCCCGCGCCTGCGGCGTGAATCGCTCCGCGCCGAACCAGATCAGCAGCATGTTGAGGCGCGGCGAAACATTGAAGCCCTTTTCGGCAAGCCGGATTGCCGGCTCGAACACTTTCGCCCACGGCAGACGTCCGTGCTTGTTATGCGCCAGTTCCATGACGCGAAGCGTCCCCGGCACACCGACACTGAGGCCGGAGTTGACGGCGGCGCCAAAACCCATCGGCTTTCCGTCGATGAGGAATCGGTCGGGCTTGGCTGCCGCTGGCGCCGTCTCGCGCCCGTCATATGAGGTGACGGCATTACCCGCTTTGTCGAAATGCACGATGAATGCGCCCCCGCCGATTCCGGAGGACTGCGGCTCGACGAGATTGAGAACGAGTTGCGTTGCTATCCCCGCGTCGACCGCGCTGCCGCCGGCTTGGAGGATCTCGACACCGGCATCGACGGCGTAGGGATTTGCCGCCGACACCATGAAGCTTTTTGCGGTCGCAAGGGTTTTCTGCTGCACCCCGCTGGCGGCTTCCGGCGCAATCCGCCCACGCTCGTCCTGGGCGGCAAGCGGCGCCACGGCGCTGACAGCGATCAAAACACAGAGGGCAATAAGTCCAGGGACAATTTTCCGATGAGTCCTCGGGAAGTGTTTTTCTGGTTGGAATGGACTCGCAGACACACCGACAGCGTCATGGTCGCCCATGAGGCCACCATCCACGGCCAGTTCCTCGAACGCGGGCTGCATACGGCCCTGGACGGTCTGTTCTTGCCCGGCCATGGAGGTGTTGAAGAGAATGTGATCCGTCAATGGAAATCCCGCGACTTTGGAATGATGCGCTCGTTGCGCGGATGGCCTGCCCACCTCGGATGCGGACCGGTTCCTCTTGGCCCTTCCTCACCGCTCCCGCGCGCCGATCCCGGATCGGGCCTCAGGACTTCGTCGGCGTTGGCAATCGGCACGGGCATGGTTTGTGCTTCCTCCGAGAGATGCATGAGCATGCCGCTGCGGTCAAACAGCCGCGCGCAAACGACATGAATGATATCCTCATGTCGTTGCACCTGCCCCTCGATCAAGATCAGCCGCGCGCCCATCACCACCCTGCGATACCGTTCCAGCGTTTTCGCCCAGACCACGGTGTTGGCAACCCCCGTCTCGTCTTCGAGCGTCATGAACACCACGCCCTTGGCGCTGCCCGGCCTCTGCCGGACCAGTACGACCCCGGCGATTTTAACCCGCCGTCCGTCCTTCATACCCCGCAAGTCGGCGCACGTAACCACCCGTTCCGCCGCGAGCTTGCCGCGCAAAAACTGCATCGGATGCGCTTTGAGCGACAGCCGCAGCGTCTGGTAGTCGTTGACGACGTGTTCCGGCAGCGACATCTCCGGCAGCCCGACTTCGGCTTCCGGCCCCTCTTCTGAGGCCTCCGCCTAGTCGAACAGCGGCAACCGTTCCGGCGGCCCGACACCCTTCACTCCCCACAACCCCTGCCGCCGGTCGAGAGACAAGGACCCGAGCGCATCCGCCGCCGCAAGCTTTTCCAGCGCCGGACGCCGCAAGCCCGACCGCCGCCTCAGATCTTCGAGATCGGAAAAACCGTTGCCGCGCGCGGCGACGATTCCTTGCGCGTCCTCCTCCCTGAAGCCGTCGATCAGCCACAAGCCGAGCCGCAGCACGGGCCCGCCCTTGCCGACATCCCCAGGCCGCAGGCTGCCGCGTTCCTCGATAGGCGAAACCCCGCCATGCGGAACCGGCAGCGATCCGGGTTCCAGCGTGCAATCCCAGTCGGAATGGTTGACGTCCACCGGCCGCACCTCGACGCCGTGCTCGCGCGCATCGCGCACGATCTGCGCGGGAGCGTAAAATCCCATCGGCTGCGAATTGACGAGCGCTGCCGCGAACACCGCCGGGTAATGACACTTGAGCCATGCCGACACATAGACGAGAAGCGCAAAACTTGCCGCATGGCTTTCGGGAAACCCGTACTCGCCGAACCCCTTGATCTGGTTGAAGCAGCGCTCCGCGAAGATCTTGTCATACCCGCGCGCCACCATCGCCGAGACCATCGCCTCTTCGAGCAGCCCGATGGTGCCGCGCCGCCGGAACGTCGCCATAGCCTTCCTGAGTTCGTTGACCTGCGCGTCCGAGAACTTCGCCGCCACCATGGCGATCCGCATCGCCTGCTCCTGGAACAGCGGCACGCCTTTGGTCTTGCCGAGGATCTGGCGCAGTTCGTCCGGCGGCCCATGCTCCGGCGAAGGCGCCGGATAATGCTCCGGCTCCTCACCGTTCCGCCGCCTCAGATAGGGGTGCACCATGTCGCCCTGGATCGGCCCCGGACGCACGATCGCCACCTCGATGACGAGGTCGTAGAAGGTACGCGGCTTGAGGCGCGGCAGCATGTTCATCTGCGCCCGGCTTTCCACCTGGAACACACCGATGGAATCGGCCCGGCACAGCATGTCGTAGGTCGCCTTGTCCTCGCGCGGCACCTTGGCAAGCGTCAGCGAGCGGCCATGATGTTTGCCCAAAAGATCGAATGCGCGGTGAATGCACGACAGCATGCCGAGCCCGAGCACATCGACCTTCAGAAGCCCGAGCGCGGCGATATCGTCCTTGTCCCACTCGATGACGGTGCGATCCTCCATCGCCGCGTTCCCCACCGGCACCACTTCGGTAAGCGGCCCGCGCGTCAGGACGAACCCGCCGACATGCTGGGAAAGGTGGCGCGGAAAACCGATGAGTTGGCGTGTCAGTTCGATCACCCGCGCGATCAGTGGGTCACGCGGGTCGAGGCCTGCTTCGCGGATATGCGTTTCGGGCAGCGCATCGCCGGATCTCGTGCCCCACACCATGCCGGCCAGCGCCGCCACCGTATCCTCCGACAACCCTATCGCCTTGCCGACTTCGCGCACCGCCGAACGCGCCCGATAAGAGATGACGGTCGCCGCCAGCCCCGCCCGCTCGCGGCCATAGCGCGCGTAGATGTACTGGATGACTTCCTCGCGCCGCTCGTGCTCGAAATCGACGTCGATGTCGGGCGGCTCCTTGCGCTCCGGGCTGACGAAACGCTCGAACAGAAGGTCGGCTTCGGCCGGATTCACCGCCGTGATGCCGAGGCAGTAGCAAACCGCCGAGTTGGCCGCCGAGCCGCGCCCCTGCGCAAGGATGCCGCGTGCACGCGCAAAGCTGACGATGTCGTGGACGGTGAGGAAGTAGGGCGCGTAATTGAGCTGCGCGACGATTTCGAGTTCGCGGCTCAGCATCGCCCGCACCTTGTCCGGCACACCTGCCGGAAAACGCCATCCCGCCCCCTCCCAGGAAAGGTCTTCCAGATGCGCCTGCGCCGAACGCCCCGGCGGCACCGGCTCTTGCGGGTATTCGTAGACGAGTTCGTCGAGCGAGAACGTGCAGGCTTCGGCGATCTCCAAGGTCGCGGCAAGCGCATCCTCGAAACCGGAAAAAAGTCGCGCCGTTTCCTGAGGCGATTTCAGATGCCGCTCGCCATTGGCTTCAAGGCGAAACCCCGCTTGGCTGATCCTGACACCTTCGCGGATCGAGGTTACGACATCCTGCAACGGCCGCCTGTGGCGCGCGTGATAAAGCACATCGCCTGTCGCAACGAGACGCAACCCTGAGCGCTGCGCCAGGTCACAGAGACAGCCGATGCGCGCCCGGTCGTCGCCACGAAGCGAATGCGTCGCGGCAAGATACAACCTGCCCGTCTGAAGCGCCGAACTAATCCGCCGCAACTGCGCTTCGAAGCTGTCGATCTCGGCCTCGTTCCGCCAGTCCCAGCCTTCGCGCGGCAGCGCGATGAAAACCTGCCCTTCGGCATGGGCCGCTACATCGCCGAGCGAAATCTCGCACGCCCCCTTCGGCGCCCGCATCTGCCCGAGCGACAACAGCCGCGACAACCGCCCATAGGCGGCCCGCTCACGCGGCAGGCACAGAAGGCTTGGACTGTCGCTAAGATCGAGCCGCGCGCCGACGATGAATTGGAGGCCGAGTTCTTTTGCGGCGACGTGCGCGCGCACCACACCTGAAAGCGTGTTGCGGTCGGTGACCGCGATCGCCTTGAGGCCCAGCGCCTTGGCCTGCGCGACGAGTTCCTCGCCATGCGAAGCCCCGCGCAGAAAGGAGAAATTGCTCGTCACCTGCAGTTCGGCATAACCCGGCTGGCGGGCCGAATGAGCGGAGCGCGTCGAAACAGCAGCTCCGCCCATCACGCCCCGCTCCCGTAAAGCCCGTGCATCATCCAGCGCCCGCCGGGAGCAGTCTGGCCGTCGCAAGCCTCCCCATCCGCCGGCAACTCATGGAAGATCCAGAACCGCGCGCCGCCCTGCGCTTCGATGCGGTAATAGTCGCGCTCCCGAGCCGCCCGCTCCGCAGGCCTCCCGATATCCCGCCACCATTCCGGCGCGATGCGCTCCGGCCCCTCGCACCTGACGACCCCATGCCGGACCCGCCGCCACACGAATGAGAAGGGCCTGCCGGCTGTACAGCCGGCACGCACACTGATCGGCTCCGGCGGGCTCACCAACAGAAACGGTCGCGGCGGTCTTGATAGCCCTGTGTCGGAAGCCGGCTTTCTCGCACAACTTCGCCCAACCAAGTCGCGCGCCGGCAGCAACCGTTGCGCCCACTCCGGAACATGGCTCTCGCAGGCGGCAAGCATCTGCACACGAGAGGAACCGAGACGGTTGACCAGCCGGTCGACGAGCCGCGTCAGGGCACGCGCGTCCTCTTGCCCGCCACCT
>Ga0180009_10007940_pt1 | contig 10678 bp, 9 predicted proteins | sample OS_PC_MetaG_FD_123537 | JGI IMG/M metagenome (GOLD analysis project Ga0180009, IMG submission 123537) | Groundwater microbial communities from the Aspo Hard Rock Laboratory (HRL) deep subsurface site, Sweden - OS_PC_MetaG | ecosystem: Environmental > Aquatic > Deep subsurface > Groundwater... | reverse complement strand
TTATAACCTCTCCAGAGGACAGCGATTATGCAAACAGTCAAAATGGTCGTCACTGGCCCCTTTAATGCTGGAAAAACTGAGTTTATCCGAGCAGTGAGTGAAATTGACGTCGTCTCGACTGAAAGGAAAATTTCCTCGATGGTCGAGAAATCGGTCAAAGAGGCGACGACAGTGGCTATGGACTTTGGCCGTATCACCGTAGATGAAGATCTGGTGCTTTACCTTTTCGGAACGCCCGGCCAGAAACGCTTCGACTTCATGTGGGAGATCCTCTCCGAAGGCATGTTGGGCTTTATCGTTATGGTGGATAGCACCCGTCCGGAGACCTTCCGAGAGGCGCGCTCCATCCTTGAAACCTTCAGAGCCTACGCGCCGACCCCTTACGTGGTGGCCGCCAATAAGCAGGACAAGCAGGACGCCTGGGAGGTTGGCGATATCCGCCATGCCTTGCGTTTGGATTCGAAGATCAAGCTCCTGCCTTGCACCGCCACCCAACGGGAACCAGTCAAGAGTGTATTGCTGGAACTTCTCTATAGTATTCTCGCTGAAATGGAGAGGTGAGAGAAGTAGTCTCTCCATATATTGCTACCGAGTAGGCCTTCGGCGAGCGTGTCCTCTATCATTAAAAATAAAGGCATTGTTCATTATGAGGTTTTCGGGCGTCTTGCTTCACGGCTGGCTCGGCTCGTGGGGACTATGGCAGGAAACGATGGCCTACCTCGGCCAGGGATATCGCACCTACGCGCTGGATTTCTGGGGATTTGGCGAATCGGGTAAAAAGCGGGAAAGCTACGCGGTACAGGATTTTGTGCGTTTAGTGGTTGCGCAGTCGGCAACCATAGTAGACCAGTTCATGGCTCTGCTGGGCATCGAACGCGCCCCATTGGTCGGTCATAGCATAGGAGACGCGGTGACCAAAGAGGACATCATGGTAGGTGATTGCCCTACCATCATCGAGAACATCGTGGCCGCTACCAACCAGAGCAAAGGCTCAGTGTTGGCCGTTTTGGCCGAACTGGACGTGCAGATCGAAGCGGGCCTGAAAGCAGGCCGTATCGTCCAACTGCCAAACGGGACGCACTTCGAGCCAGTTGGCAAGAAGGACGGCTCGGTGAATATCATGGTAGCGCAGTCGGCTACCATCAGTGTACGGGTCAACCCTGACCTTGATAAAAAGGTCAACACTGGCTTTCGGGGCAAGTGGGTGAATTCTGAGAACATCGGCAAGAACGAGGCAGACATTGTGGTTGCGCCTTCGGCAACCATTGTTGCGCTTTGGAACACAGCGCACCCCAACGACCCGATTGAGTAACGCTTTCCATCCCTGCCCGCTCTGTGAAATTAGACGGCTTAACTCTCTGGTTAAGCCGTCTAATTCTAAAGTTTGTTGGCTTAACCAGACTTCAGACCCTAAAGGTTTTCTCGGCTAACGATTCGGCCTCAGCCGCCGCCGACTCTGGCAAGACTCCTCCCAAAAACTAGAACGATGGCTGGCAAAGCGCGCCGCGTACCCTCCGAACGAAGCGAGGTCAGGGTGCAGCCGTTGTTATGCAGCCATGCCTCACGGTATACAAGCGACCCTCAAAGAGGCTCTTGGCTACAGACGCTCGCTCCAATCCCCTTAGATGCTATCCAATCCGGCCAGGATCATTCCAAGGAGTGAAGCACAATTGGTAGATACAACTCCCACAGATATGCATGCAAGTCAATGACCTTTTCCACCGCTTTCGAACTTACATCGATCACCGATAGGTTGTCTGAACGGGAATTTACCACGTAGATCTTGCTAACATCGTCGTTTGCGAATGCATAATTCGGAAAGAACCCCTTCAAGGGGATAACCTGCGGTAGGAATTGGTTATTGTTTAAGTCGTAGATGCTGACAAAGGCCCGATCGAGATGCGCGATGTAGAGAAAATTCTCCTGAGGCTGATAGACCAGACCAATCGCGTTAACGTAGACGAATTGCCAGGGTTCAAGACCGATCGCTCTGGCAACCTCCTCTAAATGGATTACCTTCTTGATCTCATCGGTATCCGTATCGATAGCCAAGACAACATACGTAGCCCCCACATAGAGCGTATGCGAATTCGAATCGTAGGCATACGGATAATAGGGCCCGCCAGATACACCGCGCAAGCCAGGCTCATCAAAAGTGATTGTCTTTTGAATCGTGTAATTATCTGTCCTGATTACGTGGACGACTGTAGTGCCAAAATCCTCTCCGCCGATTGCGTACAGCTTGGAGCCATCCGGCAGTTCAAAAGGTCTAAAATCGAAGGCGCCGCCTGTGAGCGTAAAGTTTGCCTGCGCTTGAAAGTTTGTCGTATCAATCGCGAGGAAAACGTTCGGGCGGTTGGTAATAGGATCGTTCGTAATCGAGTACAACCTGCTCTGATCTTTGGAGAGGACAAAATGCCATACGGACGGAATAGTGGGGGGGAGCGGATAGTTTGCGATCAGATGCATATCTGTCCCATCCACCTCGAGTACTTGCTCCCCTTGGGCTATTAGTAGTCTGCCAGCGTTCGTGATCGCCACGTCATAGGCCCAAGAATCAGCACGGATTGCGGGGAATTTCACCACATTCTTTATGGCGGCCGAGTCAAGATCCAGCTCAAATGCGTACGGGCTTCGATGCACTAGCACGTAGCCGGAAGACCGCATTGGGCGCCTGGCAAAGTAGTGGGGCTCCAAGTCCTGCACGTTGAAGATGGTGTTGCCTGCCAGGGAAAGATCCTTGAGGTCTACCTTCGCGAGGGCATTGGCGTCGTTACTGACCGCATAGAGAAGATCAGGATTTGCCGGGTCGATCTGCAGGTCACGTATCTCTCCATAAGGCCAGCCATATTTTGTCCTGCCAAGTTGGATAGGACCCAGCACGGTATCCGACTGCGCATCGATTGCCAGGATGTTGTTCGTGTCGATAGGCATGGGGAGGGAGGTCCCCACGTACACCCGCCGGCTGTCGGGGCTTGTCTCCAGGGATGCCGCACCGCCATCGATGGGAATCGTCTTGACCTGCCAGCCCAGCAGGTCAACGGAATAGACCCATCCATAGTAGTGGTACCCCTGCGGATACGCACCACCAACCACGGCGACATAGAGCTTGCTCTCGTTCGGTAAGACCTTGAAATCCCAAATGCCTGGAGTCTCACCCTGCAAGGGAATAGTAACCGTATGGACCCACGCCTTCGCGACATGATCATATAAACCTATGGTCCACGGCGCCCCTGGCCCTAATTGAGTAGCAACATACCATTTGCTTGGATCAGACGGGCTTTCTAGAATCTGCAAGAATCCTATGCTGAGATCCGTGAATTCGGTCACCGCATACGTCTCTGTATTCACAAACTTCACAGTGTTTCCGCCATCCCAGATAATAAGGCGGCCATCTTGCGACCGTAACATGCCTGAGGAATCAATGCCGTCAATTGTATGGATCACACTTAGCGTCTGGGTATCCAAAACAATCAATTTCCGCCACGCCGCGCTGTGAACAAACAGTTTCTTCTCGCTGGCGTCCAAAGCAATCCGGTAACACTGCAGCGGAAAATATTGAGACAGATCGGCCACCGCCTCGACCGTGAGATCTGCCAAACGTACTTTGGCGATGGTTTCTGAGAGATGGAAGCCGACATAGGCGTATTTACCATCCTCCGTATTTGCTATGATAGTTGGCCCCATCCCTTGAGGCTTGGGTGTAGGCGTTTCGGTTGACTGCGCAGCTAACGTAGCTGCAATAGCAGCCTGCTCAGTTGCCTCTATGTTGGTTGTTGGGGTACCACCAAAAAGAGCTGGCGACAAACTCGTCAACGTCAGGAGAACTAGCAGCCGCTTCATTACAAACCTCCTTTTGCACAGCGATCAGTACCGAACCTTTCTTCTATTGCCTCAAGGCCGCATAACGGCCTGCGGCTGAGCGGCGCGGCGGGGCGGGCAAAGAGCGGTGGCATACCAGAACGCTCGCAGGCAAGGCACACCCGAATTGCCGCGCGGTAGCCGCGTCCGCTCCAGCCGCTTGTTGGGCGGCGCTTTTCATGTCATGGCACAAAATCTATATCATCGATACAAATGCTACCCATACCGTGATTCTTGTTGAAACCGAAATTAACATTTGCAATAGAAGAGATGTTTACACTTTTGAATTCACTCAATCGAACAGTTGCCATAATCCAATCTTTTGTCACGACAATAAAGGTTGTTGACTCAATCTTATATTCATTTCCGCTAGTGTCCTTAATCCCAACTTGGAACTTTTCACCACCAGATGTTCCTTTTATCCAGAAGGCGAGGTATGGGAACCCATATGCATTAAAATGCCCCGATGGTGCATCTACCCATAGCACTCCCCAACCACCATTTCCTGACCCCTTCATGTTATAAACAAGCTGAATTCCATAGACGCCTGAATGAACGCAATTGTTAGTGGTGACATACATAGGAGAAAGAACACCTCCAAAATTGATGTACGTGAAATCTTTGCCATATTCAGCCTTTGGAAAAATTTCCACCAATGGCCGCGGAAGCGGTGTATTGGTTGGAGTTTGAGATGGTGTGGGAGTTATCGTTAGTGTAGGGGTGATTGTTGGACTTGGGGTGAAAGTGCTTGTAGGTGTTAGAGATGGATATGGGGATGGCGTTACTGTGGCTGGGGGAAATACTGCGCGTACCCCGAGCCCCGCACTTAGGAAGATCATGAAAGCTATAACAAAAACTGGAGTGGCTGTCTTAAGGAAAATTATCACCATAGTAGGCTGTGCAGACTCCTCTTTATCAACCTTCTTTTTCTTTTGAAGTTTCTTGAGTTCGATAAACACCTTTAATAGTCCAGCCACTGCCCCAACAAAAGCTGAAATTGCAGCAATAAACTCCAATATGCTTTCTAGATTCATAGATCACCTCCAGCAAAGGAAGATGCAAAAAATGTTAGCAGACGCAATGAGTAGCCAGAGGGTAAGGGGGAGGCCGGAGCCTCCCCCTCCCCGTTGTCGCGGTGGGGTCAATTCCCCACATTTACCGGCGTGCGGCTTTCCCGCACCGGGCGACCTCCGCTGCCTTGCCCTAAATGAGGGAACACAGTTTTGCTCCATGCCACAAGGCACTCCTGACGGAGAAAGCAGTGTTGTGAGAGGGTAATGAGCATTTGTTGGGGCATTCTACACTCAGACGGCGTCTTTTCCGGCGATGAAGTTTGCCAAAAACAACTGGCGGACGCGAAATGGCGTCACTTCACTGAGGAAGCATACCAGAGAGAGCGAGTATCAGCCTGCAACGTAAGACAAAGCCACCTCACGGCAGACGGTTGTCGAACTTGTCGAGACACAGGTACAGCCCTTCATTGCCCTGAAGGAGCGGCAACTGTCGGGTCGGAGGAGGCGCCCAATGCTCCGGGCTGGCCTCCGTCCGCCGCTCAAACCCAGCGTGCGGATTTCCCGCACTGGGCTTTCACAAAGGTACGTTGCCAACGCAGCACATGGGTCGGTTCGACATGGCCAACCTGTGCGCCTGTTGTGAGGTTTCAGTCGCATGTTTCCTCAGACACTGACTTCTGGGTTTTTCACATAAGGAACTTATCCACGTCAGTGCCTTTACTCGCATACCAATTGCTACCTCCCAACCACCTTTGCCCGCCGCCTTCCCCAGCCCACGTCGCTGCCTTCATGAGGTCACGCCGCTTTCACGACGCTTCAAGTACTATTCGGCGGTCCGACTACTCGCCGGGCATCGCTTCCCACTTCGCTCCTCGCTTATGCGCAGCACCTACTCGGTAGGGTCACTTATCCTGATGCCACTCAGAAACCCGACGAGTTCTCCCGGGGTCACGCATTGTTCTTCCGCACCGTGCCGCCCGCACACACCTTGGTACAACGGGTGAATGAGAACGCCTTCGCCTCCATAGTGCAGGCTCGACCTGTTCCCGTCTTTGGCCGACCGGTTCATCCAGGCTCTCGCCTTCGATTACGGCCCGGTGCTTCTCCGCAAGCCCTTCGGATTTCACCTCACGGTGAACACCCTGCCCTCCAGTGGTTCGTGACCACCGGCCAGCGAGATATTACTCCCGCTTTTGGATATGGTGCCCCTCATCTGAGCACCAGAGGGACTTCAACCCTCCTGATCAATGCGCTGCCCGGCGCACACTACGGGCTAATCTGACCCCCGATAGTCTTCGGCTTTCCTACTTGATGTTTCGGATTGCCTACCTGCTCGCTTGCAGCAGGAACATCTCGGGTCTCCCAAGTTCTTGCGCGTTTCTCTCGACACATGCCACGCTCTTTGTGGACCCCGGCAGACCCTCTGAGAACTCACCTTTGCGCTCTCTTTGTGTTGGCTTCCGGGCCGTTGAGACCGTCGCCATCTGCTTTTTGTGCGGCTTGCGCCGCAGACGCCAATAACGGGGCTGTTTCAAGACTTCAGGAAGTGCGGACTTCCTTGTGGCCTATGTCGTTCCCTGTGTACGCTTCAATGATGTTGCCGAAGGGAGTCGCTGATGTCAGTGGTTTGTGTCCCTGCCTGCCCTGATGCTTTACAGGGTTTCCAGGCTCGTTGAAGTCGCTGGCATCTCTTCTCCAACGCCGAGGTTTTCTCTGTTCGACGGTAACTCCTCAAACCGACCTTAGCTCCTCCTTCATCATGGCAACACTCGGTATGGGCGGGTAGTTAGCCCTTACCCAGCAGGGTCTTTCACCCTGCAAGAAACGCCAAGCTTCGCTTGGCGCACCAACGGTTTGGCTCGGCTGCAGCGGCGGTGCGGACAAGACAACTCACACTAACGCACCATTTCTGGCAAAACGCGCCGCGGTCGCGAGCGGCAGAACCGCTGTCCGCTGGAGACGGTGTTGGGCGGGCCACCCAGAACACTTTTCAAGGGCCTCTCTGTCCACTCAACCAATTATCGTACTTATCCTCAGCATCTCTCTCATCTTTGGTCATAAGTTCGCGACGTATGTTGTAGGCAACAATATATATGGCAAAAAGTATCAAAAAGAGCGCCATGAAAGCCCAGAGAGCAGTATGCTGTACGCCAAATAGAGTAAGTAGCAATGCTCCAACAAAGTAAAAAAGGATCAGGTTACCAGGCGAACCAAATCTATTAGCTATTTTTCGAGCGTTTTGTATTCTTTCTTTATCTTAATCCATAAAGAACATCCTTGTTAGTGATGGATGGGCTATGGAAAGAGGTGCTTACTTTCCTCGTTGATTGTACTTTGGTTTTGTGCGGGAAATAATATTGGTTTCTTTCCGCGCTGCATCTTCAATGCTAGGCATTTGCTCGATCTGAACCTTCGCCGCGCCAGGAATAGCATCAGCATTGCCAGGAAGATGATCTGATAGACGACTAAGTACATTACCGCGCCTTGCTTTACCCGTGTAGATATTCTCGTCTTGACTGTTGAGAATCTTGTAAACAACAGGTTTATTCTGAGGAAGATCAGCAATGCTTTCTTTGTTCATCTTGACAGTTTTCTTTGCCATTGGGTACTCTCCTTTCTTGGTGTTCTTGATTGACAACTGAGTTGATGGTAAACGCTATGCCCGACCAACGGTTTGGCTTAGCGGCAGCGGCGGGACCGGCGAGACTCGAAATTAATAATAGCACGAAACTTTGCAAGGTTCCGCAGCATATCCGCGCCGAAGGCAGTCAGGGTGGAGCCGGTGTTAGGCGGGCGGAGTCAGCGGGAGAGGGAGCGTTGGGCGCGCGGGGGCGGGTCAGCGGGAGGGGGAGGAGAGGGAGTAGGTGAAGTAGTCAGGTTTGCATATTTGTTAATCTGTTTTTAATGTATTGTTCTATTTATCCTTTATAATAATTATAACGATTTGTCACATTTTGTATCATGATAATTCCCCAGGGCGACGGGGAGGACGAGATTCGAACTCGTGTGGGTGTATGTGCACCCTCAGCCGATTATAAGTCGGAGCCATTGTACCCATTCTGGCACCTCCCCTCGCCCTTACACGGGGAAGCGGATTCCCCCGCTTCCCTATTTGTTATTCTAACACAGACACACATAAATAGAATCTTTGTTTGGCTTAAAAATTCGCGAACCGTATGGACAACAAGAACACCCCAAAAGAACCAAAAGAAAAGAGAAACGAGGTAGAAAAGCCCGTAAGTCTATATGGAGCTTCATTTCGGGATGTATTGAAGGCTTTACTGAGGACGAAGCCGATGCCAAAGGAAAAAGGAAAGAAAATTAGAAGCTGGGAATGATCCGGCTTGAAAGAAGGGATCTGAAATGAAACCTACAAAACTTCAGGATTTAATGGTTTATGTTCTGAATACTTTAGAACACGAAGTTGGTTCTATTGAATTGGCTAAAATTCTGTATTTGATTGACGCCGAAAAAATCTCCTTGTTTGGAAAATCTGTAACCGACGAAGAATATACTCGTCAAAAGAAAGGACCTCTAGCCAGAAATTTTCAAACTGCCATTGACGAAATGGACGGCTTTGAAGTTAAAGTTTTTACTGTTCCGACTAGCGGGAAAACAGGCATTCCCAAAAAGAGTCATTCGTTAGGAGATAATTTGAGGTTTGAATCCAAGTTGGATGAGACAGATTTAATTGCAGCCAATAGAGTAATAAGTCGAGTAAAAGGACTTACTCCCATTCAACTAGAGGCACTTGCATACGCAACAGAACCAATGAGGGTCGTATTGGGAAAAGAGGAGAAGGTTGGTCATCCCATTATTGGAGAGGTTGTAGATTTAGGGCATGTAACTTCCCATCCATCTATTGTTAGATGGAGAGAAAACATGAAAAAGGCCGAAAAAATAGATCCAGAATACGCTGAGTATTTGAGAGTAGAGCGGGAAGAAATAGACAGTTTACTTTCTTCTTTGGGATAAATAGATGCTTATTGCAATGAGGCCTGTCGTAGCCGTTAGGGGGTCTTTGTTTTCAATTAAGTATAAGTTTGAAAGAGATAAAGAACCGAGAGAGAAATTTTGCGTGTTAATGGAGGATTACGTAAAAGGAAAAAAGGATTTGGTCGTAGTATTTACTACGAGGAATCTTAATTTTGCATCCAGAAAAACCGCTGTTCCGGTTGCTGGTGGGGTTATAAGGGGACTCCCCGAGGACACGGTAATTGAATGTCATAATTTTGCAATCATTTCTTGCGAATACCTATTGAAAGATGAAGAGGTAGAGTATATCTGTCAGATACAGCCAGAAATAATGCAAAGCATCAACGAGGCTGTGGAACACATTCAAAAAATTGACGAAAAAACGTTGGCTAGAATGGTTGAATAAAAAGGCTGGCTAATCGCCAGCCTTTTTGATTGTCTCTTTGTAAACCAGTCTCTTTCTTCCCACCCCTTCAACCGTTTTTACCATACCATTGCGCCCATTGCGCGAGTTCTTTACTGGTAGGGGCTGGGCACTTCCTCGATACCGTAACCCAGAAGTACTCATCTATTAGTTTTGCCAAGCTGGATTTTGGCCTGCCGAGCAGTTGAGGCAAGTCAGAAAGTCTACAACTATTTCTTTCACAGGCATCTTTTAGTTCTTCTAAATTTTTCCTAACCAACTGTAGATACTTCGCGTAATCGTCCGCTGTATTCTCGAAGTGAAACTTGATTCGGATTTGCTCATCCCAAGGTATCAAAGCATTCGACCTGAGAGCAAAAAGTATCTTGGCCGTCCCTGTTGGGCCGAATTCCACCTTCGCCTGACCTCCAACGCGTAAGGTCCTTTTGCTTGCCGTTCTGTTTACGAGTTTAGCATAGGCGGTACTTACTGATGTAAAGTCGCTGTCGGACAAATCAAGGAGTGTTCTATCCAGTGGGAAAAGCTGGTTACCCACATCTTGATACCAATTGCGTATCTCCTCAGATGCCAACCCGTGATAATCAATGGCAAATTGCCTGCAACCCCAATCATTTAACCAATTGAGAAGTGCTTTGCGGTGTTGCTCGTAGCTCAGGTCGAGTTGCGGACTTGTTTCTTTTTGAAATTGAAGATATGAACTGTCGTAGTCAGTCATTCGACCATAGACGTAGCACGCAAAGGCAAGTTCAGCTAACCTCATCAATCAATCCTAACTTGTAGTTTCCAGCTATTCATTGTGTTGATAAAAGTATAGCATTTTGCGGGGAAAGGGGCAATGACCCCACCGCCTACCCCCTCCGTCACTTCGTGACACCTCCCCCAAATCCTTCGGATTTAGGGGAAAAAGGGAGAGGAGGTGGGCGCGCCCCCAAAGGGCGGGGGCGGGTCAGCGGGAGGGGAGTTTCGGCGGAGACGGTGAAGAGGTAGGTGTGCAATATGCTGGTGATGTTCAATTTTCATTATAGATATTCATTTCTCCAACTTGGAGGATACCGAATTTCCCTGCGGGGGTGTAGAGGGTTAATATCCAGGCAGTGAAAAACCTGGAATGAACATAGGGGGTGCAGCAATTGAATAGCCTGTCTGGAACGCTATGCCTGGGCACCCCCAATCTTAATAAGATAAAGTGTGTCCTAATACTCTTGCATTTCCTATAGAATAATGCTATACTGCTGTCTATAAACCCCATATATAGGGGACATTAATATCAATACCCATATATATGGCGGCTGCAAATGTTCTACCTTTATAGGAAACGGAGCCTGATGCCCACCCACATTCCTGACACCCCACCCCCCCTCTCTGTCTCGCCCTATGATCGCTTCTTTACCCCCGAGGAGCGCCG
>Ga0180009_10007939_pt1 | contig 10679 bp, 7 predicted proteins | sample OS_PC_MetaG_FD_123537 | JGI IMG/M metagenome (GOLD analysis project Ga0180009, IMG submission 123537) | Groundwater microbial communities from the Aspo Hard Rock Laboratory (HRL) deep subsurface site, Sweden - OS_PC_MetaG | ecosystem: Environmental > Aquatic > Deep subsurface > Groundwater... | reverse complement strand
TATCATGCCATCAAAGAATTTGCCCGCCGTTGGAAGGGGAAACACCCCATTCCTTACGATATGTTTTATACATTCAATTATGTAGCCGAAGAAGATTTGGCTTGGTTTTGGAAACCCTGGTTTTTTGAACTTGGTTATGCCGATATTGGCATTGGCGAGATTAAAAAACTCGAAAATAGGACAATTGTTGAGATTGTTAATTATGGTGGATTTCCAATTCCCATAAATTTAATTGTGAAATACAAAAATGGAACAGAAGAAATTTTCTATGAAAAAATGAATGTGTGGAAATCGGGTGAAAAGACTCTTCTAATAGAAATTCCGAAAGACGGCATTCAGGAAATAATGCTTGATACAAATATTCCGGAGGTTAATTAATCTGCTTAGGGAGGAAGAATAGATTTCCTTCACCGCCCTTTTCCCTCCCTTACCGAATCAAATTACCCATTACCTATTTTCTCTTCGGGTTATTGTGAAATCAAAGAATTTGCAAAATGACAAAGAAACTGTCTAAATTTTTTGCCGTAGGGAAATCATATGGGTAGAAAAAGGGGATTTTGTTGGATCGTATCGTCCCGTACGGGACGAAATAAACGAAAAAGATAACACTGCTACCCACATTTAACTCCTAACGGAGCCCTAAAACAAAATTTAGACAGTTTCTAAGAAAGACTATTTTACAAAAAAGAAACAAGTTTGATATCAGGAAAAAATTCCGACTGCCCATGCATACTGGAAATTGTTCAACCAAATCAGCTGGTACGATGATTATGGTTTTGCTAAGGACGACTTTTACGAGGCCATATTAAACAGATGGTTTGTCGTTTCAGCATTCATTGAAAACGAGTTGGTAGGATTTGGAAGGGTGATTTCCGATGGACAATGATTATCGAACCTCCTTTTTGGGAACCCTACATGTAAGGATGCAGAATATCAGTGCTTTATCCTTCTAACCACGATTTTAACATTCCGATTTTTTCGCGACTGACAATGATTTCTTTTTCAAACTCAAAAGTTAGTTTTATACGTAAACGACTATTGGAATAAACAAGTACATCGCTGATGGCATTAAAGTTTACGATAAAAGTTCTGTTTGGCCGAAAAAACATTTCCGGATTCAGGGTTTTCATAAGCTCCTCGAGGGTGTAATCAATGATATACCGGTCTTTTTTAACAGTTACGATATAAACGGTTCGACCCTCGGCGTAAAACAATAGAATATTTTCTGTTTTAACGGATTTAATATGGTCACCCACACGGGTAAGAAATCGTGCTTTGTATTTTTTTTGCATATCACGCAGCATATTATTTAGCTCGGTATATTTCAGCATTTCTTCCGAGGGCAAGTTATTGCGTAGCGACTTTATTTTTTCAAGGCTTGCCGATAAATCTTGATATAAGAGTGGTTTTAAAAGGTAGTCGATGCTGTTTACTTTAAAGGCATTGATGGCATATTGGTTATAAGCAGTTATAAAAATGATGGGTTTATGAATGCTCACGTTGTTAAAAATATCAAAACTTAATCCATCAATCAACTGAACATCCATAAAATAGAGATCAGCTTGCCCGTCGTGATGGGTTATCCAATCCACCGACTCTTTAACCGAAGATAGTCTGGCAATTACTTCAATACTTATGTCGTATTCCTTCAGCATGTTTTCGAGCTTCAGGATGGCAGGACTTTCGTCTTCAATAATAACTACACGCATCATATTTTTTCTTCTTCTAACTCTATCAAAGGTACACCAATACGAACAAAATTCAGGTTTTCTTCCATACTAATTCCGGCACTTGAGTAAAAATGATAAGCTTTTTTAAGTCGGCTTATTTGTTTTTCCAGCAGGTGGTTGCTTTGAAGGCTCTTGTTTAATGTATGATTAATTACAAGTTGGTTTTCGGTTATGTCAACTGCGAAAGAAAGTGGAAGAGAATCAGTTATAATATTTTCGAGTACAGCGTTTTCGAGCAATAACTGCAAGGATCCTGGGATGACATATTTTGAGCTTGGCGAATCTGTGTTTATCGCATACCTGATACTATCCTTATATTTTGCATCCAATAATTTTAGTTTGGGTTGCAACGACTCAATCTCGTCCATCACAGGAATTAATTCTGCATCTTTTGTGTCGAGAATAAACCGATACACTTGTGCCAGGTTATCCACCAACGCGTCGGCCACTTTTTTATCACGATGCAATTCTGATATAATAATTTCCAGCGACTGAAACAGAAAGTGCTGATTTACACGGTACTTTAAGGTCTCGATTTCGAGTTCAACATTTGCCTTTTTCCGGTTTTCCTCTTCGGCTAACGAGGCGTTTCTTTTGTATAGAAGTACAAAACTAAAATAGTACAGATGATACGCTATTACGGCAAATAAATAAATAAGATTAAATGTAATGAGCTCCGTGTGAATGGTACGAAACCCTTCGAATATTATAAAATAGAAATACAAGAAAAAGCTTACAATCAACACAGTAAGGATGGCTGACGCCAATAATTGCAACACAACCCGTACCCTTAAATTTCGGTCGGGCGAGTCAATATGATTGAGTAAAATGACCAGCAATCTGTTTATTTCCAGAAAAACGAAGCTTAAAACGATAACAAAAAGAACTTCGCGACTGAAAAAATTTGCCACCAGATGGTCGACAGAATCGAAGAACAACAGCACAAGCATGTATACCACGATACCCAACAAAAACGGTGATAACAATCTAAATACCAGATTATTGTAAAACCACTTCTTGTTCATCGCCATATTTTTATTGTGTGCCATTGGTTACAGAAGGTTTTATCAGAGGAAGAGCCACCATAAAATGATCATCAAAGGTTACGCGAATTTTCTTGTTAATCAGGTGTTTGTACCTATTTCGTATATTCTCCAACCCAATTTTGTACGATTCGTCCGAATTGGCAGAACCTTTTTTCACATCCCCGGTGGTTCGATTGTTTCTCACCATTAAATATTCCCCTTTATCGTCGAAAATTTCAATAGTTAACGGATTACTTTCTGAGATTTCAGAATGCTTAAAGGCATTTTCGACAAGTATTTGCAAACAAAATGGAGGAACATAACCCTCGATTTTACTCACTTGCTCATCAATTATCAACTCCGCCGATTCGTTATACTTAATTTTATGCATAAAAAAATAAGCTCTGATCATCTCAAGCTCATCCTGTAGTTTAACAAGTTGATAACCATCAGTATCAAGAATATAATTGTATGTTTTGGCCAACTGCCGGATATAGCTTTCGGCCTGATTGATATCGATATAAATGAGAGAAGAAATGGTATTTAATGCATTAAACAGAAAATGCGGATTAAGCTGACTTTTAAGCGATTCAAGCCTCAACTCCATCTGAATGCGTTCGGACGCCAACGACTCTATTTGACTTGCACTATATTGTTTGTATGAATATTGCAAGAAACTAACAAGTGAATATCCGTAAATCAATACGATGGTGAGTATTCCCAGTTTTATTATCCCATCGCGATGGTGTTCTAGTGGAACTATTTCAGTTGTTGCTGCAAAATAGGTAGAATAGATCAACCAAAACAAGGCAGCTCCCAAAAAGGATAATACAATACCTGTAATCATTTCTGCACCAAATCGCCATGAAATTTGTTTTTGCCACGGCAAAACAACATGATACATTTTACTCATATAGACCCAACCTAAGCCAACCAGATTTGAAAGAAATACGGCCAGTACTAGCCCCATCCATTGGTCGCGCCAATTGGCGGGTGCGGTCGTTTCGCTGTAATATACATAAATGTACACAGCCACCGCAATCAAACTGCTGACAACGCTATTTACCCAAATTCTTTTCACGCAAAAAGTTCAAAAAACTAAAAATACAAACAAAAACAACAACCTCATTGGTATGACACTACTTAGGCACATCGGCTTGATTATTTAAGTAATACATCCATGGCATCCTGATATTCGCTTGTGGATGAAATTGTTTTGGCTACTGAAAAATAAGCTTTCTTAATTTCTTGATCTTGTATAAAGTTTGTTTTGGATACTTCTTTCAACACCTTTACTTTTTCAACATCGGAAGACATGGTACGTGCACTCGAAAGCAATTGCTCACAGACATACTTATTAAATTTGGGCGAATGTATCATTTCTGTTAAAACGCGGCTTAACTCCACATTGCTGCTCATCCGCCTGGCAGCCGATGAAAACGCATCCACTTCGTTTTTGTCAAATGGCATCCTGTGGAGGGCAGTTCTGAGGACTTTTCCCATTTCGGTATTAGAGCTTAACTTCCCGCTTACGTCTAACAATTCTATCCAATTATCCGAATTTAATTCGTAGTTGTTGATGGTATGCATAAGTACCGAAGCGCTTTCTGTATTACTCGACATTCCAGAAATAGTTGAAAAATATGCATTTGATACATTAGGATTTTGCAAATTTAGGTGTTGCAATGTTCGTAAAATATTCCCCATTTCCACGTTTGAACTTAATTTGCCTACGCTCTGCAGTAGCCTTACATAAGCCTCATCACCCAGTTTTTGATGACCGTCGGTATATATCAAAACACGACTGGCTTCAACATTGCTCGACATCCGATCAATACAAGTAAAAAAGGTTTCAATAATATCAGCACTGCCAAAATCAATTTTGTGGGTGATGGATTGGAGCACCGAGCCCATTTCTGAATTGGATGACAGTTGCGAAATGGCCATAAAATATTCCGAAGCGATTGCATTATTTTCTAAAAACAAACCGCTGAACTCCCGGTACAATTTGCCTCTTTCCGAATTAGATGAAATATCTCTTGATATAGCATCTAAAACCATGATGGTTTCATCCTGATGTAATTTATTGGAACATAGCAGACTTCTGAAATAAAGACCGGCAACAGAGTTAGATGGAATTTTATCTACTTCATCGATAAAGGCACGTATCCCGCCTTTGGCATATATCCTTTTTGTACGTGCTTCTGCATCAATCCCGGTAATGCGAACAACATCAATCAGGATTTCAGAAAGCCATTTTTCTCCTTCAGGATAAAAATCTACTTCTTTCCTGCCTTCGTAGTAACTATAGGTAAGATTTCCTTTTGAACTGCTCTCAACAGCCAACGAACGTTTGTTTCCAAATGTTTTCTTACTTATTTTCAAGTAGCCGTTGGGCGATATACTGATTATTTTTGTGTCGTCATCATTTACACTTATGGCACCTTTTATATCCAATTCATAGTCGGTAAAATAATCCGAAATTTTGGAATTATGCTTTCCGGCAACATGATATGTTTGAGCATATTGCTGTGCTTTTGCCGTAAAGGATGCTATGGCAAGCAGTATCACCAATAGTATTATTTCTCTGATTTTCATAACGTTTAGGTTTAAAAATTTATTACACACGTGTATATTTTTGGCGAATTTAGCTAACCTTTTTCTGTAAATAAAAATTTCCTTTTCTAGACTCGTTGCTAATATCAAAAATGCCAACAATTTCGTCATAGAACACATTGGCCGAAATTTTAAAAACATATCCGTAAGCATACACTGCAAAACTAAAAATACCATTTTCAAAACGCATATTTTTTATTTCCGTATCGGCCAGCAAACCGGCCGAATCCGTTATCTTGCCATGATTTTCTCCATTTCGGTTTTCAATGGTTACTGTCCAGTTTACTTTGGCAGGTTCACCGGTAGTGGGGTACACAGCATAACCCTCCCAACTTCCTGATAGGGTGTTTTGAGTATTTACATGTTGTGAGATATACACTGTTGCCAACCTGTTTATCAGCGTATCCTTGCTTATTTCAAAATCACCGGCTTTATATAATTTGGACGCAATGGCTGTTATCAGTCGGTGATTTGCTTCTTGGCTGAAATTTTCAAAATCTGCCGTAACATCATCAGATAAGTTTTCGTTTTGAATATCAATAATTTGTACCGGTGTGTCGGCAGAAAAATAAAAGGCATTTATCGCAAATGATTTAATACTAGGATGTTGCGCTGTACGAAAATACACCGTCATGCTGTTTACATCAAAAATAATGGCCCATTTTGAAACCTTTCCGCTCAGTTGTTTGAGTATTTCGAAGCCGTATGCTACACTGTTTTCTGAATCGTTGTAATCCTTGAGCATTTTAGCTCCTTTAACCATACCCGGCAAGTGGGGGTCGTTTAAGTCAACCTCAATATTCCCGCCAAAGCCTTCAAACTCATTTATAAACGACAAATCATCTGAATATCGTCCATTTCCCATTAGGGGGATGGGCATATTGTTTTTGGTATTCACCATGGCAATTCCATCAATAAATTCAATGCTGGCCGATTCGCCTTGTTTATCCGAAATAAAAAAATGCCAGTTCCATCCGTCCATCCCAATTGCCGATAGGTTATCGAGAAGTTCCGTGACCGAACTAAAATTATCGAGCTGATATTGTATCCATTGCGCCATGAACAAGCGTGGGCGGTTTTCTACCGTATCAAAAGTAGTTCCTCCGGTCATTTCCCAAACAAACAACCCTTTTTCATTCATCCCTCCGTCGGGGAGTTCCCGGCCAAAGGCGTTAAATGTTACCGAACCGTATTTAGAAATCCATGAAATGTTGATGGCCCGATCGGTTTCCAAGGCAGTTAATTGTTGCCACGTATGTCCTTCCTTTTGCACGCCCCTTTTGTTTATGAAAACCATGCCCGGCACAGAGCCCCCCATATCCAAATTATGGCCAAGGATATGCGTCGTACCTTTTTTTAGCATAAAGGTTGAACAAGCAACCCCATAATATCCAACTCCGACGAAAGTTAGAAACAAAATAGTAAATACTTTTATCTTCATATGTCCATTTTTTTAAATGATGATTATGTTTTATATGAATTATTACGTTTCAAAAATATAGCGCGGTTAAGACAAAAAAAAGTGAAATGTACCGAAGCATCAAATCGATGTAACCAACTGTAAATTGTAAGTATTGAATCTTTTATGATATCAGAGCCCTTTACGAAATGTGGGTAATCTTTTTCAAATTCCCGGCAATTGTTTTCTGTTCTACAGACTTCGACTTGTTTTGAAACAGTTGCAACTCCGGTATCTTAACATTATCAGCAGTTAGCATTACTTTTTTCAAAGTATTATACTTATTGTTTCAGTAAAGCACATACCAATACATAATCGGTATTAGCGTTCCCTTAGGAGCAAAAAATGGGTAGAAATATTACCATTTGATTTATTTTGTAACGGACGGGACGATACTAACCTTCTCAAATCTATGTATCTACCCATATGCTTTTCCTACGGAAAATTTTTAGATTCTAAGAATTTCATTTAAAGTTCATGGGTACCTAAAGCAGATGTTCTGATTTTTTATAAGGGATATTGCTTCACCGCCCTTTTCCCTCCCTTACCGAATCAAATTACCCATTACCTATTTTCTCTTCGGTTTCTTGAGAATCGACCATAAATTTGAAAAAAATGCCCCAAAATCGCTAAAATCAGGGGCGACTTTGAGCCATAAATCTCGTTGAAATGAAATATTAAACCGACTGATTATGCTACGTGATATTATAAAAACCGCCATCAGGAATATTTTGACCCATCGCAGTCACACCATTATAAACATTGCCGGACTTACCATCGGAATTTCCATTCTTTTTATGATCATGATTTTTGTCAGGCATCAACTGAGTTACGACAAAAAACTAACCAATTATAGCCGGATATACAAATTAAGCAATAACCATATTGCACCGCAATCGGCCCCACTTGCGCCGCTCCTGCAAAGGAGTATTCCTGAGATTGAAGATAGTTTTCGCTTTTTTATGATGTTCATGAGCAATCCGCTTATTTCGTACAATGAAAAAAATATCCTCATCGACAATTGTGCTTATGCCGATTCTACATTCACCTCCATGTTTTCATTTCCGTTTGTTGCCGGCGACCACATACATCCGTTAAGCGAATTGAACTCCATTATATTGACCGAAAGTGTGGCGAAAAAGATTTTTGGCAACGAAAACCCAATAGGGAAAATCGTTACCTTGGATAACTCGCGAAAATTGAAAGTAACAGCCATTTTGGAAGACCTGCCTGATAATTCCACTTTTAATTTTTCGGCTCTTATATCCTTGTTGACTTTTGAATCGTATGGAGTTGACATGGGAAAATGGGGGAACAACTGGTACGACACCTATATCCTGGTTAGCCAAGGAATAAACAGGGAAGCATTGCAGAAAAAAATAAATGACTTTATTAAGGAATACTTTTCTGCTGACGACGCAAATGAGTTAAAAAACGGACAAATTTTCCTTCATAATTTGCATGAAGTGTACTTCGATAACCAGTTGCAATTCGACAAATCAAAGCATGGAAATTACTATTTTGTTCTGATTTTCCTCATCATTGGCATGGTAGTATTGTTGATCGCCATTATCAACTTTGTAAATTTAAGTACTGCAAAATCAAGTATCAGAACCAAAGAAATAGGCTTGCGTAAGGTTTTTGGTTCTTCCAGAATAAATATTGTCTGGCTCTTTTTAACTGAATCGGTGATGCTCAGCATTGTTTCTACCATATTGGCCGTTACAATTGTTGAACTCCTAAATCCTTATCTGACGGCACTAACGGGGATTTACATGAAGATTGGCTATGGGGAGAATCCGGGTCTGTTACTTTTTATACTATTATTTTCAATTATTCTGGGAGTCATCATTGGGTTCTTTCCCGCGTTATTGCTGAGTTCGGTAAAAATTAGTTATTTACTAAAAAATTTCACTGTTGGAGGGAGGGGAGGAAAAATTTCAAGAGCCATTTTGATCGTTTCCCAGTTTGTAATTTCTATGGTACTTATAATAAGTACAATTGTCATTGTACGCCAGCTCAATTATTTGAAAGATAAAAAGTTGGGCTTTAATCAAGATAATTTACTGTTTATGGAATTACATGGGAATATTGGTGGCAGTTTGGACGCATTTAAACAAGAGCTTAAAAACAATCCGAACATTATTCAGGTCGCCTTCTCACATCGCCTTCCCGGAAAGCAATTGGATTTTCTAAAACGCGAAATGGATGGAAAAGATATTGAGTTTTACTCCCTGTATGCTGATCCTGACTATATTGATTTGATGGGTCTGGAGATCGTTGAGGGTCGGAATTTTTCGCGTGAGTATCAAGCTGATGTCAATTACACCGTAATACTGAATGAGACCGCCGTTAAACAATATGAGATAGAAAATCCTGTTGGGAAATCAATCAGGTTGTTTGACGACGAAAGAAAAGCGAAAATTATTGGCATAATAAAGGATTTTCATTTCAAGTCGTTATACCATGCCATTGAACCGCTTGCCCTGGTTTATAAACCCGACGTGGTTTCTTATGCCAACATTAAAATTTCTAAAGAAAACACAGCAGGAGCCATTGAGCACATCGAAACCACATGGAATAAGTTCTATGCCGGGTATCCTTTCAGTTATACTTTTATGGACACCTTCCAGCAATCTCTTTATAATACAGAAGATAAACTCATGAAGATGTTGGTGTATTTTACCTTTTTCGCCATCTTCATAGCTTGTCTTGGCCTTTTTGGGTTGGTTTCGTATATCACTGAGCGCAGATCAAAAGAAATTGGAATTCGGAAAGTATATGGGGCTTCCATTGCATCTGTTGTATTTTACATTACCAAAGACATCAGCAAATGGATAGTTGTAGCATTTATTATCGCTTGTCCCATTGGGTATTGGTTTGCCCATCAGTGGTTGGTTAAATTTGCGTTTCAAACAACCATTCCCTGGTGGATTTATGCCGCAACAGGTGTTTTAGGTCTCTCCATCGGGCTGTTAACATTAAGCTTCGAGACCTACAAAGCAGCTGTTAAAAACCCTCTAGAATCAATAAAGCATGAATAAGAAAGAATTCGTGTGGTTTATAGTAAAGAGCAAAAGATGTGAAAAAGAACTGTTTATTACCTCTGGTTGCTTTGGATTTTGTTTTAACTAAAACATTAAAACAATGAGAACAAAAATCAAGAATGCTTTGAATAAATGGCCAGAATACAATCTTAAGGTTATCTTTACCGTAGTTCTAATTCTTACTGTTTATATAGGTTCTGCTCAAAAACAACTTTCTTTTAAAGACAAAAAGGACATTGTTGACAAGGTAAGTGAAATATTCAATAAATATTATCCTTTGGAAGATGTGGCAATTATGATGACAAATAATATTGAGAAGAATTTAAAAGAAGGTGTTTATAATCAATTTAATGATATAGAGGATTTTACCAAACAATTAACCCGCGATTTGAGATTAATCTCTAATGACTATCATATAAGAATTATACCTTATGAAGAGATTCCGGCAGACTTACAAAAGGAGATTAAGCTTGGTACCCCAATAGATAATTATGGCTTTAAAAAGGTTGAAATTTTAGAAGGAAATATAGGTTATATTGAACTTACATCTTTTATAAACTCGCAAACAGCCGGAGAAACAGCTATCGCAGCAATGAATTTTGTTGCCAATTGCGAAGCCTTAATAATTGATCTTCGAAAAAATGGAGGTGGTGACGAGGATATGGCCATGTTTTTAAGCTCATATTTTTTTCTTAAAAGTGTCCATTTAACTAACTTTTATTATAGATATAACGATAGTACAACACAAGTTTGGTCGCAAAGTTTTGTTCCGGGCAAACGTCTTCCGAATATTCCATTATAT
>Ga0180009_10007938_pt1 | contig 10680 bp, 16 predicted proteins | sample OS_PC_MetaG_FD_123537 | JGI IMG/M metagenome (GOLD analysis project Ga0180009, IMG submission 123537) | Groundwater microbial communities from the Aspo Hard Rock Laboratory (HRL) deep subsurface site, Sweden - OS_PC_MetaG | ecosystem: Environmental > Aquatic > Deep subsurface > Groundwater... | reverse complement strand
TTCTTAACAAAAGATTTATATTGCTAAATACTTACTTTTAGATTATATGGATATTAATGAGGCGTTTAAAAGAAGAATTGAGGAAATAAAAGACTTTGGAGAAGAAGATGTTGCTAAGGAAAAATTTGCTGAATTGTGGTTGTTGTTTAGTAAAACTAATAAAGAATTTTTAAAAAATGAAGTTATTGAAAATATTCAAGACTTAAGAGCAAAGATTGAAATTACTGGAATTAAAAACAAACTTGAAGAAGAAGAAAAAAAAGAAAGAAAAATAAAAAAAGTAGATAACTTTAATGATCTTTGTAATCTTATGAAATATTCTAAATTTGATGAGGCCATAAAGAAGTTTAATGAAAGAAGAAAATAAAGAAAGATGGGTTTTATTTTTAATATTTTTAGTAGTTCTTGGTAGTAGGTTGTATTTTGTTTTTCAAACACCTTATTTTAATGATGAAGCTTATTTGGATTACAGAATTATTACTAACATAGCTGAAACTGGTAAACCTTTTTTTTATGATAGCCTAAGTTATAATGGAAGAGACTTGTTGTACTCTCCTGTATTTCATTATATACTTGCATTTTTTAATTTACTTTTGCCTCTGAATTTTGTTTTAAAAGTTATACCTAGCATATTTATTTCATTATTAGTTTTTGTTGTTTATTGGTTAAGCAGTTTATTAGTAAAAGAAAAGAATCTGGCATTATTCGCTTCTTTATTATCTGGGTTTATCCCAATTATTTTTATAAATACTTTAAATAACATATCAGTCTATACACTTGTCTTACCTCTTACTTTTTATTTATTGTATTTATTATTAAAGGTAAAAGGGAAAAAAGACATTTGGAAATTTATTACACTTAGTTTTGTTTTAGCTTTGTTGCATCCTTCTGCTTTCTTCTTTTTGTTAACTGTTTTATTTTTTATGATATTAATGGTTAGTGAGGGATTTGAAGTTGCTAAGATAAAAAAAGAATTAATACTTTTTTCTGTTTTTGTGATTTTATTTATTGAATTTTTAATTTATAAAAAAGCATTTATTGTTCATGGAATAGACATCGTAAGAACAAATGTTCCTACTCAAGTGCTAGCTAATTATTTTGATTTTAGTTTTTTAGATGTTGTTTTAAAAATAGGGATTTTGCTGATTATTTTAGGTCTTAGCGGAATTATTTTTGGATGGGTAAGAAAGAGAGAGGAAATATATTTGTTAGGTTCTTTAATCCTATCTATACTTATACTATCTGGTTTAAAATTAATTAGGCTGGAAGTTGGATTAATGTTCCTTGGAACAGCATTAGTTATTGTTTCCTGTGTAAGTTTTGAAATTTTGTTAAAATATTTGGATAAAACAAGATTGGCAAAACGTAAAAATTTGGTTATATTTTCATTTGTTTTTATTCTAATATTCTCTTTAGTTTTACCTAGTTTTATTGGTGCTTCTAAAAACATAGATTATGAGACCCCAACAAATTATGAAATTTTGGTTTTAAATTGGATTAAAGAAAATGCATTGCCAGATATTACAATTTTGGCGCCAATTGAAAAAGGACATCTTATTACTGCGTTAGCGGGAAAAAGAAATGTTATTGATTCTAACTTTTTATTAGCTCCAGAAACTTCAGAAAGATACAAGGATGTAAATACTATTTATACTTCAAGATCAGAGGTTAAGGCTTTAGAGTTAATACGAAAACATAATGTAGATTATATTTTAATTCCTATAGAAACAGAATTAAATACAGGAAAGGGGAGTTGGTTAAATGATGAAGGATGCTTCGAGGGAGTCTTTTTTGGAACTCCAAAAGTTTACAAAGTTATATGCTAGTAAATACTTTTTACTGGTGATGCTTGTACTTTGTTTAGTCGTACTTATTTTACCGAATTTATTGAGGAATAATCCCTTTTCAATTGGGGAGGAAAGCTTCTATCATTTAAGAATTGCTAAAGACATTCTTTCTGATGGTTTTTTACAATATGATGAACTGAGTTTTTCTGGGAGAGATACTTTTTTAGAAAGAGGATTGAGTTATAGTATCGCAAGTGTTAGTTTTATTACTAAGATTAGTGTGGAAACCTCTGCAAAAATCTTATTTTTATTATTAGGGCTTTTTGCTGTTTATTTACTTCATCTGATTTTTAAATTATTAAATTTAAAAGAAGGGTTGTTTGCATTGCCTGTGTTAATCATTTCTCCTGCTTTCATTTATCTTTTTACTGTTATAAACCGGTATGCTGTCTCTTTTATACTTCTTTTGCTGCTTGTTTATTTCTTTTTGAAGAAAAGATATTATTTGAGCGGATTTTTTTTATTATTAATGCCCCTTTTTAGTTATGCGTTTACTTCTTTTATTTTGATTAGTGGTTTGTTTTACTTTCTTTATAAGAAAAAAAGTAAACTGCTTTTGATATTTTTATTTTTAATATTACTCGTTTGGATATTTACTCTTAAAGGATTTAATTTGGAATTTATCTCTGATCTTGGGGGGGATTTAGGACTAAGTATTTTTGGAATTTTTATTGTCTTCGTAGGATTGGGATTTTTTTGGAAGAAAAAGAGATTCATTTCTCTATACCTGCTATGTTTAATTTTATTTATATTTTATTTAAAGCTTTACTGGATGATTTTTATATTGAACATTCCCTTTTGCTTATTAATTGCTTATAGTTTTACTAATCTTTTAAATATAAAATGGGAAAGTGAATTAATAAAAGAGCTTACTATACTGCTTTTAATTTGTGGTTTATTACTCTCTGGATTTTCTTTTGTTAAATCTCTTAGTGATGCAGAACCTACTGAGGAAATTTTTGATACCTTGAGTTTAATACCACGAGGTAGTGTTGTTCTTTCTATCCCTAAAAATGGGTATTGGATAAATTATGCTGGAATGAAGAATGTAGTTGATGAATTTGTATGGTTTACTGATTTTGAAGAGAGAAATAACGATATTGAGACTTTATTTTGGACCGAAAATTTAAATGAAGTTGTCTCTGTGCTAGATAAATACAATGTGGATTATATATTGTTAGGTTCTGTTGCAAAACATAAAATTTTAGCGAAAGACGAAGAGGGAATTTTATTCTTTTTGAAGTATAGTGATAAATTTAAGAAACTTAAAGAAGGAAATATAGAACTGTGGAGATATGTTAGAGAATAGAAAAATATATAATATAACTTAAGTATATTCTCTTTATGCTTTGGAACATTTTTACTTATGTTACAGTTTATTTTGGTTTATTTACAGGAATCTTTTTTTTGTTCACTTTTTTTGAGAATATGGGGGGATTGAAAGTAAGAAAAGCTAAAAGATTTCCTAAGGTTACAATCATTGTTCCTGCTTATAATGAGGAAACTACATTAAAAGGAACTGTTTACTCTTTATTAAATCTTGATTATCCTAAAGATAAATTGGAAATTATTGTTGTTGATGATGGAAGTAAAGATAGCACTTATGAAGTTGCTAAACAATTTATAAAAAAAGGCGTTAAGGTTTTTACCAAGGAAAATGGGGGCAAAGCAACTGCTTTAAATTTTGCATTAACTAAAAGTACTGGGGAATTAGTTGGTTGTTTGGATGCTGATAGTTTTGTTACTAGCAGTGCTTTGAAAAAAATGGTCGGTTATTTTGAAGATCCAGAGATTATGGCGGTTACTCCTTCTATTAAAGTTTGGAAAGATAATTGTTTGTTGCAGAAAATGCAAAAAGTAGAGTATTTAATGGGGGTTTTCTTGAGAAAAGCTTTTGCCTATTTGGACAGTATACATGTTACTCCTGGGCCTTTTACGATTTATAGAAAATGGTTTTTTGATAAGTATGGGGGATATGATGTTGGAAATTTAACAGAGGATATTGAAGTTGCTTTGAGAATACAAAGACATGGTTTTAGCATCGAGAATGTTATGGATGCTAATGTTTATACTATAAGCCCAAACAAGTTTAAATCATTATTGAGACAAAGAAACAGATGGTATATTGGATTTTTGACTAATGTGTTTAATTATAAAGATTTATTTGGATTGAAACATGGAAACTTAGGAATTTTGGTCCTGCCAAGCGCTTTTATCTCTATTGCTTTAAGTATAATACTATTCTTATACACTCTCGGAAATCTTTTGAATCATTCTTTTAAGAACCTTATTAATTTTTACAATGTGGGATTTGATATTACTCCCTTTTTTACAAATTCCCAGAATTTTTATTGGGATTTTAGTCCTTTAAGAATATTAGCTCTTTTGTCCTTGCTTACAGGAATATTAATGATTACCTTAACTAAAAAATATTCAAGAGAAGAGTCCAAAATTGGATTTGCTTACTTTTTATATCTAATAGCTTATTGGATATTTTTTGCTTTTTGGTGGATTATTGCCATTAGTTTAAAAACACTTAAGAGGCAAGTTTCATGGTGAGATAAATGGATACAAATAGAAAAAAGATAAATAAGTTAAAGGTCTTTAGTATTTTGATTACTACTACTTTTGTTTTTGCTCTAGGAATATTTTTTGGACATATGATTAACACTTCACAACTTAATAATATCATGGAATTCCAGCAGGATTTAAGGACACAGACCTTAAGTTTAGAGTTACAATATGCGTTAGCGAGTCAAGAGCTTTGTGTTGGAACTAATTGGAATCTGGTGGGAAATGAATTATACAATATGGGTGAAATGCTTGCTAATATGGAATCTTCTTTGGGAAAATTGGATGAAGATGTTCTCAAATTAAAAGAATATTATTCTTTACTTGAAGTAAAACATTGGTTATTTCTAAAAAATGTTAAAGAAAAATGTAAGTCTAATACTCCTATTATTTTGTATTTTTATTCTAATCTTGGTGATTGTGACGATTGTGAAAAACAGGGTTATATTTTGACTTACTTAAAAAAGAAAAATCCTGAATTAAATATCTTTTCTTTTGATATCAATACTGATAATATTGCTATAGAAGGGTTAAAAGATTTATTTGGATTAAAAGGTAAAAATCTACCGCTTCTTATTGTTGATGATACTGTCTTAGAAGAGTTTACAGGATTAGAAGAACTCAATAAATTAATTTCTTAAAAATGCAATGTGAAATATGCGGAAAAGAAGGACCTTTATTTATAGTTAAAGTAGAGGGTACTAAGATGGAGGTCTGTAGTAGATGTAGTGTGTTTGGAGAAGTTCTCAAAGAAATTAAAAATGATATTGTTAGGGGTATAACTGAAAATAAAAGGTCTAAAGAAATTAATATTTCTTTTATTAAAAAAAATTGTAGTAAATTAATAAAAGAGAATAGGGAGAAATTAGGCTTGAAGCAAGAAGAATTAGCCAATGAACTGAACTTAAAAGAAAGCATCATCCATAAAATTGAGAGCGGAGCAATTGAACCAGATATGAATTTGGCCAGAAAGCTTGAAAAATTTTTCAAGATAAAATTAGTTGATAGCTATGTAGAAAAAAAAGATAATTCTAAAATTGAAGAGACAAAAGAAATGACTATTGGAGATTTATTGAAAGAAAAAGATTAAATACTATTTTTTATTTTTATATTATATGGAAACCAAGTCAATTAATTATGTTCTCTTTATTGTAGTTTTTGTTTTAGCTCTAAATTTGGTTTATCCTTTAGGGAGAGCGTATGGTAAATTAACCTTTGGGGATCTTGGATGCGAAATTAATGGAGCTTATGTTGATGATGCAAATTTATGCTGTCATGAAATGGGGAGATTTCCGGGTTGTTTTGATAATAAATGCGATTCAGATAATTATCAAATAGTTGCTAATAAACAAATGTTTAGATATTGCAAAGCGAGCGGTTATGATGTTAGATATTAATAACGATAAACTTACGGTAGTTTTGTTAATAGTAATTGCACTACTTGGAATCTTAAACTTAAACAAAGATATGGTTGGTATGAATGTTTTAGAATTGGGATTAGAGGATAGGAACTTTGAAATTAAAGATAATGTAATAAATTTAAACTCTTTGACTTTAAAACAGAAAATTGGACAAATGATTTTTACTTTAGCTAAACCTGAAAATAAAGATTTATTACAAGAAATGAATGTAGGAGGGATTTATTTCTGGAAAAAAAATACTGAGAATACATATAGTAATGATATCCGGTACTTTCAAGAAAACATGGAAATTCCATTTTTTGTAGGAGTGGATTTAGAAGGATGCTGGAATCCTTTCGAAGATTTTTATAAGTTTCCTATGTTTAAAGAAATTAAAGATGAAAATGAAGCTTATGAATTAGGAAAAGAACAAGGACTATTGCTTAAAAAATTAGGGTTTAATATTAATTTTTCACCTGTTGTTGATAGAGAAGATAAAATATGGAAATGCAGAAGCTTTGAAGGGGATATTGAAAGAAAAGCTGCTTATTATGTAAGGGGGCTGCAAAATCAAGGAATTATTGCTACTGCTAAACACTATCCTGGAAAAACTTTAATTGGAAAAGATCCGCACAAAGATATAGAGTTTACAATTATTAATGAGGATGATTTAAAGCCTTTCGAATGGACGATCAAAAGTGGAGTTAAGGCAGTTATGATAAATCATTTGATTTCTAGAGGGGCTGCGGATTCTGAATATAAACCAAGTGTTGTTAGTAAAAGCGTTATTAGCGGATTAAAAAAAGATTTTACTGGTCTTGTTTTAACAGATGAAGTAAGAATGGCAGGTTTGAAGGATTTTTATGGTGATGAAAGACGAATGTATGTAGATTTAGTTAATGCGGGTAATGATGTAATATTAGACTTTAATGCTGAGCCTTGGCATATATATAAAATTGTTGCAATTATAGAAAATGCAATAAATCTAGGAGAAATAAAAGAGGATAGAATAGATGATGCAGTTACTAACATATTAAAAACTAAAGGGTTCAAGGTTGTAAAACGAAAGCTTTAAAAATTGAAATTAAGGGAATTTAGTCTATGGAATTAAACATAAAAGAAGATACTAAAGAGAAAATAAAGTTTGAGATAATCGGAGAGGGACATACTTTTTCAAATCCCCTGTCTAAAGAGTTATGGAATGATAGCCATGTTAAAACTTCAGGTTATAGTATTAAACACTCTTTAATAAGTAATCCTGTTTTTATTGTTGAAACTGATGGTAGTGAGAAACCAAAAGATGCTTTAAAAAAAGCAGCTACAAGATTAGAAAAAAAAATGAGTGAAATGCTGACTAAGTTTAAGTCTTTAAAATAAAAACTTTTTTATTATAGGAGTGTTTTTCTCTGAAGATGATTAATTGGAAAAAAATATGGTATTTTATATGGAAGGAAGATAGTTTTGCTAGTTGGTTAGTGAATATTTTATTGGCAATAATTATTGTAAAATTTCTTATTTATCCTGGATTAGGGTTGCTGTTTAATACAGATTTTCCTGTTGTTGCTGTTGTTAGTTGCAGTATGGAACATAAACTTACTAACTGTGGAGATATTAATAAAGAAAAAGATTTATGCGGTATGGGTGATTTAAAATATGATAAAATTGATTTTGCTAATTTCTGGGAAAGTTGCGGAAATTGGTATGAAGATAAGAATATAACTAAAAATATGTTTTCTGGATTCTCTTTTGTTAATGGATTTAATAAAGGGGATATAATGGTGCTTATAGGAACTGAGAACATTAAGGTAGGAGATGTAATTGTTTTTGACTCTGGTCTTGGTGGAGCACCTATAATACATAGAATTGTTGGAGTTAATGATGATGGAAGTTTAATGACTAAAGGAGACCATAATATCGATCAAATGTTCTTTGAGAGAAACATTAATAAAGATAAGGTCTATGGAAAAGCTATCTTGAAAATCCCTTATTTGGGATGGGTAAAGGTAATATTTAATGATTTTATAGGGGGAATATTAAAATAGAATTTTGTATTCATTGTGGAGGACTATTATTGCCTGGTAAGAATAAAAAAAACTTAGTTTGTGCTAGCTGTGGTAAGAGTAGCAAGACTAAGATTAATGTTGTTGTTAAGGAGGAAGTTATAGAAGAGAAAGAATTAGAGGTAGTTGATAAGGATTATGATGTTAATCCGGAAGTAGAAGAAGAGTGTCCTAAATGTGAAAACAGAAAAGCTAGATTCTGGACATTACAGACGAGAGCAGGGGATGAGGCTGAAACTAGGTTCTTTGAGTGTACTAAATGCAAACATAGGTGGAGAGAGTATTAGTCGGAAAGTTTTTATATAAGTTTTAATTACTATTTTGTAATATGGTAGAAGGAGCGATATCTTTAACTATTGAACCTGTAATAGTTTTAGGAGTTATTCTTGGATTGTATGAACTTATATTAATTCATAGAGATGAAAATTTTAGGGGAAGTCATTGGTTTGGGCATGGAATTCATGCAGTTGTAATTATGGTGATTGCATTATTTGCGGTTTTTAATTGGGCTTATTTTTTACAAATTACAGGATTAGGGACTAAAAACATACCGCTTATTAGTAATGTCTTGGTCGGGAGAATTGCTATTGGGGTCATTTTAAATTTTAAAATGCATGCTGTAAGTGCGGTTGTAAAAGGAAGGGCTTTTGCAGGCGGCGTAAGCGGAGGAATGGCTGAACATTGGACCCATACAATTATTGTTTCTGTATTAGTTGTTACTGCACCTTATTATTGGTCTTTAATATTACCTATGTTGCCTGCTTGGGCAAGATTCTAAAGAATATATATTTTTTAGTATATTAAAGTTTATAAACTAAATGCCATTTTAGAAAAATATGAAACTAACTTTAGCTGAATCCAGATTATTAAAAGAACCTATCAGTATTATTTCTGAACTTGTAAGCGAGGTTAGTTTTAAGATTGATAAAGATAAGTTAGAGATTATAGCAATGGATCCAGCGAATGTTGTTATGATAGTTTTTAAATTATTGAGTAGCGCGTTTGTTGAATATGAGGTTAAGAAAGATGAGGTAATAAGTTTAAGCTTAGATAACTTAAATCAGGTTTTTAGAAGAATAAAGCCCAGTGATACTTTAATATTAGAGCTAGATGAAGAGAAGAATAGATTAAAAATAAGATTAAGGGGCAATAGTAATAGAACTTTTAATTTGAGCTTATTAAGTGCTGATGAAGAAGAGAAAAAGATTCCAGAATTGGAGTTTCCGCTGGTTATTGAAACTAATAGTGAACTTTTTGAAGATGCTATAGAAGATGCAGGGATTGTGGCAGATAGTTTAGCTTTTATTGCAGATAAAAATAAATTTTTAATTCAGGGGACGGGGAATATAAGCGATTCTAAAGTAGAGGTTTTGACTGATGAGGAAACAGAGATCAATGTGGATGGGGAGGATAAGATTGCTGCGAGATATAGTGTTGAGTATTTAAAAAAAATAATTAAGGGCGGGAAATTAGCTGATAGAGTTAAGGTGCAGTTTGGTAAAGATTATCCTCTTAAAGTGGATTATAATTTAATGGATAAACTCGGACTTACTTTTATTTTAGCTCCTAGAGTTAGCAATGACTGAATCCTTTTAGGAAAAGCATTCATGTAAAATATCCTATAAAATGACTGAAGAAAAAGATTTTGATAAGATTTTTAATAAATTTAAATCTGGAGTTTATGTTGTTACTACGATTCTAGATGATGTAAAATATGGATGGACTACTAGTTGGGTGAGTAAAGTAAGTTTTAATCCTAAATTGGTTATGGTTAGTATAGGCAAAAATAGAAAAGATCATGAAAAATTTATGGAAGCAGAGGTTTTTGCTATAAATGTATTAGGCGAAGATGGAATTGAAATTGGGAGACACTTTGGTTTGAGTAATGGAGAGAATGTTGATAATTTTGATGGAATTGATACCATAGAATTAGAAACTGGTAGCCCTATTTTAAAAAATATTGTTGGAGCTGTTGATTGTAAGATTGTTAAGACTGTAGATGCTGGAGATCATGTGCTCTTTATTGGTGAAGTTCTTGATTGTATTGTTAAAGATGGAAATAGTTTAGTTTTCAGAAAAGAAGATTTTCCTTAGATTTCTATTCCGTTTTCTATTGCCTCCTTAACTATAGTTGGCTGTTTTTTTAATTTATTAAATTCTTTTGGGGTATAACAAATAAAGTCTACAGGATAGCGCAGTTTCCAGTAATCATACATTTTTGCTCCTCTTTTGAAAAAGTCTAATTTTTTGAATTTTGGGCTTACTATTATTAGGTCTATATCACTATCTTTGTGAGGTATTCCAGAGACCATAGAACCAAAAAAGTACATTTTAGTGATAGGAATATTTTTATTTAAATCTTCTTTAAATATTTTCAATTTTTCTCTTATAGAAGTTTTTTTACCCATTGTATTACTTCCTCTGAAGTTTTAATAAATTTAGAAACTTTTTCTTTTAAATTTAATTCCTGTTTTACATCAGGGTATCTTGAATAAATATATGCCAAAGTTAGTTCTTTAAGTTTTTCTAGTAAATCTTCCGAAATATTAACATCCTTTCCTAATTCTATTAAATCGTGAATTTTTCTTAGTTTTTTTATTTTTTTTAGAGATAATGCTTTTAATGCTTTCTCTGCAGCTTGCTGGCATAAGAATGCTGAAATATCATATCTTTTCCCCTTAAAATTATATTTTGCTGCATCTAAATCGGATTCTGCTTTTTCAATCCAGTTTTTTATGATTTCTTTCATTATTATTTTTGATGATTTTATCCTTTTTATTCTTTTTGGAAATATTTATATAG
>Ga0180009_10007937_pt1 | contig 10681 bp, 5 predicted proteins | sample OS_PC_MetaG_FD_123537 | JGI IMG/M metagenome (GOLD analysis project Ga0180009, IMG submission 123537) | Groundwater microbial communities from the Aspo Hard Rock Laboratory (HRL) deep subsurface site, Sweden - OS_PC_MetaG | ecosystem: Environmental > Aquatic > Deep subsurface > Groundwater... | reverse complement strand
GTCGCACATCGCTTCGTTGAACAGACCTCCGCCCACGCAACGAGAGCCGGAGAACCACTGCGCAAGGCAGAAGTAGCCCCCGCAGTCCGCCTTCGAGCCGCAGCGGAACGGGATGCGATTGCCAGACGGGTCGCTGGGGCACTCGGCATCGGAGGCCACGCAGCTCCCGGTGTGCTGCTCTGCGTTCCAGCAGCAGATCGGGCGCTCGCCCGCGCAGCGGGTCGGACCGCACGGAGCGCCCGGCGCCGCGGACTGACACGAGAACCCGGTCCCGACCATGCCGTCTTGAACGCACTTCAACCCCGCCGAGCACTTCGAGCCGTTCGTGCACAGTTCCGTGGCGGAGCAAGGCGGCGGCGCGCACTGGAACCAAAGGTCGCCGCCGCCACCCCACTGAGCGCAGCAAACCGTGCCGGGTGCGCAGTCCGAGACGTCGTCGCACTGGAGCGTGTAGGGATCGAGGCGTTCGGGGTCGAAGTCCGGCCCCTTGGGCCGGCAGCTGGCTTCCTTGTGAGTTTCCCCGTTCGCTGCCTGGCAGTACGACGTCGTCAGATCACAGTTCTGATTGCCGCAGGCAACCATCCCAGGCGTGGCGAAAGCGCCGTCGATGCTTCCGGGCGACGTGGAAGGGGGGGAGCCCGGGGGCATGGGCTGGACCGCCACGCCGGTCGGGCTGCTCGGGTCCGGTGCCCGGCTCGGGCAAGCGACGAGCCACACGGACGCAGCGAGAGGGAACGCTCGTACGATGGCTCGCACGATGCGGGGTGAGGCGGAGCTCGAGAGGGATCGGCGCACCATGCGGAGGATGGTACACCAGACGCCGACTCCGGTGGGCGGCATGAACCTCACGCCGTCGATCGCGACATCATGCAGGTGAACGAGATTGCTGTGCTTGGGACCCAGAACTACCGCTGCAGCCGAAACGCGAAGCTCCGCAGCTTGCGCTCATCGAGCGGAGTGGCGTCGTCGTAGTAGAAGTAGGAAGGAATCTCCCGATGGTGCCGCAGGAGGCTCTCGCCGATAAGCCCGTTGTCACAACCCCAGCAGGCCGTCGTCAACAGCCCGTCGTAGTGACCCTTCTCCCAGTGATGAAGGGCGCTTCCGACGGCCAGGGCGGCGCCGCCGTTCGTGGACACATCCAGGACCTCGGCGGTTTTCTTGAGCACCGCTTTCAGGTCGGGCTTGGGCAGCCAGGGGTGCCAGCGGCGCGCCAGATCGTAAACGCGATTGCGAATGTCGATCATGCTCGTCTTGTAAACGAGATTACGGCGGGCGCTGGCCCCGCTCCCGAAGATGAGGTGCGGGTGGGCGTGGGCCAGGTACTCGAGGAAGTCACAGGCGGGTTCGGCGAGCACCCGGATCCCTTGTTTCGATAGATGCCAGTAGATTCCACCGTTGGCGAAGTCGCTTCCCTTGGTCATCAAGTCGCCGGTCACAAAGACCGTCTTCCTGGCGTGTTGATCATTGGGCAGCCCGGCATAGGCCTCGGATGCTTCCTGGACGAGGTCGCGCAGCGCCGACCAGTCCCGCCCCAGCTTCACATACTCCGCCAGCCTGCGCGGCATGGGCTGCTCAGCCAACGACACAATCCTATCGCCGAATCCGCGATACAGCTTTTCGGCCCGATCCAGATCATCGAACTGGGGCAGGTGGTAGAGATGCAACTGTCGCACCACGTCCACGGCACACAGTGCAGCCCAAAGTCGCGCGGTCATGCCTGGTCCGCCTGCGACCTTGAGCGAAGTGACGGTGACACGGTCCTCGAGACCGAGCTTGTCGAGCGAGATGCGGTCCTTGATGCCGAACACACCAGCCCGGCACATCTGACCCGAAATCTGTACCAGCCGCGTCTCGGTCCCCGGCTGAGGCGGATTGTCCTGCAAGTACTGACGGAACGCGCCCCAAACGAATTGGTAAGAGAGGCACTCCTTGCCCGAGCAGTCCCGTCGTCCCAGCTCGAAGTTCTCTTTGGAGAGCGCCGGCGCGGTCACTGCGTCGTAGCCGTACGAACGATACACCGCTGCGAAGAGCGGTCCCAGGTAGTCAATGCTGCTGAGAAAGACGTACCGCACGCTGCGGTCGAGATACTTGCCGCGATGATTGCCACGTTCCACATACGACCAGGCTTTGGGCCGCTCGGACGGGACGGGTTTGTCCGCCATGAATTGGGTGACCGAATGCATGAACGCTTGAATGCGAGTCACGAACCCAGCCGTTCCGCCGTGACCATCGCTCTCGAGGATGGTGTGGGGATGGCCCGCGAGCAGCTCGTGGAACACCTGCTCGACGAACGAGGCGGGTCCGCAGCCAAAGGCGGAGATCATCAGGGGAAACACGTCCATCGTGCCCCGGGCCGCAGCGGCCGCGCGCAGATGGCGGTTGGGCTCGGCCCAATAGACCTTCTTCATGGCGGGCGTGTCCTCCGACAACGGGAACGCGTCCATCGGGATCGCCATCGCTCCGTTCTGGCGCAAGAGCGTGGGGATCGTTGCGTTCGTGGCCGGGTCGTGAATCACGTGCAGCGGACCGCAGACCACGACACTGGGCATCCCGCGCTCCCGCGCATAGGCCAGCGCCCGCTGCCCCGACGCATCGAGCGCGCGTTCGAAGCTTCTCTGCGCTTTTGCCGCCGCCGCCATCGCCTTGGTCAACGCGAACGGACTGACCTGCAGCGCTCCGCACAACGGCATCAACCCGGCCATCAAGACGGGCGTTTCGAGCCCGCGCGCCATCCGCAGCGACGGACGCAGGACGAACACGTCCCGCCCCCGCGCACGAAGCGCTTGTTCGGTCAGCTCCGGCATCGCCTGTTCGGTAACGCAGCTCTGTCCCCCCACGCCACAGGGGCCGCGCAGGTCGAGAATCTTTGGGAAGAACAGCAAGGGTGCGTCGGTGTCGCAGATCGCATGCGCCACCTTGGTGGGCGTGCACGAGTCAAAGCTGTTGCAGAGCTGTTCACCCCGGGCCAGCGAATCGGGCCCGGAGAACAAGAGTCGGACGGAATAGCCCAACTCCTTCAACAGCGCGGCAGCCCACGGCACGTACCCGGCCAGGGGGCCAATCACCGGCACGGCCACGGTGGGCCTTTCGGGATCGAGGTATTCGCAAGCCGCCAGCATCGCCGCTCGATCGTCGAACGGATTGGGCGCTGTCTTGTCGAGCTTGCGCCCGTAGCGGCCCGCGCTCTCGAACTTCGGACAAGCACCGCCCGAAACCGCTACGTGCTTGTCGCCTCCCACGCGTATCGTCGTCTTCTCGATGGGGCACAGCGTGCGGCATTGCGGGTCGCGACACGTGAACGTGCTGCGTTCGTGAACTTCGGCACGCAGCGCGGGCTCGAGCTCAATCGAGGAGGCGGCGCGCAAGACCTCCACGCCACGACGCTCGATCGCGTGAATCCCGATCCCCCACGCGCCCATCGCGCCGGGGTTCGGAGGCACCACGACGTCGCGTCCGGTCACGGCCGCCAGGGTCCAGGCGAGCGAAGCGTTCGACGCCGGCTTGCCTTGGAAGAACACGGTCTTGCCGAGGGTACGCTGGCCCATCACGCGGTCCAGGTAGTTGTGCACGATCGAGTACTGGAACCCGGCGAAGATGTCTCCGAGCTCGAAGCCTTCTCGAAGCGCCGCGGCGGCCGTGTCCGCGACGTAGACCGTACACATCTGACCGAGGTCGGGCGGGCGATCAGCGGCGGTCGCCAACGCGGCGAATCGCTCGATGTCGTGAACGTCGTAGAACTGACCTTGTTCTTCGAGAAATGAGCCAGTCCCGGCGCTGCACGCCTTGTTCATGTCACTGTCCACGATCCGCCCATCCCGGACCGCGACGTACTTGGCGTCCTGTCCCCCGATCTCGATGATGGACAGGTCTCGTCCTCCGCCCTCGTCGCAGCGAATCGCTGCGGTGGCGTGGGCGACAATTTCGTTTTCCACGAGGATACGGTCCGCATCGAGCACGGCGCGCAGCAGCGTTGCGGCCGCTTCCCGGCCCGAGCCCGTCAAACCGATGGCGCGTACATCGGGGCGCCCACGCTCCAGGATCGCAGCGATGAGCCTGCGGGCCGCATCGACCGGGTTGCCCCTCGTCCGATCGTAGACGTCGAGCAGCGGCTCACCCGTTTCGATGGAGGTCAGCACCGCCTTGGCCCCCGTGGAACCCAGGTCGAGACCGAGGATGGCCGGGTGCTCGGTCCAGTCGTCGCGCGCGGGGAAATCGGACATGAGCGTGACACGGTCTCGATACCTGCGCGCGGGCTCGAGGACAGCGAGCTCGTGACCTCGGCTTCGAACGAGCGCGTCCGCCGACGCGGGGAGTTTGGCGGCGTGGTTTCGGGCGGATTCGGCGGCGAGCTTGGCGGCCCCGATGGCCTCGAACGCGAGGTAGTGTTCGGGAACGATGACCGACACGTCGAGGTGGGTCTCGAGTGCCTGACGGAAGGATTGGATCTTGGCGCACCCACCGATCAGCACGACAGGGCCGTCCACGCGGTTGCGGGCAAGCAGTCCGCCAGCGTTCCTCGCGACGGAGGTGAAGTACCCCGCGAACAGGTCCGCCGTGGCCTTTCCCTGATTCGCGTAGTGCGTCATCTCGCTCTTGGCGAAGACCGAACAGCGCGCGGTGATCGGGATGTTGCCGGACGCGGCGCGGGCTAGCTCGTCGGCCTGCTCAATGGTCAGCCCGAACCGGCTCGCAATCTTGACCATGTTCTCGCCGGTGCCCGAAGAACACTTCTCGTTTTCCACGAAGCGTACCTGGTAGACGCCGGGACGATCGGACGGCTCGCGTGCCAGCACGCCGAAGCCCCGCGCACCGATACTCAGCACGTTGAGCGCTTCTGGAAGGTCGACAAGCTCGGAGAGGGCGGCTTCCTGACAGGCGTCTTCCGGAAGAACCATCACCGGCGCCTCGAGCTCCGATGCATACGCGCCGGTGGCACCAAGCGCGACGCAGGCATCGATCCGTTGATCCTCGTACCAGGCACGGAAGGCCTCGAACGGCTTGCCGTCGTGGAGCACGTAAACCGGCTCGTCCAACACGACGTTGCCATCCTCCGCAACCTGCCCGGTCACGAAGCTGGCCGAAGCCGTTCCTAGGTCACAACCGGCGATCCGCATGGTCTCTCCTCGCGTGGAAGGATCATTCATACGACGTGAGGCCGCGTCGTGCAGGCATCTTCTGTCGTTATGTGCGGAAGCGTCAGCTCACCGGGCTCGGGCTCGGGATAGGGTGACTTGCAGGAACTTGCCTGGTTATTCGGTTGTTCGGTACATCCGACAGGAGCCGACTCCCTCGGTCTGGCCCGAAGTATGCGCAACGATTCTTCCGACTGGCGATCCGCATGGATCACGTTGATGGGCACAGCCCCACCGGGAAACCTGCGCGACGTGGACCCCGCCGTCATCAAGGTCGCTTTTCGGCAACGCGCTCGCCAGACGCATCCGGATCTGGCGGGATCGAAAGCGCAGGATGGCAAGGCCTTTCGCGAGGTCGCCGAGGCCTACGATCGACTGGTGCAAGGCGTCGAAAGATCGGAGCAAGGCGGGCGGGGGAGACGGCGCAGGGAATTCGTTGCCGACGGCCCGGTCCGCGTGGTCCAGCAGAAACGAGTGGAAGCGCGTCCGGCGGGGATACCGAATCGCCGGTTGGCACTGGCCCAATTCCTGTTCCACATCGGCTGGGTCTCCTGGGACGCCGTGCTGGAATCGCTGCGATGGCAACAGGCCAATCGCTCGCCGCTCGGTCGACTCGCCGTCGAGCTCGGCGGTCTGGGCGATGAAGATGTGCGTCGGATCCTGCGGCTTCAGCGAGCTGGAGAACGATTCGGCGCCTGTGCTGCGCGACTCGGGTTGCTGCCACCCAATGCGCTCGCTCGGTTGCTGGAGCGTCAACGCAGGCTGCAGCCGCTCGTTGGACAGTTCTTCGTGCAGCGGGGTCTTCTGTCGCCGCAGCGTCTGGCTGAGGCGTTGAAACGTCAGCGCGCGCACAACGACGAGGTCGAGCGGGGTCGGGATTCTCGCGCCGCCTAGCGGTGGATTGACCGCGACGATTGCGCGGCTTGGACGAATGCTGGCACGCTGCCAACCATGGTTGGAGTGAAACGATCGAGTTTTCTAACCCGCCCCTACGAGGGATGTGTTGTTTTCCAGGCAACGTTGCTTCTGCCCTTGCTGATCGGTTGCGCCGGCGCTGGCACACCGCCGGAAGCGCCTGTCTGCCCCACGGCGATCCCGACCGCCTCGGCCGCAGCGGTGATCGAGATTCTTCCTCCCGAGCTCAGCAGCGACGCTCCCCCTCCCGTCCCCATCGGCATGGAGGCTTTCGCGAACCAGGAGGTCCTATCGAACGCGTCGGCGGCCGTGCGCTCGGAGGTCTCCCTCTCGAGCGTCCGGGTCCGAAGCGATGGGTCCACCCTTCGCATCGAAGTCGATGGGCTTGGCGAGCAGGCGGCGCTGGCCCGCTGCGAAGCCGTCGTACGCTCAGGGCTTCAAGCGAACGCCAAGGAAGCGCCGGCCGGACTTCGCGAACAACGCAATAGCGCCTACCGGCGCATCGCCGAGCTCGAGCAATCTCTTTCGAATGTGGCCGCGTCCCAGAGCGGGCCGACCGATCCGGATGCCTACGTGTCCTGGGCCAAGGAAGCCTCGAGCCAACTCACTGCCTCGGTGGGTGTCCCGGGCGCTCTTCTGGATCGGTACGAGGCGCGTACGCTCAACGCCATCCAGGAGCGATTGGCCGAAGCGATGCAGAACCACGCGCAGCTGGTCGCCTCGGGCAGGGGCCCGCGGCACCCCGACGTGGCCGAGGCGGAGCGGCGGCGCACTGCGCTCGAGTCTTGGTTCTTGAAACAGAAACAACAGGAGGCGGAAGCGTTGAACGCCATCGTGGCGGCTTGGGACAAGGAGGAAAAGCGGCGGGTGCCCGAGCCGTTGGCGTGGCAGCGAGCGTTCGCGCGCGCTTCCTTGGCCTATCTCGAAAAGGCGTCGGACGCCGGCGCAGTCGCGTTCGTTGCGCCCGTGAGACTGCGCTTGGCCGCCTACGAAGCCGCGGTGCTGGCCATCGAAGAGGCCACGCTGGATTCGAACTACGGACCAAAGCATCCAAAGCGCTTCGTGCTGCGCGTTCACGCGATCAGCGCCCGCGACCAATTCGAAAGAGAACGAGCGCTGGAGGTCGAACGGCTGCGGCGACGTATCGGCGAGCTCGAGCAAGTGCGACAAGCGACCAAGGCCCCCGCACCGATCGACGAGCGAACCGAGATGCTGCGCAAAGAGCGCGAGCACCTCGTGGGTGTGATCCTCGAGTTGGATCGACGTCAAATGGAAGCTGAGCGAGCTGCCCCACGCATGCGGGTACGCGACGTGTGCGCGCCCGTTCCGGATGGAAGACCATGATCACGAGCGTACAGAGCAGCTTTCTCGAGGGGTGGGCTCGCTACTTTCCGGGCGCTGACTTGCCATTGGCGTTCTTCTATTCGGATGACGAGCGGTACGCCGAATACGAGAGCAAACCTTCGGGCCACGCGTGTATGATCGCGCGGCTCCGCAAGGTGGCCACCGGAGCGACGGTAACCTGGTCGCACGCGACGCTCGGATGTGGCGGTGCCGTGCGTTATGCCGGATTCGATCGCAGCGTTCGGGAGGACTTCGCCGCGTTCCTGTCGTGCGGCGTGCCTGGCAAGTTCGAGGGCCTTCGCTACAGGCGCTCACCGGACCTGGTGGAGGCCTGGAATCGCGAGACGGACGTCCCCGAAGCCGCCGGCAAGTACCTCGTCGCCAAGCGATTCGATCGCGTGGAGCCGTCGGAGCAACCGGAGGTGGTCGTGTTCATGACCTCCGGGCACGTGCTGGCGGGGCTCTTCGTGTTGGCGGGGTTTCGAACGTCCAACGTGCATTCGGTGATCAGCCCGCAGACGTCGGGATGCGGCGCCATCCTGGCCTATCCGCGGGCGGAGCAGGCGACGTCGGAACCCCGTGCGGTGTTGGGTATGTTCGACATCTCGGCGCGTCCGTTCGTGGATGCTGCATCGTTGTCCTTCGCCGTGCCGTGGGAAAGGTTCGTCGCGATGACCGAGGACATGGACGCTTCGTTTCTAAGCACGAAGGATTGGTCGAATTTGATGCGGTAGCCCGCCCCGGGCGATCCGGTAACGCTCACATCGACCCGCACTTCACGTTGCACGGTCCCTCTCCCGTACACGGCGGGTCATACACGCAACGCTTGTCGAACAACCCGTCGCTGTCGCTGTCTATCAATTGCACCGATACCGAACCGCGCTCGCGGCACCCACAGAGGCATGCGGAAATGCAGCGCATGAGCTCGGGGCATTCGCACCGGGACGCCCCCGCCACACCAAAGTTCGTGGGGTCTGCGCGCCAGGCGACGATCACCCCCGACAACTCCATGGCTGCGGCGCCGAGGCAGGCGATGAGCGAAACGCCGATGAGCATGCGCCCCGACCCGACCGACAGCTTCATGCGCGCCAACAGTCCTACGCCGAGCAAGACGATCGAGAAGAGCAGACCGGCCCACGTCGCGTAGCCGGAGAGGGAGAGGCGCGTGAGCCAGGGCAGAGGACCGTCGGAATATTCGAAAGGTCGTATCGCGTGGGCGAGAAGCGGGCCCGTGACGACCCATCGTGCCGGGATCAGCGCGAAGGCGCCCATCACCGCGGCGATCAAGAGAGCCGAGTCAATCCACGTCCACTTGGTCTGCGACACGCCCATCATCACCCCGTGCGCCATTGAAGCGACACCGCGATGGTACGTACAAAATGGTCGGAACGCACTTCATCAACGCGTCGATGAAGCGCGAAAACCCTTTGCGGAGAGGGCGGGATTCGAACCCGCGGTGGGCGGTTAACCCACGTCCGCTTAGCAAGCGGATACCTTCGGCCACTCGGTCACCTCTCCCGTGACCTTGCTCGGGGCATGGTTGGCACCAACTTCGTGCCTGGCATCGCGTTGACCGCGCGACACCCGATCGTCAAACAGCAGCGGAGGAGGAGGGATTCGAACCCACGGTACCTTGCAGTACGGCGGTTTTCAAAACCGCTGCCTTCGACCACTCGGCCACTCCTCCCTCATGGAGCTGACCAGCCCTAAGCTCGGTGTTTTCAAAGAACGGACGCCAGAGGTTACTCACGTTCGGCTTTTGGTCAAGAGGTTCCGCTTCCCCGACCACGCCTGCACTACCATGTGCCCTACCATGGCTCCTCCGACTAGATCTATTCCGCTCCTCGAGCCGCTGTCGACCTGGGCGGCCAGCTTGTCTATCCAAGACATTCCCGACCGCGTGCGCGACAAGCTTCGACTCCAGATCGCGTCGGCCGTGTCGGCGGCGGCTTCGTCGCCCTGGCACCGCCCATCCCATGCCGTCCTGCGGTCCCTGGGCGCCAAAGGACGTCGCATGGTCTTCGCCACGGGCGACCGGCGCTCCCCCGAAGACGCCGCCTTTGCGAACGCCGCCTTCGCCATGGCGCTGGACTTCGACGACTACATGCTCAGCGGTCATACCTCGCACAGCGCGATCTTCGTGCCGCTGGCGTTCGCCAACACGCTGGACGAAGTCGTGGTCGCGGCCGCGGCCGCCAACGAGCTGATGGGTCGCCTGTCCACGGCCTGCTTGCTCGGCCCGGTCAATGGCCAGATGAGCTCGTACATCCACAACGCGGGCGCAGCGATGGCGCTGGGCAAGGTGCTGGGCCTCGATGCCCCCGCGCTCGCCTCCGCCGTCGCCCTCGCCCTCTACCAGCCCAACCACTGTCTCGCCGCCGGGTTCTGGAACGAGGATGCCAAGACCATCACGGCATCCCAACCCCTCGCCCAAGGGATTCGCGCGGCCCGTCTCGCCCAGGCCGGTCTCCGCGGCCCCACCGATCTCATCGAACACCCCCTGGGATTCCTCTCGGTCTTCGCCTTCCAATCCTACCCCGGCATGTTCGACGCCCTCGGTTCGCGGTGGTTCTCCGACACCCTCTGCTACAAACGCTACCCGGGAACGTCGTACATCAGCGCGGCCGTAGAAGGCGCGCTGCAATGCTCCCAGGGCCGCCCGTTGCGCCCCGACGAAGTCGACGACATCGAGGTACGCACCACCATCCTCTCCGCGACCGTCGACAGCATCGGAGCCGCGGCCATCGACCGCGACCCGCTCGACGCGAACGCCATCAACTTCTCGGTGCGGCTCTCCGTCGCCGTCGCTCTTCTGTTCGGTGACCTCACCCCGCAACTGCTCGAACCCGAACGGGTGGTTGCCTGCCAACACGACCTTCGGGCCATCGCCGCGAAGGTGAGGGTCGTGCACGACTGGGCCATGACCCTGGACATGATGTCCGCTTCGCCCCTCGGCCTGCGGATGATCGCAGGATTGTCACCCACCGCCACGATTCGAGCCATGGCCCACGCGCGAAGACTCAACCGCACGTCGGGTCGCGTCGGCAAGAATCGCTCTACCTGGAAGGGGATGGCGCGACGGGTCCCAAACGTCTTGAGGCAGTTGGGAAAACGTGTTTCGGCGGAAGACTTCGATCCGCAATCCTTCCGCATGCTGCAATCGGCGGAGGTTCGCGCCACGCTCGGTGGCCACAAATCACGCGCTCACGTGCCCATCCCCATCGGTGCGTGCGGGCGCGATCTCGAGGAGACGCGGGGGGTGCTGCGTTGGCGATGTGAGCAGGCCTTCG
>Ga0180009_10007935_pt1 | contig 10682 bp, 11 predicted proteins | sample OS_PC_MetaG_FD_123537 | JGI IMG/M metagenome (GOLD analysis project Ga0180009, IMG submission 123537) | Groundwater microbial communities from the Aspo Hard Rock Laboratory (HRL) deep subsurface site, Sweden - OS_PC_MetaG | ecosystem: Environmental > Aquatic > Deep subsurface > Groundwater... | reverse complement strand
CCCCTCCGTCAACGCGTCCCCGCCTTCGAAGTGACCGAAGGTGCCGGTGTCACGGTCCACCGCAGCATCGGCACGCCGGCGCTGAAGAACCTCGACCCGTTCCTGATGCTCGACCATTTCGGCAGCGACAATCCGGACGAGTACATCGCCGGTTTTCCCGAGCATCCGCACCGCGGCTTCATCACCTTCACCTACATGCTCGACGGTCATATGGAGCACCGCGACAGCATGGGCAACCGTGGCGACCTCAAGGCCGGCGGCGTGCAGTGGATGAAGGCGGCCAGCGGCGTCATCCATTCCGAAATGCCGCAGCAGACCGACGGCCTGATGCGCGGCTTCCAGCTGTGGATCAACCTGCCGGCGCGCGACAAGCTGTCCGATCCGGCCTATCAGGAATTCTCGGCGGCGGCGATTCCCGAGGTGACGGCAGCGGGCGCGCGGGTGCGCGTACTGGCCGGTGAATACAACGGCACCCGCGGTGTCATCGACGACCCCGCCACCGACGTGCTGTACCTGGACGTCACGCTGGACGCGGGCGCCGCCTTCACCCTGCCGCTCGACGACAGCCGCAACGCCTTCGTCTATGTGTTTGAGGGCGATGCCCGGCTGGCCGGGACCGCCTTGGCGCGGCACACGCTGGCGGTGCTGGGCAAGGGCGACGCATTCGGCATCGAGGCCGGCGCTGCTGGCGCCCGCTTCATCCTGGTGGCGGGCCGCCCGCTGGGCGAACCGGTGATGCAGTACGGTCCCTTCGTGATGAACACCCGCGAGGAAATCGAGCAGGCCTTTGCCGACTATCGCGACGGCCAGCTGGTGCGGACCCGGGCGGCGATGACTGGCCACTGATCGCCGTGTCTATTCCGGGAGCCGGTCCAGTTCCTGGTCCGCCATGGAGAGCGGATCCTCCAGCGGTTCCAGGTGCGTGGTGAGATGGGCGTAGGGCACGGCCTGGCGGATATCGGCCTCGATGCGTTCCGACCAGTCGTGCCCCTGCTGGATAGTCCAGGCGCCGGGCACCAGCACGTGCAGGGAAACGAAGGCGCGGCTGCCTGCCTGGCGCGTTCGTAATGCATGGAAGTCGAGCCCTTGACTGCGATAGCGATCCAGCACGGCTTCGATTGCCTCGATGTCTTCAACCGGGATAGAGACGTCCATCAGTCCCGCAGCGGACCGATGCAGCAGCTGCCAGCCGGTCCACACGATATTCATCGCCACCAGCAGCGCGATCACCGGGTCGAGCCACAGCCAGCCGGTTGCCCACACCAGCCCGACGCCGAGAATGACGCCCGCGGACGTCCACACGTCGGTGCGCAGGTGATGGGCATCGGCTTCCAGCGTGATGGATCTGTACTTCTTGCCCACCCCCATGAGGATCTGCGAGGTGGCCAGGTTGATGATCGAGGCGACCACCGACACCGCCAGCCCGATGCCCACGGCTTCGAGCGGTTGCGGATTGAGCAGGCGTTCGATCGCTGTGTAAGCGATGGCGACGGCGGCAACGAGGATCAGGAAGCCCTCGAATGCGCTAGAAAAATACTCTGCCTTGCCGTGGCCGTGTGCATGGTTTTGGTCTGCCGGCAGGGCTGCCAGCGTCAGCATGGCCAGTGCCATCATGGCCCCCGCCAGATTGACGAAGGATTCGAGCGCATCGGACAGCAGTCCGACCGAGCCGGTGAGCCACCAGGCCCAGCCCTTGAGCAGGATGGTCGCCAAGGCCGCCGCGATGGAGAGCCAGGCGTAGCGTTTGAGGGAGGGGGGCAGCATTCGATGGTTCGCAGGACCCAGGAAGTCGGGTCGATTGTATCGCGGCACCTGGTGTGCGACTTCATCAACACGCGGTTCAGGCGGGGTGTTCACGCGGCCTGCGGAGAGGTTGCCGAGAGTCCTGGAATCTATCAAGCTGGCGCCACCCACCCATTTTTGGACGATCCACCATGGAAAACCTGTTGTACTGGGCCGGCATGTCGGCCGTCGCCGTGAACGCCCTGACCGGCGTGCTCGACGCCGGCCGCAAACGCATGGACCTGATCGGAGTGGTGATGGTAGGCGCCGCCACCGCACTGGGCGGGGGCACGGTGCGCGACGTGCTGCTGGGGCGCCCGGTGTTCTGGATCAGCGACCAGGTCTACCTGGTCGTCGCGCTGGCGACCACGCTGGTCATTTTCTTTGCGGTGCGCGGCCTGCGCCTGCCGCCGCGGCTGTTCCTGATTCCCGACGCGCTCGGCCTGGCGCTGTTCACCATTGTCGGCACCCAGATCGCGCTGGAATGGAACGCCTCCTGGCTGGTGGCGAGCCTGCTCGGCGTGATCACCGGTGTCGTCGGCGGCGTGCTGCGCGACGTGCTGTGCAACGAGGTTCCGCTGGTTTTCGTGAAGGGCGAGCTCTATGCCTCGGCCGCCTGGGCCGGCGCCCTGGCGCTGGTGGGTCTACAGGCACTCGGCGTGTCGCCGGTGGTTGCGGCATGGGCGGGGATGGCGAGCGTGCTGGGCGTGCGCCTGCTGGCGATGGCGTACCGCATCTCGGTGCCGATCTATTCGGAGCGCCAGTAGGTCACGGGATACAGGTCACGGAAACGACGCGCGCCCATATTCCTGCAGACATCGCAGGGCCGAAGCCATAAAATGCCGGGCATGAAAATCCTCTCCATACTGCTGCTGTGCCTGCCGCTTGCCGTCTACGCCGACTGGGGCCAGTTCGATTTCGACTACGCCAATGAAAGGCCCTGGGTGGAACTGGCCGCGCAGCTGCCGGCCGCGCCCAAGGCGGAAAACCTGATCGAGTTCAATGTCTCCTCGGCCACGCGCAACCGGCACTTCATCGATGCCGCCTCGATCAGCGTCGGCGAGGACGAAGTGGTGCGCTACACCGTGGTGATCGATGCGGCCGGCGGCGCCCGCAACGTCCTGTTCGAAGGCATGCGCTGCGCCACCGCCGAGCACCGCACCTATGCCTACGGCCAGCCCGACGGCAGCTGGACGCGGGCACGCAAATCCGGTTGGGAGAGCATCAAGCTGCGCTCGCTGCTGTCGCACCGCAAGGCGCTGTTCGAGGATCATTTCTGCTTCAACGACATCACGGTCAAGGACGCCCGCGAAGCCGTGTTCTACCTGCGCAATCCGCGGCAGACCGTGGACTTCCACTGATGCATTCCGTGGTGAAACACGCCCGGCGCATCGTCGTCAAGGTCGGCTCGAGCCTGGTCACCGCCGAAGGCCGCGGGCTCGATCATGCCGCGCTGTCGCGCTGGGCGGGGCAGATCGCGGCACTGGCCGGGCAGGGTCGGGAAGTCGTGCTGGTGTCGTCCGGCGCGATTGCCGAGGGCATCGCCCGGCTGGGCTGGACAGCGCGGCCAAAGGCGGTGAACGAACTGCAGGCCGCCGCTGCCGTCGGCCAGATGGGGCTGGTGCAGGCCTACGAATCGATTTTCCGCACCCATGGCCTGCATGCCGCGCAGGTGCTGCTGACCCACGAAGACCTCGCCGACCGCACCCGCTATCTGAATGCGCGCTCGACCCTGCGCACGCTGCTTGGATTGAAGGTGGTCCCGATCATCAACGAAAACGACACCGTCGCCACCGATGAAATCCGTCTTGGCGACAACGACACGCTGGGCGCGCTGGTCACCAACCTGATCGAAGCCGACTGCCTGGTGATCCTCACTGACCAGACGGGCCTCTACACTGCCGACCCGCGCAGGGATCCGCAGGCGACGCTGGTGATGGACGCGCACGCCGGCGACCCCGAGCTGGAGCGCATGGCGGGCGGGGCGGGCAGCCGCGTCGGCACCGGCGGCATGCTGACCAAGATCCTGGCCGCCAGGCGCGCGGCGAGGAGCGGCGCGCATACGGTGATCTGCAGCGGACACGAGGAAAACGTGTTGTTGCGGCTGGCTGCCGGCGAGGCCATCGGCACCCAACTGGTGGCGCGCCAGGCACCGCTTGCTGCGCGCCGGCAGTGGCTGGCCGACCATCTGCAATTGCGCGGCGGCGTCGTGCTCGATGACGGCGCGGTGCATGCGCTACGCGAGGCCGGCAAGAGCCTGCTACCGGTCGGCGTCAAGGGCGTCACCGGCGAATTCGAGCGCGGCGAAGTGGTGGCGGTGGTCGATGCAGCGGGTCACGAAGTCGCGCGCGGCCTCATCAACTACAGCGCGAGCGAGGCGCGCCGCATCGCCGGCAAGCCGAGCAGCGCGATCGAGGCCGAGCTCGGCTATATCGACGAGCCGGAGCTGATTCACCGCGACAACCTGGTGCTGGTGTGAGCAATATTCCCGTTCTCAAGGGTGGCGAGACGCGAAGACACGCCGTAGACAATGCTGAAGCACGGCAAGGCGCAGTCGACACAGTATCGGCGCCATTGCGAACGGGAACCACGCTGGACCTGATGCGCCATGGCGAACCCGTGGGCGGTCGCAAATACCGCGGCCAGATCGACGATCCGCTGTCGGACAAGGGCTGGGCGCAGATGCGTGCGGCGGTGGGCGACGCGGCGCCGTGGACGCGCATTGTGTCGTCGCCGCTCGCGCGCTGCCGCGCCTTTGCCGAGACGCTGGCGGCGCGGCATGCGCTGCCGCTGTCTTTCGACGACCGCCTGAAGGAGGTCGGCTTCGGTGCCTGGGAAGGCAAGTCGGCCGCCGAGATCGAGCAGGAGGCGCCCGGCACGCTGGCGCGCTTCAAGGCCGACCCGATCCATGCGCGTCCGGCCGGTGCCGAGCCGCTGGCCGATTTCCATGCGCGGGTGGCGATGGCGCTCGACGACCTGCTCGCACAGCACGCCGGCCAGCACGTGCTGCTAGTGGGGCACGCCGGGGTGATGCGCATGGCGCTGGCGTGGGCGCTGCATATCCCGCTGGCGCACGCCTATCGCATCGAGGTGGCGAGCGCAACGCTCACGCGTCTGCGCTTCGAGGGCGACCGCGCCAGCCTGATCTTTCACGGCAGCGCGCGCGTCGAGCGGTGATCCATCGGCTTGTGCTCGGGCTGTGCCTGTTGCTGGCGGCGCCGCTGCAGGCCGCCACCATCCGGCTGGTCGACGACGCCGGCCACACGCTGGAACTGCCGCGGCCGCCGCAACGCATCATTTCGCTGACGCCGCATCTCACCGAACTGCTGTTCGCTGTCGGCGCCGGTGCGCAGCTGGCGGGCGTCGACAGCGCCAGCGATTTTCCCGTGGCGGCGCGCTCGCTGCCGCGCGTGGGCGACTACAGCCGGATTCATTTCGAACGCATTCTTGCGCTGCAGCCGGACCTGATCGTCGTCTGGGTCGGCGGCAATCGTCCGGTGGACATCCATGCTTTGCAGCAGCTGGGCTTTCCGGTGCTGCACACGAAAGCCACCCGGCTCGACGACGTGGCGCGCCTGCTGCGCCTGCTGGGCCGGGCCAGCGGACATGCGGCGGCCGGCGAGGCGGCCGCTGCGGCGTATTCCGCACGGCTGGCCGGGGTGCGGGGGCGGGCGGGGCCGCCGCCGTTGCGCGTGTTCTATCAGGTGTGGGACCGGCCGCTGATGACGGTGGGCGGCACGCACTGGATCAGCGATGCCTTGACGCGTTGCGGCGCGCACAATGTATTCGCCGACCTGCAGGCGCTGGCGCCGACGGTGTCGCGCGAGGCCGTGCTCGGGCGCGCGCCGCAACTGATCGTGGGCAGCAGCGACGCGCGCGATCTGCGCCGGGTCTGGCTGCCTTTCAGCCGCCTGCCGGCGGTGAAAAACGCGGCGTTTGTGCAAGTGGATGCGGACCGGCTGCACCGGCTGACGCCGCGTCTGATCGAGGGTGTGCTGGAACTGTGCGCGGCGGTGGATGCCTACCGGTGACGCGGGTCGACGGATTTGCGGTTGGGGCAGTTTTCCTTGATGCAGTCGGCGTAGATCTGCAGCGAATGGTCGTGAATGGCAAAACCGCGTTCCTTGGCGATGCGGTTCTGGCGCTTTTCGATTTCGGCGTCGAAGAATTCCTCAACCTTGCCGCACTGGATGCAGACCAGATGGTCGTGGTGGTCGCCCTGGTTAAGCTCGAACACCGCCTTGTCGCTGTCGAAGTGGTGGCGCATCAGCAGTCCCGCCTGCTCGAACTGGGTGAGCACGCGGTAGACCGTGGCCAGGCCGATGTCCTGGCCCTCGTCGGACAGCAGGCGATATACCTCTTCTGCGGTCATGTGGCGCTTCTCGCTCTGCTCGAACAGATCCAGGATTTTCAGGCGCGGCAAGGTGGCTTTCAGGCCGATGCTCTTGAGGTCGGATGGATTGCTCAAATGAGGCTCCAGAATGGAAACGCGAATACGTTATGATACGTTTTTTCCCCATCGCCCCAATCTTTCCGACTCCCCGGCTATGCGTCATATCCTGATTTCCGTTTTGCTCGTGGGCCTGGTTGCCGGCTGTTCCAGTACCCGAATCGGTCCCCATCGCATCGATGTGCAGCAGGGCAATGCCCTCGATCAGGAGAATGTTTCGCGCCTGAAGCTCGGCCTCAACCGTTCGCAAGTGCGTTTCCTGCTCGGCACGCCGCTGGTGGTCGACCCGTTCCGCACCGATCGCTGGGACTACGTCTACGTCTTCTACAAGGCGGGCAAACTGGCCGAACAGAAGCGCATCACGCTGTTTTTCGACGGCGATACGCTGGCGCGCATCGAGGGCGACCTGCCGCCTCCGCCGGAGCCGGCGCCCGAGCCCCAACCGGTCTCGGCCGCACCGCAGCCCGCGGTCGCCGCCGCGCCCCCGCCCCAGCCGACAGTGCAGCCGATGGCGCTGACCGCCGAGCCGGCACCTGTTGCAACCCCGGTGGTGGAGCCGGCGCCTGTTGCCCCCCCGGCCGCACCGATGTCCGCTGCCGTGACACCCGCTGCTGTAACCCCTGCGCCGGCACCGGTGGCCGCGCCGGCCGCCCCGGCACCTGTCGCTGTGGCCGCGGCCGCGCCGGCCCCCGCGCCCCGCGCCGTAGACGCGGCGCCGCAGGAAGCGCCGACCGGTTCCAGCATTGTGCAGCCGCTGCCCAGCCCCAAAAATGCACCGGCCTATGTCGACCCGCGACCGCGGGCCGAGCTGAGCCTGCAGCCTGAAACCAATGTGGCGCAAATCCAGCCGGACGTCATCCCTGCGTTCCCCGATCCCAACGCAGTATCGGCCGACAACGAACCCGTGCTGAAGGCCGTGAATGAATGGGCGGCCGCCTGGTCACGGCGCGACGAGGAGGCTTATCTCGCTGCCTACGACGCCAGCTTCGTCCCGCAGGGCGGCGGCAGCCGCGCCGACTGGGAGAAGCGCCGCCGCCTGCTGCTGGGCATGACCCAGAACATCGACCTCAAGGTCGATTCGCCGTCGGTCGATCGCTCGGGCGCAGACGGCGTGACCGTAACCTTCAACCAGTTTTACCAGTCCGACCGCTACCGCGATGCCGTCGTCAAACAGCTGCGGATGGTCGAGCGCGACGGCCGCTGGCTGATCGCCGAGGAAAAAGTGGTGTCGATCCTGCGCGGGATTCCGTAATGCCCATGCAGACCGCAATCGCCGGCGTGTCCGGCCGCATGGGACGGACCCTGCTCGAAGCGGTGGCCGCCGATGCCGACTGCGCGCTGCATGCCGCCCTCGACCGCCCCGGCAGTCCGCTGCTGGGACACGATGCCGGCGCCGCCTGGGGCGCCGCCAGCGGAGTCCAGGTGAGCGATCAGCCCGCTGTGGCCTTGCCGGGCGCGCAGGCCTTAATCGATTTCACCCGTCCCGAGGCCACCTTCGCTTATCTCGACGCCTGCGTTGCCGCCGGCGTGCCGCTGGTGATCGGCACCACCGGCTTCGACGATGCGGGCCGCGCACGTATTGCCGCTGCGGCGCAGCAGATCCCGATCGTGTTCGCGCCCAACATGAGCGTGGGCGTGAACCTCTTGATGAAGCTGGCCGAACTCGCCGCCCGGGTGCTGGAAGACGGCTACGACATCGAAATCATCGAGGCGCACCACCGCCACAAGGTTGATGCGCCGTCCGGCACCGCACTGGGCCTGGGTCAGGCCGTGGCTCGTGCCATCAATCGCGATCTCGCCAGCTGCGCAATCTACGGCCGCGAGGGCGTCACCGGCGAGCGCGACCCGAAGACCATTGGTTTCGCCACTGTTCGCGGCGGTGACATCGTCGGCGACCATACGCTGCTGTTCGCCGGCATCGGCGAGCGCGTCGAACTCACCCACAAGGCCAGTAGCCGCGCCACCTTCGCCCAGGGCGCTTTGCGTGCCGCCAAATGGCTGCAGGGCCGCGCGCCGGGCCTGTACGACATGCGCGACGTATTGAATCTGAATTAACCGCTTTAACAGGAACGCACCATGAACGCCGTCAAGGTCTACAGCACCGGCACCTGCCCCATCTGCGTCAAGGCCAAGGCCTTTCTGGACAAGCGGGGCATCGGCTACGACGAAGTCCGCATCGATCTCGACCGCGAGGCGATGAAGGAATTTGCCGTCGTCACCAACGGCGCGCGCACCGTGCCGCAGATCGTCGTCGACGGCACATGCATTGGCGGTTTCACCGAATTGACCGAGCTCGACATGGATGGCGGTCTGGAGCACCTTCAGGCCTGAAACGGGGCGGGAAAAAGCCCGCTCCAGCGTCATCGAGCATTGAAGACGGGCGCCGGATCGACTACAATTCGTCAATTCAAATTCAGGCGGGTTCGCGCGAGCGGCTCGCCTGAATTTTGTCACCTGCGCCACGCCCGATTTCTTGCCCAGCGGAGTATTCCTTGTCACGTGTCCAGCCCGCCATCCTTGTTCTAGCTGACGGTTCGATCTTTCGCGGCCTTTCCATCGGCGCCGATGGCATCACGACCGGTGAGGTGGTATTCAACACCGCGCTGACTGGCTACCAGGAAATCCTCACCGATCCCTCGTACTCGCGCCAGATCGTCACGCTGACCTACCCCCATATCGGCAACACCGGCATCAATGCCGAGGACGTCGAGGCGGACCGCATCCACGCAGCCGGCCTGGTGGTGCGCGACGTGCCGCGTCTGCATTCGAATTTTCGCTCCACCCAGTCCCTGTCCGATTACCTCAGAAGCCAGAACATCGTGGCGATTGCCGGCATCGACACGCGGCGGCTGACCCGCATCCTGCGCGAAAAGGGCGCGCAGAGCGGCTGCATCATGGCCGGCGCAGTGGACGAAGCAAAAGCGCTCGAGGCCGCGCGCGCGTTTCCGGGTCTGGCCGGCATGGATCTGGCCAAGGTCGTGACGGCGCCGGCGTCCTACGAATGGAGCGAAACCGAATGGAAGCTCGGCGCCGGCTATGGGCAGCAAACCGAACCGCGCTTCCATGTGGTGGCCTTCGATTACGGCGTCAAGCGCAACATCCTGCGCATGCTGGCCGAGCGCGGCTGCCGCCTCACCGTGCTGCCGGCCACCGCGACCGCAGCCGAGGCGATGGCGCTGAAGCCGGACGGCATTTTCCTCTCCAACGGCCCCGGTGACCCGGAGCCGTGCGATTACGCGATCCAGGCGATCAGCGAACTGGTGGCGGCGAAAATCCCGACCTTCGGCATCTGCCTAGGCCACCAGTTGCTGGCACTCGCCTCGGGTGCGAAAACCGTCAAGATGAAGTTCGGCCATCACGGTGCCAACCATCCGGTCAAGGATCTCGACAGCGGGCGGGTGGCGATCACCAGCCAGAACCACGGCTTCGCGGTGGATGCGGCAACGCTTCCATCCAATATCCGCAGCACCCATGTCTCGCTGTTCGACGGCTCGCTGCAAGGGATTGCGCGCACCGACGCCCCCGCATTCAGCTTCCAGGGTCACCCTGAAGCCAGCCCTGGCCCGCACGACGTGAGCTATTTGTTCGACCGATTTATCAAGCTGATGGCCGATCACGCCGGAGCACACTGATCATGCCCAAGCGCACAGACCTGAAAAGCATCCTCATCATCGGCGCCGGCCCCATCGTCATCGGGCAGGCGTGCGAGTTCGACTACTCCGGGGCCCAGGCCTGCAAGGCGCTGCGCGAGGAGGGCTACAAGGTCATTCTCGTCAACAGCAACCCGGCGACGATCATGACCGACCCGGACATGGCCGACGTCACCTACATCGAGCCCATTTCCTGGCAGGTGGTCGAAAAGATCATCGCCAAGGAGCGGCCCGATGCGCTGCTGCCGACCATGGGCGGGCAGACTGCGCTCAACTGCGCGCTCGACCTCGCCAGGCACGGCGTGCTGGAGAAATACGGCGTCGAGATGATCGGCGCGTCGAAGGAGGCGATCGACAAGGCGGAGGACCGCGAAAAATTCAAGGCCGCGATGACCAAGATCGGTCTGGGTTCCGCGCGTTCGTCGATCGCTCACAGCCTGGAAGAGGCGCTGCAGGTGCAGGCGGCGCTGGGCTTTCCGTCGATCATCCGGCCTTCGTTCACGATGGGCGGCTCGGGCGGCGGCATTGCGTACAACAAGGACGAATTCGTCGCCATCTGCGAGCGCGGCCTGGAAGCCTCGCCGACCCACGAACTGCTGATCGAGGAATCGCTGCTCGGCTGGAAAGAGTACGAGATGGAGGTGGTGCGCGACCGCAAGGACAACTGCATCATCATCTGCTCGATCGAGAACTTCGACCCGATGGGCGTGCACACCGGCGACTCCATCACTGTCGCGCCGGCGCAGACCCTGACAGACAAGGAATACCAGATCATGCGCAATGCCTCGCTGGCTGTGCTG
>Ga0180009_10007934_pt1 | contig 10683 bp, 20 predicted proteins | sample OS_PC_MetaG_FD_123537 | JGI IMG/M metagenome (GOLD analysis project Ga0180009, IMG submission 123537) | Groundwater microbial communities from the Aspo Hard Rock Laboratory (HRL) deep subsurface site, Sweden - OS_PC_MetaG | ecosystem: Environmental > Aquatic > Deep subsurface > Groundwater... | reverse complement strand
TAGCTGATTTAATTCGGTATATTTATACATTTAATTACCTGTTGATTATTTAGAGGTTTAAAAGACTCAAAAACGTTGATTAAAACATCAAATCTTGCGCTCAGGACACTTTGGTTTTTGTGCGTTGTTTTCCTTGTCCAGAAATAGATCGTGCCCTGAACGTCAGATTTGGCACTCTCACGTTAAGATATAGGCACATTTAGGGAGTATCTTTCCTCTTTCCCGGTAAGTTTTGATTCAATCGCCTCAATTATTGCTGATTCACAATTTTTAATAGCTTCAACCATGTCTTTGAAATTTTCAAACTTTCCACCACCCACAATGCCCCTGTTCAATAGCCCGGCAAGTGCTTGTTTATAATCGGAAAAGTACCATTTTGGATACCATTCGAACTCCTCGGTTTTTTTATTCCAGCGTCTCTTGTGAACCGAAACGCAATTTGGATCCGAATCTACAGCGTATTTGTCTTTAACTATTTCAATCATTTTTCCCCTCCCTCTTTCAAAACCATCCCCCTAGCCTTCCATCCTGCAAGAAAACCCTTTTTAAGCAAATTTGCTCTTTTCGAATTGTCCGGCAATGAAAACCCACAGGAATAAAGAAATTTATCCAATTCAATCCTGAATAATATTCCAAGATACATCCCCGCTATTGTTGGTCTTTCAGTTGTTTTTGTCATTTCTCCCCCTTCTCTTTCAGAACCATTCCCCTGGTTCTCCATCCCATCCAGAATCTCTTTATGTTTTAAATACGCTTCGACCGGGATTGTTAATCTAGCGTTTTCCCATGATGCCATGTTTGTTGTATTTATTGTTTTAGTCATTTCCCTTCCTCCTGCGGCAATTGTTTGAAAAACTTACACTTGCCATGATTTATAACCATCAGCTCTTTCTCACCCAGAACAAAATTTGTTACCGGGGCGTTAGGGTTCTGGCAACCAATAAGAAAATCTTTTGGGCCAAGAAACCACCCAGGCTGCTTGTTGTATGGATAAAATTTACATTCTTTACAAATTGTAGGTTCCATTGTTTTTAATCCTCCCCGAGGTGTCAATCAGATTATTTATCATAATCTCAGCTTCAGCTATTAATTCTTCATAATTATCATGTTTTATTCCGATGCCGATCTTGTCACGCATTTTCCGAACCTCATCGTCTTCCAAAGTACCTTTTCTCCCAGCCCTATGGAAATCAACACCAATATTGTGCAAGCGCATCCATAGAGTATTAAGATACTCGCAGCGTCGATAGGTAGGAGATTCTTTAGGAAAAAAAGTATCACAGTCATTGCATTGAAAACCATGGGTATATCGAGAACGTTCATTATGAACACAAGGTTTCAATAGTGGGCATCCTGACGGAAAGCCAGTATCACAATCCGGATGTGAAATAATATATATATCTCCAGTATCCGGATGGTTACATGCCATTCCCGGACCCGGACCACCATCAAGATAAAAATACGGACAATCCTGATAACACCTTGTGATTGTGGTTGAAACTTCTTTTTTATATTTTACTTTAATTTCCATTTGTTTTTAATCCTCCCCGGTTAACGCCTTGAGTGCAAGAATAGCGATCTCTAAAGCCCATTTGGATCGTGCTTTTGGTAATATTGTATTTGCCCACTTAAAAAACTCAGAATCAATTGATTGGCAATCCCCACCGCTCCATTTTATCGGACAATTTTGACACTCTGGATCATCAACAATGGTATCCGGATCATTATTAAGGTCATTACCAAAACAAAACTCACAGAGCGGACATACATTAATACAAGCTCCCAAATACCCACCCTTTCTTTTCCATCCCGGCCAGTTGTTCTTATCTGTCTCTCCGGTCACTGCGCACCACATCCACAAATCAAAACAATGAAGCAGCGCATCTTGTTTAGTTTTAACCTTCATGCCGGTTTCGTGAAAAGACACCGCAAAAGACACCGCGGGCCACTTTCCCTCTGTGTTGATATGAACCATTTCCGTTCCGGAAACTAATTCCAATTCTTCTGGTCTGTAAAACCAAGTCCTGTAGTCGCCAGTCTCATCAAGTTGAACCTTGAACCTAAGGCCATCATCGTTGACATAGGCTTCAAGAACACTTCCAGTTTTCCCGATTGTTTCTTTTGGAGCGCCATGGTCGCTTTTGATAATCAATACCCGATCCCTTGTTTTAAATCTCATAATCAAACCTCCCTTCTTTTATTTTAATCTCCCCAGAAATGTTCATGGCAATCATCTCTCCATCGGTATTCTTCATCAGCCAAAGTCGCGATATTATCATCTTCACAATTTTCTGAAAGCCATTTTAAATATCCGGATGGGATGGATGATAATATCCGGTCTTTATATTTTCCCCAAGGAAGCACAAAATCATTTTGCATTTTTCATCCCTCCCCTATCTCTTTTTATTCTAGTCTTTTCTTATATTAGGGGACTTTCTATTTATAGAATGTCCCAACTTCCCAACTTCTTAAGTTCCCGTATATATAAGCAAGGGCAGAATGTCCCAACCTCCCAACTTCCCAACTTCCCAATAACTCGCATCATTTAACACCTGCTTTTTCAACGGCACCACGACCAGTTTTTGTATATAAATCAATAACTTTTGCTCCGCTTCTCAACTCTAATGTTTTACGCTTCACAAGTGCTTGCATGTCCTCTGGGATGCTATTTTGCAATCTTAAAATTTCTCTATTTGAGTCTTTGCGGGAACTCAAACCCATCTTGCAATTTTCCAAAGATTGGTCGATGTCATTCAAGACAAGCGTCAAAAGGGCCATTTTTTCCCTGTTTTTTTGCAAAATTTCATCACTTTTAGCTAAATAATGCACTAATTCCGACGAATTCCGGTACTTTTTTATGTTTTTTAGGGCTAAAAGTACAGGTAAAATTCGTCCTCCCAAATTATATTTCGCACGATCAACCTCGGTTCTACTGCTAAAAAGTCGTGGGTGATTAGCCTGTATTATTTCACTTTCAATGACCTGATCCGGGTAAGTTCTGAACTTAACTTCCTTCCCCCCCATCCCCCTCGGAACCTTCCCGATTATTTCAATTTGGAAGTGAGAATCTTCCAATAATGCTTCAGCCCATTTTTTCCAAAATGAGTTACTATTTAATCTTTTCTTATTAATTTCCTGTTCTTTTTTTAACTGTTTTTTCTCGTCGTCAGAATAAATTATCTCAGGATTTCCATCTTTACCAAATTCGATTGTTTCTGAACCATCCTTAAATTTCATGCTTTCTTATCCTTCTTTGGCTTTGGTTTGTCGAAGTTGACACTTTTGCATTTGGGGCACAAACGCACCTCCGACTGCCTGGGCCACCAAGAATGTTCGCATCTCAAACAAGATATTTTCAGATTTGTTGTTTTCATAATTTACCTATACGTAACATTGGTAAGACTACTTGTCAAGTCTTTTTTTACACTTTTCTCATCATATTAAAAAATTTAATGGCATGGTCCAGAATAAAACGCTCAATATTTTCTTTCTTTGTGTCCATGAATATATGAACGTTATATTTTAATCTTACAGATACCAAGAATCCACGTACTGTTTCTGGTGAAATGCTATTATACATCGACGGGATAAATAAATCATTATAATCAACCATGACCACGAGAGCTGCAAAATCCAATTTGGATAGCCTTGATAATTTTCTCTTGGTCCGGTCAATTCGTTGTTTTTTGTTTTTGTGCTTTATGGATCTCTCAGCACCGATATAGCTGAAAAAATCAGAGGATCGTTTAAGTTCAATGGCGAAACGGTTTTCGAAACCCCTAATGGAATAATCTCCATGGGGTAGGGTGTCAAAACAGATCGTCAAGCCCTTAACTCTTGTGCATAGGGCATGACCCTTCTTTTCCCGCGTATCGACGACAAGGACCATGTCTGGCGGTATAATGTATGGTTTCGGAGTCCATGAGAGCCTGGATTTGAGTTTTGGAGATGGAGAATCAAATTTCAAAAGATTATCCTTTCGGGAAATGTTGTGGCGCAGAGACAAGATTCGAACTTGCAATCTCCAGATGGAATCACCCAAGCAAGAGGGTGCGACCCTACCTGTTGTCTCGTGTTCCATCGTTCGCGTGTTTACCAATGACTAAGCCGTGTCTAAACCGACCGCTGGCAATACCAAACGGTTTCACAACCAGCCAACCTACCACTCCGCGCCACAACATAATAAAAACCCTAACCGGAAGATTGATAAATTGAAGGAGTTTTTAACCCCAATCATCCTCCCCATCACCGGAATCATCACCAGCAGTTTCAGGCTCCTCCGCAACTGGTGCAGGGGCAATACCTTTCTTCCCGTACCGATCCCATCGTTTAATTTGGGATTGCGGGTTTCCGTTTTGATCTGTGCGTGATGTCACTTCGGCCCGGATGAATTTACCCGGCAATGAAATCATTAACTGGTCAATAAACTTATCGTCTGTAAGCTCAATGCCCTTGGGAAATTGCTTTCGGAATTTGGCGATAAGGTCCGTAATGGTTAAGAGGGATAATAAAGCACCCTCTGCCGCTTTGATCTTTTCGCCGGTATCCTTCTTGACCAGATAAACAAAATGATTGGTTTTACCTCCGATTGCACCGGGGTCTCCAGGCTCACCATCTTTTGGCTTATCCCAAGCTTTGATGGATTGCATCGGGATCATGATCGAAACCCCTTGGCTTCCTTCCTTTGTCATTTTCTTTACACCTTCCAGGATCTGAAACGCATACCATCCAATGGGATGCTGCTCAAACCCAAATTCCATACTTTCTTGTCCGTTTTCGAATTCCATGATTTATACTCCTTTGGTTTTATTCTTTGATTTTTATCCTTTGGTTTTATTTGATGCTTCTTCTTGCTCGTTAATCAAACTATAAAGTTCTGATTCCAATTGATTACATTCCGTAACCAATTCCCCGATAAGCATCGCCAGACCATCTTTTGCTGTTTTATGTTTACAATAATCTAAAGCAGCATCTCTAAAAGCAATAGCACGATCTACTCTTGGCCTTAGTCTGTTTATCATAGCTTCATAATCTGGCCAACACCTTTCGGCTTGTTTCATTTTCCCTATATCTTCACTACCATAACTGCTAAGATCTGAAAGCATAATTATTCCCCTTTCGTTTCGTTACACGATTGCCGACAATTTTCTTAAATGATAACACAAGTATTTTACCTGCCTCGATCCCTCCTTTGGTTTTGTGGTTAATTGTTTAGATTTGGACTCCAGGTACGATATCCGCTTTCGAAGCCGATGAATTGATTTCTGGATCTCCGGCGCTGTGGTTGTGTTGATCAGGTTCCGGATGTTTGATTTTGTGTGTTTCTTCAACGACACCACCTCCTTTTTATACCTCCTTGTTTAAATTAAAGATTATTATCTATTTTACATTCTTCATACCCGGCCTTGTGACCTTCATTATGGCCGTCATTATAACTATTTTCCAAACATTTTTCACATGGTTCTACCTCGATACCGCCTTTGACATCTTTGGTTTGATTGCAAAGACCGTTACCGCATGAACACCATACTTCAAACTCAAGGCATGGCATAATTACTCCTCCTTTTTAGCCCTTTCCACAACCTTCCCTTCGATACTCCCCAGAATCTTCTTCCAATCCATCGGCCCCTGCTTCTTACCCTTCGACCCGGTATAACCAGCCAGATATTCACCAGCCCCCTCAAATGAAATATGAGGAGGATAAACAACCTCTTCATCCTTGTTTAATCTGGGAGAGATTCTGCCGATCAGATCGAAGAACCCTGGAAAGTTATCAGGAACTTCCCGTCCGGATAACGCAGGCCCGGCAGTTAATTCACGGTCGTATTTAGGGCGCTCCATTTCAAGACAGGACACAATGACAATCTTCCCTTTGGATACCGCATTTTTACCGAGCAACCGAAGGATTCTGAATATACCCTGGTTCCTCTCGCCTTGCTGCGGCAACGTTACCTTGGTCATGGATTGAATCTGCTTTCCCTTTTTCTTGTCGGCATCAGACAGCGCACCGTATTCTTCTTCCTGAACTTCAGAGGGAAGAACGATATTGTGGAGGTAGGAAAGCCCGTCGAAGAAAACCGTAGTGAATTTGGCGAAACTTTCCGGATCGTTCAGGAAATTAATAAGATCAATGAAATCTTCATAAACCGCTAATTCGAATTTGAGCTTCGGGCGTTTGGCGGCGTCGATGGAAAGCTGGAAGTCTCGTGGTTCGACAGTTAACCATAAGATTGGGTCTGGAGCCGTAGCGAGGGTAGATACCGTTTTCCCGACTTTTGGTTGGCCGTAACAGCAAATGTATTTACCCTGATACGATGATAGTTCTTTTGATTTAATGATAATCATGCTTTAAAACCTCCTCATATTTTGATTTAAACCTCTGAAAAGCCTTTACCCTTTCTCCCTTATCCAATATCGGATTAATCTTTTTCATTTGTTTTGTAGCATATTGCCATGCAAGAAAATCGTCTTCGCCATAAGCAAAAATAATTTGAATTTTTCTTTTTGTTTTCATGCCGGGAATAGTGAAAGTATACCCGCGATAATTTCTATTATCGACTTTATTATCATGAATATCAATATTTAAAGATTCAAGAAATTCGCGAAAATTCTTGGTGTCATCGAATTCAGGTTCTTCCGCATCTATGTCACCTATCAAAACTATATCAATATCTGAATCATCGGTTATTGGACCGTATGCCATTGTACCGGTTATGAAAACTCTAGGCTTGATCAGGAGATTTGTCATAGCTATCCTCCCTGTCTTTTTCTGTTTCCATTTGATTGATCTAAGTCATGAATCTGTAAATAGTTCATTATCTTCCTCCTTTAATATTGGTTTCTTTTTAACTTCAAACAACTCTTCACTTATCACCTTATTTTGACATATCGGTAAATAATCACAAGGATACCCATCACCATAAGGATAGCATAATTTAGATTGGTAAAAACTATCATCCCTTACAGCGGTCAAAATATCCTTATTCATTTTTTTATAATCTTCATGGATTTGATCCAGCGGAAACTCGGATCGATAAAACTTCTTCCCAAATTTTAGGGTATCGCGGTTAAATCCAGGAAAGAATTCCGATGGTTTTGAAATAACATGGGCGCAAACTCTTTTGCCATATGCTTCAGGGCTTTCACCACTGGTTTCGAGAGTTTCTTTTTTAGCCTTTAACCCTGGCACCTTAACCGCTTCGATAATGCAATATTCATAATCCGGATTTGACAAAAAATATGTACTGACTTGGTTTTCTATATTCATAATTGAATGATATCGATCAGGCGATCCGGATAGTTTGCATTCTTTGAAATAACCCGAATACGCGATATCGATGAATCCATGAATAATGGCTTGCGGGTCGATAATATAAAATTCCTTTTCAACCGAATCAAAATCTTTAAGATCAACATTGATTTTCAAAGTTATAAACGCTTTACAAATAGCGTAAAGTTTCGCAGCGGCGAATCCGTCAAGTTGATATTCGTTTACAATATCCCAAAATACGTCTTTGAATTTGTGATTTGCAAATTGACGATCAGTACCCATTTTTTTAGTTTTAGGAATTTTGCCGTTATTGTGACGCGATTGAATAAACAACCCCCAGATTGATCCGAGTTTTAATGGAATCGATCCTCTGGTTTTTTTGACATATATACCTTTTATATAATGGAAATAATAAGCTTGGCGGCAATGAACAAAAGTGTTCCGGGAGGAGTGGGAGATTGATGGAAGAATGTGGTTTAAATCGCGGATGCAGAGGTAATTGGTTGGGAGCTTACAGCAACCTACACCACCAGGATCGCCGTCAACGTAATTTATGCAGAGATTATGGGTTTTGGGGTCGTGGATGTAGAATTTGCATTCCATTAGATCATCCTTCCACCATCAGGTTCTTCAACATGAATAAACACCGTGCCTGGATCTCCGCCTTCCATAATCTTTTTGGTAGGGAAAAATATTAATTGATTTATTAATTGACTTAATTCAATGCCATGATTCTTAGGCATTAATTCTGAAGTTGAAATGGATATTTTAATCAGTGTGCGATTTGGTAATGAGTCCATTTGATCTATTCCTCCTTTTCCTCCGAATAAAAATGGGTTTCGGCACTTTTTATAAGTTCAATAATTTTTAGACGAAAATCAAAACTTATGGAATGTAAATTCAAAGGTATATCATCCCGCAAATGCTTCCAGTCTTGCAATGGCATTTCTATCGTCATTTCCATAACAATATCATCCGGATTAACTGCCTTGAATTTGCATTCCATAATTGGTTTCAATATTACCCCTCCTTTTGATTTTGTAATTCAATAATTCCATCATATAGCTCAAACGCCGATTCAACGTAATTATCTACATAACGCAAAAACCCATGAGAATATTTCATAGCCCCCACAAGTTCATAACCAGCCCCTGGAGCCGTAAATAAAACAACACGATCATTTTTTGCCTTTTTAATGCATGGATAAAAATCCACTTCTTTTTGCGGTTGTCCATCTTTCAAAGTAACCTTAATCATAATTAATCCTCCTCTCCCTTAAACTCAATATCATTTATAGTTTAGCATTCCTCCGTTTTTGTTTTCTTAATCTCAAACTTCATACTTTCCGAATCAAACCCCAACTCCTCAAGATCCGGAAAGTAACTTTTAATATTATTCAACATCTCGAAAAACACATCCTTGGCTTCATCTGAGAGATCTCTCTTGGTGGACATGGTAGCCGTAATTTTGTTATATTTGAATATTACCTTATCAACCTTCTCGGTTTTTTTCTTTTTAACCTTTATGTTCTGCTCATCGATATTGCTGGTGTCTTTAATGATCTCCTCCGCATCGGTAAGGTTGATATTTTTGTTCTTGATCTCACTTTTCAATTCTTCCGAAGCGTCGATCAATAAAAGCCTTCGGTATACAAAAACCTCTGATTTTCCCATACGCTTTGCAATTTCGGAAACCTTAACCCCCCAAGATCGAAGCCGGTTGAATGCCTCTGCCTCTTCTACAGGGTTGAATCGCTTCCCCTCGTTTTCAAAAATCGTCAGAAACATCGCTTCGGATTGTGATATGGTAGGTCTGGTAAATATGCAGGGAACTGGAACAGTCGGAAAGCCATCATCTATGGCCCTGATTACGGCCCTGAGCCGACGTTCTCCGGCAATGAGTACGATGGTGCCATCTTTTTTCTTTCGGACCTTGAGCGGCGGTATGGATTCGATACCGTTTTCCTTGATGAAGCTTAATAATTCTTCCTCACCCTCAAAATCCTCCCTGGGATTCCATCCGTCAATGATGGTGATTGAATGGGGGTCTACGTTATAGATACTTGCTCCACGTCCCATAATTGCGTCGTGTTTGATTGCCATAAATAATATCCTCCTATATCTATTTTTCTATTTAACCAAAATCGGTAGGGTTATTTCTCGTTGTTTTCCCGACTCCATTACTGCCTATTCTGGGAACAAAGCCAGCGAGTTAATCCGTTTGTGGATCAGCCACAACGAGATTATTTTTCTTCTTTAACAACTCTTCAATAAGAATCTTCGTTTGCCTGGTGGCTCGACCGGTTTGAAGGATTCTATAATATTGCCGTATCGAAATGCCAAGATCGTTAGCCACCAAAGCACTCACAGCAGCTTTTCCAATCTTACCAATACGATATTTATGTTCGAGTTTTTTTAATTTGTTTCGCATGGTGGTGACTATAAAACTCTTGTGTCATATTGTCAATAAAAAAATAAAGAAAAGTTGAAATAAATAAAGGGGAAATACTTCGGTGTTGGGTAACTATGTAAATTAACTATATTATTTTACTATATTATTTTATAAATTCTTTTATGCCGAGAAATAAGGATATGGTTATAGCCCCGGAAATTCCACCCCATAACGCTCCCCACTGCATGGCCCTACGGTGCGATGGCATATTATTAAGAATCTGTTCGATCATAGCCAACCTGGTTGAAATACCTTTCTCACCATTGGTTCCGGATATCCGGTCGAATATTTTATTTACCTTTATATCCATTTTCGGTATAGCGACAAGGCAAATTTGTTTTAATTGACCAAACTCTTCTTCATGTTTACAAAAGTATTCAGACTTCTCGGACTTACCGTTCATATCAATAATCCCTATTGGTTCCAATTAATTTACGGTTTGCCACCAAACCTTAAATGTAACAGTTCCGACTTCTACTGCTGTATGAATTTTCCATGTGTTGCCTTTTTTGACAAACATATGAAATGCGTTTTCAGCAACTCTGGTGGTATCGCCTGCGGTTGTATCATAATGAATAGAACATGGAATGATTATAGTCGCCGTAGGTGTTTCGCCACGAATCTGAGCATAACTACCCGTGGTCGCAGTCGTCATATATACCGTTACGATACCATCAGTGGTTGCGGTGTTTTCAACATCCATCCCGTCGCTGCCAGCACCATTGGTCATAACGGTATACGCACCGAATATGCCATATGATATCGCGGCACCGTCATTGGCGGAAGCTACTATAGTTCCTGTCGGAGAGCCTGCGAGATCGCCTGATACGAAAATGTTCCCGACAAACGCCCATTCGTTCCAGGAGCCTGATAGGGTTAAACTAGCTCCGAAAGTGTTCCCGGTCATTACACCGTCTGCACTGGACCCGTTTATGGTTCCGGCATTTTCGAACTCGCAACCG
>Ga0180009_10007933_pt1 | contig 10684 bp, 6 predicted proteins | sample OS_PC_MetaG_FD_123537 | JGI IMG/M metagenome (GOLD analysis project Ga0180009, IMG submission 123537) | Groundwater microbial communities from the Aspo Hard Rock Laboratory (HRL) deep subsurface site, Sweden - OS_PC_MetaG | ecosystem: Environmental > Aquatic > Deep subsurface > Groundwater... | reverse complement strand
CGTGTTCTGCATGACCGGCCGCGCCGGTTTGCTGCGCCAGGTTTCCAGCGTGGAAATTGTTGCGCAGGTGGTGCTGGCGCGCAGCCGTCGCCCGGTGAAGAAGGTCGTGTTCATGGGCATGGGCGAGCCGGCTCACAATCTGGACAACGTGCTGGAAGCGATCGAGCTCTTGGGGGTGGAGGGCGGCATCGGCCACAAGAATCTGGTCTTTTCGACTGTCGGCGACCGGCGCGTGTTCGAGCGCCTGCCGCAGGCCACGGTGAAACCTGCGCTGGCACTCTCTCTGCACACTACCGATGCCGACCTGCGCCGCCGTCTGCTGCCGAGGGCGCCGGACATCGCGCCGGATGAACTGGTCGAGCTGGGCGAGACCTATGCCCGCCGCACCGGCTACCCGATCCAATACCAGTGGACGCTGCTCGAAGGGATCAATGACACCGATGCCGAGCTGGACGGGATTGCACGACTGCTGGCCGGAAAATACGCGGTGATGAATCTGATTCCCTACAACAGTGTCGAGGGTATCGAGGGTTTCGACTTCCGGCGCCCCAGCTGGGAGCGGGCGGCCGAAATGGCGCGCAGCTTGCACCGACGCGGCGTGCTCACCAAATTGCGTCACTCCGCGGGGCAAGAAGTGGAGGGCGGGTGCGGACAGTTGCGGGCGCGGGCGCTGGGTGGTGCTGCAACCAAAGGCACCCGGTTCGAATTGCTTCCATTGTCCGTGAAACCCGGGCGGGCTTAGTCTGCCCTCCTGCGTTCTCACGCTTGGGTTGTTGGGAAATTAGATTGACGCTGGCCTGGGGTTTTGAAAGTGGGCGGGGGGTGTCAGTTGCGCGATCGCCTCGGGCGTCATCTTCATGGCATATCGCTCCATGAGTGGCTGGAAATACTTCGATGAGGCCGCCGCTCTGGCGCCAATCTTGTAAAAGGAAGCAGAAATTTCATTCATGACGTATGCAGTCAGACGGCTATTCTGTGGCGTGTTGTCCATCAATGCCATTTTCTCGGTCAGCAGCTGGGCCTTCTCCCATTTGATATTGAGCCCGGGGCGCTCGGGGAGCAAACTGATATAGGCGCCCGTTATCTCGATCGAGGATTTTTTCAGGGAGACGAAAGTCTCCTCGTCCATCACCTTGTCGTTTCGTATGCCTTCGGCCATGAGGATGAGCCTTCCCGTCGCCATCCTGGTGAGACGCCTGTTATTGAAGGACGTTAAGACATGTTCCACTGTTTGCGCGGTATTGTGCTCAACATCCGCATTCAGCATGCCGATTCGGCGGAATTCCATTTGCATCCGGACGGTGTTCACGGCATCGTAGTTCTGTAGGACGTATAGCGCGGCATAGGCGTCTGCTGCCGATTCGCTGCGGTGCATGGCATAGGCCAGCCGCGTCTCCAAAGCACCCTCCCAGAAGGTCACCATTGAGCCTCGCAGATATTCGTAGCAGTGATACATCTCATGCGCGACGATGCTTGCCTGAATCACCTCGGCATCAAGGGGCATCAGGCGGTTTCCTGAAACGAGCGCCTCATCGATTTTTTTGCTTAACAAATTGGCGTAGGACGCTTGCTCATTCTGGCGCACTGCCAGCACGCAGGCATTGCCTTTGGCGTTGTTGTCGGACAACCAGATCGGACGGGTGAAGCCGGTTTTGTCGCGGCGGAACTGCTTTCTGATCGATTCAATAATCTGTGGTGCATCCTTGACGATTTTCTTGCTATCGAGGAATGATGCAATCTTTGCCATTTCCTGCCGCTCATCGCCATCGACGGATACAACAATGATGGTCGAACCCCGCAACAGTGTCTGGAAGCTGTTCACCACGGATTCCACCAGGGGCGATACTTTGCCTGTTTCCATATAAATGAGCCCGCTCTGCGCTGCAGACGCGGGTTGTACCATGGCGAGGCAGCAAAATAGTGCCCATAGGGTAACGGCGGATTTCATGACCTCCATCGCTCCTTTGAGAGAGCGTAACTACCAACATTGCTGTTTGACATGACGCAGGCAGCGAAAGGTTTTTCGCTTGGGGCAACACTCAATTGGGTCATGTTTGCATACGATCTCATCGTGCTTCCTAGTCTTGGCGAATGGATGTGAAACGCCCAACGCTTAACTAGCCAGGGGCGATCGCATTGTCCCCAGATTTGTGATCATCATCGGGTCTGACGCGCTGAACGTCCGCTTGGGCTGCAAACAGACGTGTAAAACACCATTCTTGATCAATGTATCGGGCCGTGAAGGCATTTCTTAAGCCCTGGTCGACGACTGTTTAAGTTACAAACACTAGGTGGCAGGCTGAGTTAACACAAGGTTTTCGGGTGTTTTGTTCCTATCTTGACGGGAAATGGGGCGTCCTCCATCGTTCGGGGGGGCGTTGCCAGGCCTTAAAGGGTTTTACCTCCTATAAGGTCCTATGGCTTGCTGGCTATTTAGCCGGGCCGGCAATCTGTCGGCACTTCCACCCCATAGAGATCCATCAAGGGATCCCCTCTCGGTTTTTGACCTTGCTTCGCAAGAATATTCCGGAACTTGAGTTTTGCGCTGGCCAGCCGGATCGCATCCTGCTCCAGCGCATGCTCACGGTTCAGTTGTATTGATAAAGCACGCATCCGACGGTAACGCGACACGCCCCAAAGCCATACGGTGCACACCACAATGAATACGATTGATGCAACAACAAACAGATTGCCCGAGAACACTTTCATCATCCCCTCCCTCCATTATGTGTCTTGTTTTTCGTTCACATTATCAAACAATAGAAGAGTTGGGTCAGGTTAAGCTCGCCCGGGTTTTCCCTGAAGCCAAAAATAAAGGAAAAAACAAAATGGATTCGATGCCATTAGTGTTGTCAGAGTGGGAGGTACAGACGCGTGAAGCTAGCGGTTTGAAGAGGATGTCGTGTCGAAAGTACAGCGACACGCGGGGAGATCGGATATATGCAACCGGCATCCATCCGGTTTTTATGACACGCAGGAAGCGTATTCATGTTTAGCGGCACCACTCAAGATAACGCTGGATTTTGGCACGACGGTTTCGTTGGGCGCTTGGCTTCATTTGTTGGATGCAAGGTCTAGTAATGGCACGCGTTGCGCTTGTGGCCCCGTAGCGCGCATTTTGGTTGCTATGTTCGCCAGCGCACTGAGTCAGCCAGCGTTTTTGTCTAAGATTCTCCGAGAGTAGCAACGTCAAGCGGTGTCACTCCGGTTTGTTGGATCAGATTAGGGTCAGATCCCGTCCATTTCATGATTCAGTGACCGGTGGGTATGGCGTGATGGCATGCTGCCTGGGCCCTTGTTGAGGCGGCTGGCACGCAGGCTGTCAATGAAGCATGAATGCGCCGGGCAGCCGATCTGCGGGGTCTGTGAGTCAGGGCAGCAGCGATAACAACGCATCTGCCCCCCGTTCCTGATGAATACCCGCTTCGCTGTATTTCATGAATTGAGATCAAGCTTTAAATATGAAAACTGTTTCGGATCTCAGCAAGGTCGGGTCACTGAAAATGCGCTTCGGTCTGGTTGTGCTGGCAGCGCTGATTGTTGGCGGGGTGGCGCTATGGATGTTACGCACGCCTGTATCACCGGTATCACCTGTATCAGCGGTTACGATCGCCGTGCCCGCTCAAATCAATAGCGCTCTGGCTATTATCGCCACATCCCAGGGCCTGTTCCAGAAGGCCGATGTCAATGTGATCAGCAAACCATTCGTGCTTGGCAAGGACGCGTTGAAGGCCGTCATTGACGGTCAGGCAGACCTGGCAGTGGTTGCTGATACCGCGTTCATGTTTTCGCTTCACGACGGCAATAAACTCGATATTGTCGCCAGCATTTCGCAGGGGCGTCGCAGCCTGGCGGTCGTTACTCGCAATGATCGCGGCATCAAGACGCTGCAAGACCTGCGCGGGAAGTCGGTTGGGCTGAGCTTGGGGACTAATCTGGCCTATTTCCTCGATGTGATTCTCCAAACCCAGGGCGTTCCCAGTAGCGAGATCAATTACGTCGACCTGAAAACATCAGATGTCATTTTTGCATTCAAGACTGGGTGGGTTGATGCGGCGGTGGTCTATCAGCCTTTTCTTTCGCAATTGGAAACAGAACTGGGAAACCGGATCAAGGTGTTCTACGGTGACGACGTTTACGCTTTCCGCTTTCTGCTGGTTGGCAAGCCGTTGTACATCGAACGTCATCCTGAGGAAATAAAACGTGTCTTGAGGGCATTGGTTGCTGCCGAACAGCTGGTTCGTGACCGCCCGGCTAAAGCGCGCAAGGCGGTCGGAAATGCGGTCAATATCGATGATCAACTGATGGCAAAACTATTCAACACCGAAGACTATGCCATCTCGCTTGATCAGGCCATGCTGCTGGCACTTGATGATCAGACCCGCTGGGCAATGCGACGCGGAATCATCGGCCCCGGACCGATTCCAAACTATCTGGAAAACGTTAAGTATCAATATCTCGAAGCAATCTTGCCAACAGCGGTAAAGATCATTCGCTAGGTGTTGTCTTGAGAATACGTTCACAAATAAATGTACTGCTGGTCATCTCGTTATTGCTGATACCGGCAACATTCAGCATGGCGCTGCTATCGGCAAGAAACGTCGAGCAGAAGCAGATCGATATAAAGACTGCCGAGGATTTGATCTATAGCGCTACGCAGTTACGTCAGATTGCGGTTGAAACAGCCTTGTTTAATGAGCTGCGTGCCCAGGATCAATGGATGCGCAAGATTGTCAGTATGAAACTTGAGCTTGATCGCAGGCGGGTGGAAACCCCGCGTGACAAGGACGCTATCGAGCGCATTCACAAACGCATTTCAATCATGCAGGGTATCTATCCACGTTTACTTCGCGCACCCGCCCCAACTACCGAAAAATCAGTTTCTGACCAGGTAGGGGGTCGCAACAACCTCGATGCGCGCGCTGTAGCATCGCTCATGGTGGTTACTCAGGAAGTCATGGACATTTGTGATGACTTAATTCGAAGTAATCGTGCAGACGCTGAGATAGCGTTGTACGTGATGAAATTGACCATCTACGTGGGTTTTCTGGCCCTGGGTACCCTCATGGCTTTTGCCTGGTATCTTGTAAGCCACAGGATATTGCTGCCATTACGTGCTTTTGAGAAGGGGACCCAGCAGGTGGCTGCGGGGGTTTATTCGAACCGCTTGGCGTTCACGCAACGCGATGAAATCGGTGATCTGGCTGACGCATTCGATTCCATGACTTCGCGCGTGGAAAAGTCCATCGATGAACTTTTGATCCACCGCAGCAACCTTGAAGTTCTTGTCACGTCAAGAACTGCCGAACTTGCGGAAGCAACGGATGTTGCGGAAGCAGCCTCTCAATACGCGCGCAGTTTGATTGAAGCCAGTCTGGACCCCTTGGTCACGATTAGCGCAGAGGGCAAGATCACCGATGCCAACAAGGCGACGGAATTAGTGACCGGAAAGGACCGAACAACGCTTATTGGCAGTGATTTCTCGGATAATTTTTCCGAGCCACAACTGGCGCGCGATGGCTATCAGCGTGCGTTTGCGCAAGGCAGCGTGACCGACTACCCGCTGACTATTCAACATGTGTCGGGCGATGCGATCGATGTACTCTATAACGCCAGCGTTTATTACGATGGCAAGGGCAGGCTGGCCGGTGTGGTTGCCGCTGCGCGCGACGTAACGGAGCGCAAACGGCTGTTTTCGTCACTGCAGGAAAGAAATGTCGAGTTACAACTCGCCACGTCTGTGGCAGAGAAGGCCAACCTCGCCAAGTCGGAGTTTCTGTCCAGCATGAGCCATGAGCTGCGCACTCCGTTGAATGCCATCCTGGGCTTTGCTCAATTGCTGGAGATGGCCACCCCGCCACCCACACCCAAGCAAACCGAGAGCCTGAACCAAATTGTCAAAGCAGGTTGGTATTTACTGGAACTGATCAACGAAATACTGGATCTTGCGGTAATCGAGTCCGGCAGGCTTACGCTGTCACACGAACCCGTGTTATTAATCGATGTCATACACGAATGCCACACCCTGATCGAAGTGCAGGCGCAGGAGGCAGGCATCGATATAAGCTTAATCCCGTTCGACCCGACTTGGGTTGTGGATGTCGACAGAATCAGAATCAAGCAGGTACTGATCAATTTGCTATCGAATGCGATCAAATACAACTGCGAACATGGCACGGTCGAGGTGTCCTGCATTGCTGGCAGCACAGGACGACTACGTCTCTGCATCAAAGATACAGGTGCAGGCTTGTCCGCAGAAAATCTACAACAGTTATTTCAGCCGTTCAATCGACTCGGTCAGGAACACAGCACTGAGGAAGGAACAGGCATCGGCCTGGCGTTAACTCAGAGACTGGTTGAGTTAATGGGGGGCACTGTCCACGTGACAAGTACCCTCGGCGTCGGAAGCGAATTTTGCGTTGAGATGATCTGGTCCGATATGCCTTTACAGGCCGGAGCGGAAGTCTATAAAGCAAAAAACGAGGTGAGATAAAGCAGTCAGCTTCGGATTTGTTTCGGGGTGTGAAATGGATCAGACACAAATTGTTTCTCGAAATGCGTATTACCGAGTATCAGTTGGGCGGGACGTTGAGCCTGGATCGACAGGCTGAATGTGTGACACATGACACGTTGTTAACTTAAGGAGCAGACATGGATAAATCAATGCTGATCGGGATCGTCGCGGGTGCCGTTGCGGTGACGGCTGTGGGTGGATTCGCCGGATATAAAGCTTTGAAAGAACCGGATTACGCTGAGGTCATCAGCGCAAAAGAGGTGACTGAAAAGGTCCGGACGCCACGTGAGGAATGCAGGGATGTCGCAGTTACGCACCAGGCACCCGTCAAAGATGAACACCGGATCGCGGGAACAGCCATTGGTGCAGTACTGGGCGGGGTGCTGGGTAACCAGGTTGGTGGCGGCAAGGGCAAAACACTGGCCACCGTGGCGGGCGCGGCGGGTGGCGGCTATGCTGGGAATAAAGTGCAAGAGAATATGCAGAAATCGGATCAGGTAACCGAGATGAAAACGAACTGCAAAACCGTCTACGATTCCAGCACCAAATCGCTCGGATACGATGTGACCTATAAGCTTGGAGAGAAGCAGGGTGTGGTGCGGATGGATCACAATCCGGGGCAGCGCATACCGGTTGAAAGTGGACAACTGGTGTTATCGCCGGGGGTGTAAACCATCCTTCTTGAGTTTCGATGGGCGTCAACAACTTCGGTAACGCCAGGGTCAGGCCGCACTTCGTGATTATGTCTTGCCGGTTGCCATTGAGTAAACCGGCCTCACTTCTTCAGCTTGGAAAATGCTGCCGCCATGGCGCCCCCCGTTGGAGCTGAAGCGGGTGTGCGGTTAGGTTTGCCGCCCGTCGGTTTGCCCTGACCACGATTGTCGCGTTGCGGTCGCTGGGCCGCTGAATTCTCACCTGATTTCTCCGCTGCATCGGTCAGCCGCATTGTCAGTGCGATGCGTTTGCGCTTCTCATCCACTTCCAGCACTTTAACTTTCACGATCTGTCCGGCCTTGACCACGCTGTGCGGATCTTTAACAAAGGTGTTGGCGAGGGCGGAGATGTGGACCAGGCCATCCTGATGCACGCCAATGTCGACGAACGCGCCGAACGCTGCGACGTTGGTAACGACACCTTCCAGAATCATGTCCAGCTTCAGGTCGGATAGTTTTTCCACGCCTTCCCTAAAGGTCGCCGTGGTGAATTCCGGGCGCGGGTCGCGGCCGGGCTTTTCGAGTTCGCTGAGGATGTCGCTGATGGTGGGGATGCCGAATTTCTCATCTTTGTATTTCGCCGGATCGAGCGACTTCAGCAGGCTGCTGTTGCCGATCAAGCCCTTGATGTCCTGCTTGATGTCGGCGAGGATCGCTTGCACCAGCGGATACGATTCGGGATGTACCGCTGATGCATCGAGCGGGTCGTCGCCGTCCATGATGCGCAGAAAGCCGGCTGCCTGTTCGAAGGTTTTTGCGCCCAGCCGTGGCACGTCGAGCAGTTGCGCACGGTTGGCGAACCGACCGGTGAATTCGCGGTGGGTGACGATGGACTGTGCCACGCTGTTGGAGAGGCCGGAGACGCGCGCCAGCAACGGCACCGATGCCGTGTTGACGTCCACGCCGACGGCGTTGACGCAGTCTTCCACCACCGCATCGAGCGAACGCGCCAGCTGGAACTGGCTGACGTCGTGCTGGTACTGGCCGACGCCAATGGATTTTGGATCGATCTTCACCAGCTCGGCCAGCGGGTCTTGCAGACGGCGCGCGATGGAGACCGCGCCGCGCAGCGAGACATCCATGTCGGGCAGTTCGCGCGAGGCGAATTCGGAGGCGGAATACACCGACGCGCCAGCCTCGGACACCACCACGCTGGTCAGCTTCAGTTCGGGGCGCAGCTTGATCAGGTCGTGCGCCAGCTTGTCGGTCTCGCGTGAAGCGGTGCCGTTTCCGATGGAGATGACCGCTACGCGATGTTGCTCGGCCAGTTTGGCCAGCGTGTGCAGCGAACCGTCCCAGTCGTTGCGCGGCTGATGCGGGTAGATGGTGGCGGTATCCAGCACCTTTCCGGTCTCGTCCGTCACGGCCACTTTCACGCCGGTGCGAATGCCGGGGTCCAGTCCCATCGTCACGCGCGGTCCGGCCGGCGCGGCCAGCAACAGGGCTTTGAGGTTGTGCGCAAAGACCTGGATGGCATCGGTTTCGGCGCGGTCACGTAGCGCCCCCATCAACTCCAGCTCCAGATGCATGAAGCTTTTCACCCGCCAGGTGAAGCGCACCGTATCCATCAGCCAGCGGTCGGCGGCGCGATTCTGATCCTGGATGCCAAATCGATTGGCGATACGGTTCTCGCAGGGATTGTGCGGTGCGCTCCAGGCGGGCCGCTCTTCCTCGCTGTCGAGGCGTAGCCGCACGTCGAGCATGTCCTCGCGCCGCCCCCGAAACAGCGCCAGCGCGCGGTGCGAGGGGAGGGTGTTGATGGATTCGGAGTAATCGAAGTAGTCGGCGAACTTTTCAGCGGCCGCATCCTTGCCTTCGCGCACCTTGGACTCGACGATGCCGTGCTCCTTCACGTATTCGCGCAAAGCCTGCAGCAGGCCAGCATCCTCGGAAAAACGCTCCATCAGAATCTGCCGTGCGCCGTCGAGCGCAGCCTTGGCATCCGCCACGCCGGGATTGTCGCCCTGCTCGGTGGTGAAAGGCTCGCGCAGATACTGCGCCGCTTCCTCGTCCGGATTCAGCATCGGGTTGGCCAACAGGGCATCGGCCAGCGGTTCCAGCCCCGCCTCCAGCGCGATCTGCACCTTGGTGCGCCGCTTCTGTTTATACGGCAGATACAAATCTTCCAGCTGTGTCTTGTCTGGAGCCAAAGAGATCGCCTGGAGCAACGCCGGCGTCATCTTGCTCTGTTCGGTGATCGACTGGATGATGCTCGCGCGTCGGTCTTCCAGCTCGCGCAGGTAATGCAGCCGGTCTTCCAGCATGCGCAGCTGCGTGTCGTCCAGCCCCTCCGTCGCTTCTTTGCGATAGCGCGAGATGAACGGCACCGTCGCCCCTCCGTCGAGCAAGGCAATGGCAGCAGCAACCTGCGCGGGTTTGGCCGCAATCTCGGCGGCGAGACGTTTTTCGATGGAAGGCAGCATGGTTCGACCTACAGAATGGGTCGGCCTCTGTGTCGCGAGGCCGTTGGGTGCATTTTACCGGATGCACATGACACCGCACGGTTATGGGTCCGGACTCGAACGCATTCTGTTGCACGGGAAACCCGGGATAGCTCAGCTTTGGAGTTTGTTCCGGCCTGGCGGTTCAATCGTGGTCGCGAGCAAGCTTCACAAATCCATCACATCCCGGCAATACATTCTGAGAACAATGCGCAGTACGGCGTGGCCGCATACGTCCCCGTATTTGTCCAATCATCTCAGGAGAGTTACCCATGAAGACATCCATTCTTGTTCTGTCCATGGCAGCGGCGTTTGCTGTCAATGCCCAGGCAGCGTCCACCGTGAAAGGACCCATGTCCTTCAAACCCATCGCCAGTTCTGCCTACGGCATGGAAAATGATGCCGATATGGCGACTTCGCCATGGCTTCTCCCCGAGGGCTTTGTCCAGACCATCGTTTCCGATGAAACCGCGCTGGATATTTATGTCGGTAACGACTGGAATGACATGAATACCGTTAACGAGACCGGCAAGCATGCTGGCCGCTATCTGTATCGCACGCACGAAGTACGCGGCGGCGCGATCGGCAGTGACGGCAACTCGCTGCGGATCGACGGTAGCAGCGGCGGCGCGGTTTCGGTGGTTGACCTGAAAACCGGTGTGGCCAAGGAACTGGTCGGCCGCGCCGACTGGGAAGCGCTGGATGGCATCGTCTGGACGCCCTGGCAGACGATTTTGTTCGCTGAGGAAGTGGGCACCTCGCTGCGCCCTGACCCTGATGCGCCGAATGCCACCAGCGGCCTGGTGTATGAACTCAAGCTCGATCCGCGCGATCCGATGTCCGCACAAAGCGTGACGGTTCGCCCGATGCTGGGCGCGCTGGCGCACGAAGGGATCGAAGTCGATGCCGAAGGCAATGTCTACGTGATCGACGAAGACCGCAAGGGTTCGATCTACAAGTTTGTGCCGGAAAACTATGGTGATCTTTCCAGCGGCCAGCTCTATGCACTGAAAGTG
>Ga0180009_10007932_pt1 | contig 10684 bp, 8 predicted proteins | sample OS_PC_MetaG_FD_123537 | JGI IMG/M metagenome (GOLD analysis project Ga0180009, IMG submission 123537) | Groundwater microbial communities from the Aspo Hard Rock Laboratory (HRL) deep subsurface site, Sweden - OS_PC_MetaG | ecosystem: Environmental > Aquatic > Deep subsurface > Groundwater... | reverse complement strand
ACCGATACATACCCGTCTCTGGTTTTAAACGCCTGGGAAGGCATGGCCTGGGGATTCCGCGTTCCCAGGCCCGTAGGCACCTTGCCTGTCATAAAATAGATCCCCGCCAGGTTGGCCAGCATCGCCACGGACGATTCCAGCAGTGAGGTTTCGACCCTTTGTCCCTCTCCCGTACCGAGCTTGTGATAGAGTGCCGCCAGGGTAGAGTAGGCCAGTATCATCCCGGCGCACAGGTCCACCAGTTGCACCTGAATCTTGGCAGGTTCACCCCCCGGTGGTGTGGTGACGTCCACCAGACCGGTCAGGGACTGAATGATCAGTTCAAATCCGGGTTTGTCCTTAAAAGGGCCATTTCTGCCAAAAGCGGTCAACGACGCGTATACCAGGTCGGGATTGATCTCTGTCAGGGCATCGTACCCCAGTCCCAGACGGTCCATGACGCCGGGCCGGAAGTTTTCCATGAAGACATCACTCCGGGAAACCAGTTTGTGGATGATGGCAATACCGGCTGGTTTTTTCAAATCGACGCAGATGCTTTTTTTGTTCCGGTTGACGGAAATGAAATAGGCCCCTTCACCATTTTGGAACGGGGGACCACTCAACCGGACCGGATCACCGGTTCCAAGACGTTCAACCTTGATCACCTCGGCCCCGAGGTCACCGAGCAGTGTGCTGGCAAATGCGCCCGATAGAATATGGGTACAATCGATGATTTTGATCCCTTTCAGGGGTCCCGTGTTTGGCATGGATCAGCTCCTTAACTATCTCTTTTTTTTATTTAAATCGATCTGTTTCTGTAATTCCACAGAATAGGTGCGTTTAATATTTTCAATTCCTGACTGTAAGTTCGCCTTAACCAGCGCTTTCAATTGGTCTGCATCCTTGTCCCGAATCCCCTTGAGGATGTTCTGGTGATCCTGATTGAATGTTAAAAAATCCTTGTACATCTCTCGCCGACAGAGACAACTGCGAAATATCAATATCTGGTCGAACCACAAGGCAATGCAGCGATGAAGATGATTCCAGCCGGCCGGTTGGTAGAGACTCAAGTGAAACTCCCGGTTCATGATAAAATGGTCTGCCAGGGATTCCCGGGACTCAGTCAAGGACTCCATTTGAGTGGTCAGATGCGCTAACGCCTTCACCTGATCCTGGGTGAGATGATTTAATGCAATGGCTGCAATGGCTGGTTCAGCGTGCATTCTTAATTCAAAAATCTCCTCCAGTTCTGCCAGTGTCAGCGGTTGTGCCACATAAGTGCCCTTGTTGGTGATGGTTTCAGCCAATCCGTACCCCACGATCTGGCGGATCGCATCTCGAATGGCTTCCCGACTCAGTGCCATCTGCTTTTCAAGTTTGGCCGGAACCAATTGGGTGCCAGGCTTTAACTCCCCCTGCAGAATGGACTTTCTGAGACTCTCCAAAGCCATCTCAGTCATCGTCATGTAGTGTGCCATTGGTGTGTCGATGTGAGTATTGAGTTCCCGGACACGCATGGAATCGTGCGTATTGTGTATTTCACCAAATACTAAATACCGAATAATACCCTGTCAACTATTTATTGTACAGCATGGGGTTGTTACCCCTCCACTTGCGGCTTCAGGTCATCCCGGACACTGATCCGGGATCCAGTAAACAGGCTCCTGGATTCCGGCTTTCGCCGGAATGACCCGTGATACCCCTTCGATGCTGCGAGTCTCACGTCTCACTTGCAGCGGGGCAGGTCATTGTCTCATGTCTCAGGTTGATCTCGGGTTCATGGAAAGTGAGACAGGCAAGTTCAATTTAATATACTGTAATATAGAGAAAAATATATTTTTTCGGGTCATCCATGGTTCAGGCTTTGTCTCGATATGTTGGGTCAATCTGCCTGAGACAGGGGCGGTCAAAAATTCATGGAAAAATGTAACAAATTGAAAAAATAGGTATACTCACTCAAAAAGGAGCTCATTTTTCGTTTGGCATTAAAAATGCTGCTAGTCATGATTCAGTCGAACATGTCCCATGTTAAAAGTAGTGGAAAACGCAACCATGGGATGAAATAACTATCATGCCCCGGGGTCGGGGCCCAACGAAGCATGGGAATGATATCGCTTTCGTGATGCTGTTCTCATATAGAGGAGGAAACATGGCACTTGCTTCGGAAAAAAGAATACTGGTGGTCGATGATGAGCCGGATGTCAGGGATTTTTTGAGTACCTGCCTGGAGGACGCCGGCTTTCAGGTGGAAACCGCGATTGACGGTTTTGATGCACTGATGAAGATCGAACAGAGTCCACCGGATCTCATCACCCTGGACCTATTGATGCCTCGGATTTCCGGGATCCAGCTGATGCGCAAGTTGCGCAAGAACCCGGCATGGAAGCATATTCCAGTGATTATCGTCACCGCTCACGCAAAGGACGAGCTTGGCCAGAAGGATCTTGAGCATCTTTATGCAGAGGAGGTGACACCGGTGCCTGAGCACATCATCGAGAAACCGATCACGCCTTCGCGGCTGGTCAACGGAATCGGTAAGATTCTGGCGGTGCAGACGGATATTGAGGTAGCAGCGGAGCGCAGCGGTGTTCTGGACATGATCAAGAACTGCAGCCCGGAAAAACTCAGGGAGATCCAGAGCCTGCTGAGCTGATCCTGAACCGATCCCGTTCCCTGAATGAATCTGCATGGCGCGTCGCGCGCATTCAGTGCGGGCGTGACGAGCGGAACGGAACCGCAGCTTGCAGGGGGGACAAAGCCGGGTGTTGTGGGCCCGGATGCTTTACAAATTGGATATACGAAACGGGTGTCAATACCCTGGTACCTGACTAAAAAAACAGGTCTATCAATAGTAGTAAGAATATCAACAGGAGATTGTCGAGATGTCAAAAGAGATTATTGGATCGGTCATGGTTGTCGGGGGTGGAATTGCCGGTATGCAATCAGCGCTTGATCTGGCGAATTCAGGGTACTACGTGCATTTGGTTGAAAAGAGTCCTTCGATCGGGGGGGTGATGTCACAGTTGGACAAGACGTTCCCGACCAATGACTGCGCGATGTGAATTATCTCTCCAAAACTGGTCGAGGTCGGCCGGCACCTGAATATCCAATTGCATACCTTATCAACCGTCAAGAGTGTTATCGGCGAGGAGGGAAGTTTCCTGGTCGCTCTGGACAAGAAAGCCCGCTACATTGATGTGGACAAATGTACGGGTTGCGGCGAATGCGCGGCAAAATGTCCTGTTCGATTGCGAAATGATTTCGAGCAGGGTCTGGGCGTACGGCATGCGGTTCACAAACCCTATGCCCAGGCCGTTCCTGGCGCATATTCCATCTCAAAAATGGATCAGTCGCCCTGTACCTGCGCCTGTCCCGGCAGTGTCAATGCCCATGGTTATGTTTCGTTGATCAGCGATGGCCGGTACAAGGAAGCGCTGGGCGTCATTACGAGAAGCCTGCCGTTACCGGGCGTTCTGGGACGGATCTGTCCTCATCCCTGTGAGAACGCCTGTCGCCGATCCGAAGTGGATTCGGCTGTAAACATCTGTACATTGAAACGATTTGTAGCAGACCGGGTTGATCTGACCGAACTGGAGATCCCGGCCATTGAGCAGCGGAAAGAAAAAGTCGCGATTATCGGAGCGGGGCCGGCGGGTCTGACAGCAGCCTATTTTCTGGCCCTGGATGGATTTCAGGTCACCATTTTCGAAGCCCTCCCGGTTGCCGGGGGGATGATGCGGGTTGGTATTCCGGATTATCGATTACCCCCTGCGGTTTTAGAAAAGGAGATTGCGTTTATTACCCGGATGGGGGTCGAGATCCAGTACAATACCCGGGTCGGAACGGACATAACGGTCAATGGGCTGCTGGAAGGGGATTTTGAATCTGTCTTTATCGGAGTGGGGTGTCATCGGGACATGAAGCTCGGAATTGAGGGAGAGGAAGAGATCTCGGGTGTGATTCCAGGGGTTCAATTCCTGCGAGATGTGAACCTGGGTGATCTGAAAGAGATCAAGGGCAAGGTTGCGATTGTCGGTGGCGGAGATGTCGCTATCGATGCTGCCAGGACTGCCCTGAGAATCGGTGCGGACAAGGTCAGCATTCTGTATCGAAGAACCGAAGCTGAAATGCCGGCCCGCAACGAGGAGATTATCGATGCACTGGAAGAGGGTATTGAGATTCAGATTCTCAGGGCCCCGGTTGCACTGATCCAGGAAAACGGCAAACTGACCGGTGTCAAGTGCATCCAGATGGAACTGGGCGAACCGGATGCTAGCGGTCGTCGAAGACCCGTACCGATTGAGGGCAGTGAATTTGTGGTCGAGGCTGATATCCTGATTCCGGCCATTGGTCAGAAAACCGATGCATCCTTCCTGCAGGCGGATGATCGTGTTGCGTTGAATAAATGGGGTGATTTCGATGTGGATCCGATCACGTTTCAGACATCGAGACCCGGTGTCTTTGCCGGTGGGGATGCCCAAACGGGAGCCTCTATCGCGATTAATGCGGTGGGCGCCGGACGTGAAGCGGCTGTCTCCATATCCCGTTTTTTGAAAGGTGAAGACATTGCCGCCGGGCGGGAGAAGTTGGACATTCCCCAGAAGCAATTCAACCCCTTACCGGAAAAACCGGTGAAACTGCATCTGGTGACGGAAAACCGGATACCCCTGGAACAGCGGATGTCGGGTTTTGAGGAAGTGGAACTGGGCATCGGGGAAGAGATCGCCAGGCTCGCTTCCGACAAGTGTGTCAACTGTATGGTGTGCTGTGAATGTTATGAATGTGTCAAAGCCTGCGGTTCCGGTGCCCTGACCATCGCCAGCCATCAGGAGCGGGACCGGTCCGAGGTCTTGAAGGTTGGATCGGTTGTGATTTCAGCGGGATTTGTCCCCTACGAACCCTCCAAGCTGGATTTCTACGGCTTTGATAAGTACCCGAACGTCATCACCTCGCTGCAGTTTGAGCGTCTGCTGTCTGCGTCGGGACCCACCGAGGGACATGTCCTCCGACCCTCCGACAAGAAAGAACCCAAGAAGATTGCATGGTTTCAATGCGTCGGTTCAAGGGAGACGAACAAGTGTGACAACGATTATTGTTCTTCTGTGTGCTGTATGTATGCCATCAAGGAAGCGGTGATCGCCAAGGAGCATGACCCCGAACTCGACTGTTCGATTTTCTACATGGATATGCGGACATTTGGAAAGGAGTTTGAAAAATATTACGAAGACGCCAAAAACAAGCATGGTGTCAAGTTCATCCGTTCCAGGGTCCATACCATCAACCCGGTTGGCGACAATGGTGATCTGGAAATCCGTTATGTCCGGGAAGACGGGGAAATGGTGGTTGATGAGTTTGATCTCATTGTCCTGTCAGTCGGCATGGAAACCAGTCCCGAGCTGCGGAACCTGGCTGACATGTTCGGGATTGAGATGACACCCGGACACTTTGCTCAGACCAGCAGTCTTACACCGGTAGCCACCAGTCGACCGGGAATTTTTGTGTCCGGATCGTTTCAGGGTCCGAAAGATATTCCCCAGGCGGTTGTTGATGCCAGTGCGGCTGCAACGGCAGCCGGAGAAGTCCTGGTGTCGGCCAGGAATACACTGACCAAGGCACGGCAGATCATCCCTGAAAGGGATGTCAGCGGAGAACGTCCGCGGATCGGTGTCTTTGTCTGCAAGTGCGGCTTCAATATTGCCGGGACTGTCGATGTGCCTGCAGTCGTCGAGTATGCCAAGAATCTGCCTTACGTAGAGTATGTGACGGATAACCTGTACTCCTGTTCCCAGGATACACAGACAACGATGACCGGGATTATCAAAGAGAACAACCTGAACCGGATTATTGTGGCTGCCTGCACCCCGAAGACTCATGAACCCCTGTTCCAGGAGACACTGATCAATGCGGGGCTGAACCGCTATCTCTTCGAGATGGTCAATATCAGAAACCATGCCTCATGGGTGCACCAGAAAGATCCGGTGCTGGCAACCCAGAAGGCGAAGGACCTGGTTCGCATGGCAATCGTGAAAGTCGGACTGAAAGTCCCGCTGCAGGAAGCCCAGCTGGATGTCAACCCGGTTGCCATGGTCGTAGGCGGGGGTATGTCCGGGATGGCTTCGGCGCTCAGTCTTGCCCGACAGGGCTATCGCACGCATCTGATCGAAAAGGATGACCGGCTCGGTGGCAATGCCAACAAGTTGTATAAGACCTGGAAAGGAGAGTTTGTCCGGGATATGCTGACCGATCTTGTCGGTCAGGTTGAAGCGGAGGACAACATTTCGGTGCACCTTGCCAGCGCGATCTCCGATGTTGAAGGGTTCGTGGGGAATTTCAGGACGACCGTCACCTCCGGTGATATGGAAACCGTCATTGAACACGGTATCACCACCCTGGCAACCGGTGCCGATGAGTACAAGCCCGAGGAGTACTGCTATGGCGACGATCCTCGAATCCTGACGAGCCTGGAACTGGATCAGAAGCTGATTGCCAATGACCCGTCGCTGGATGACATCAGCTGTGCTGCGTTTATCCAGTGCGTCGGTTCGCGGGAACCGGCACGCCCTTACTGTTCGAGGGTCTGTTGTACCCATTCCGTTGAAAACGCCCTCGAATTAAAGCGGCGGAAGCCTGAGGCAAGGGTTTTTGTCCTCTATCGCGATATCCGGACCTATGGTGAGCGGGAACGGATCTATATCCAGGCCAGAAAAGCGGGTGTTATTTTCATTCGCTATGCGCTGGACGCGAAACCCCAGGTCTCCCTGAAAGACGGCAAGGTTTCCATTACCGTCCGGGATCATGTCCTGGGCAGGGAAATTGAAATCGGGGCGGATCTGCTGACCCTGGCTTCGGCCATTGTCCCGAAAAGGAACGATCAACTGGCCCAGATGTTCAAGGTGGCGATCAATGCTGAAAACTTCTTTATTGAACGTCATGCCAAACTCGGTCCTTCGGAGTTCGCAACTGATGGTGTCTTCCTGAGCGGTCTTGCGCACTACCCGAAACCGATCGACGAAGCCATTGCCCAGGGGCAGGCCGCCGCTTCCAAAGCGGTGACATTGCTGTCTCAGGGGACGATTACAGCCAATGCGGAGATAGCGGCCATCAGCCCAACACTCTGCAGTGGCTGTGGCGTCTGCATCTCCATCTGTCCCTACGGTGCGCCGTCCCTGAATGTTGAGGGACGATTTGCCGGCAAAGCGCAGATCAACTCTGTTCTGTGCAAGGGCTGTGGTCTCTGTGTCTCTTCCTGTCGTTCAGGCGCGATAAGGTTGAATGGATATGATAACAACCAGATTCTCGCAATGGTATCAGTGGCGTAACTCTGCCTCTTTCTGACATCCAACTGCATAGCTGGTTTTTGCTGCATCCGCCGTTTGCCAATGCCAAACGGCGGATGCAGGTTGTTTTTTGTGAGCGCTTCATTCATTCCTGAAACGGTTCGCAGTGATTTTTTCCGGTGAAGCACACCCAGAAAGGGGTTAAGCGGTTTCTGTCCCGGGCAGGATCATCTGCAATTTTTTAAAATGGAGGAAATTGGATTATGTCTGATTGGGAACCTAAAATCATTACCTTTTTATGCAACTGGTGCAGTTACGGTGCGGCCGATCTGGCTGGCGTCAGCCGGATGCAGTATCCATCGAATATCCGGGTGGTGCGGATCCCCTGCACCGGTCGTATGTCACCGAAATTCGTTCTCGCAGCCCTGATGAACGGGGCGGATGGGGTCTGGATCTCCGGTTGACACCCGGGAGACTGCCATTACCTGGAAGGTAATTATTATGCTCGTCGGAAGTTCTTGCTCTTAACGAACCTGTTGGAGCACATGGGAATTGAAAAGGATCGGCTGCATTTTTCATGGATCTCTTCTGCTGAAGCAACGAAATTTGTTGACGTCGTCAACAAGGTCACGGCATCCGTCAAAGCCCTCGGACCTGCTAAACGATTTATAAAAGCCGGATAAAGGAATACACATGGTAACAACAACTGTTGAGAAAATAAGAGAGCTGTCTGCTCAGCTCCTTAAAGATAAAAAAGTGGATATGGTGATCGGCTTTCAGAAGGGGAGCCTGCCCATGTCCAACGAGCCCGTCATGGTGAAACGCCCGGCAGATGTGGATAAACTTGTCTGGGACAGCCATTGCAGTGTTAACCTGGCATCATACCTGACCGATCGCAAAGAAAAAATCGGGGTCATTGCCAAAGGGTGCGACACGCGAAATATTGCGACTCACATTATCGAAAACAAGATCAGCCGGGAACAGCTGACGATTATCGGTGTGCCCTGCAGTGGCATGATCGATCGCAGAAAAGTCATGAATGCGGTGGGGTTTGAAATAAAGGAACTCATCGAGGAGTCCGACAGAGTCATCGCTAAAGGAGATGATGCTGAGAAGCGATTTAATAAGGCAGAAATACTGCAGGAAAACTGCGCCGTCTGCAGTCATCCCAACCCGGTACTGTTTGACGAACTCGTTTCAGATCCGGTTGAAGTGAAGGAAGGTATTGACCGATATGCTGACGTCCGTGAGATCGAAGCCATGGAGACAGATGCGAAGTGGGCCTATTTTGAAGACCTGCTTTCCAACTGCATCCGCTGCTACGCCTGTCGAAACGCCTGTCCACTCTGTTACTGCCCAACCTGTTTTGTTGACGAATCGGAACCGCAGTGGGTCGGGAAAAGCAGTGATGCCGTGGATACCCGTACATTCCATTTTCTCAGAGCGTATCATTGTGCCGGCCGCTGCACCGATTGCGGTTCCTGTGAAAGAGTATGCCCCATGGGAATTAAAATGCGGGCGTTTACCCGGAAGCTGGAAAAAGACTGCCTGGAAAGTTTTAACTGGCAGGCAGGACTCAATATAGAACAGCGACCACCCCTTGATTCATTCAATCCTGCCGACCCTGATCAGTTTGTGAAATAGCGTTTCAGGATATCGATAACCGGCGTTTACGATAAATGCCATTTACAAGGTCAACCAGAGATAAAGATGAACATGATAAAAATTCAAAAACAAGACTGGGAAAAGGGGTTGGAAAAGCTGAAATCCGGTTACGAACTCTTTGGGCCCGTGGTCGACAAGGATGCCTGGGAGTTCCGAAAGCTGGAACCGGATCAACTCCCTGTGCTCGGTATGGCGAATACCCGTTTATCAGCGAAATCGACCGTATTTCCTCAAAGTCAGGTGATGTTTCGATACTCGCTTGAGCCGTCAAAGGAAGACAGCGGGGGCATGCAAGCGGAAGGACTGGATGTAAAACCCAGGGCCGTGTTGGGTATCAGACCCTGCGATGCGGCTTCATTTCAGCTCGTCAAGAAAAACTTTGATAATCGCGAGTATCCGGATCCCTACTGGGTCAAACCATTCGAACAAACGACGTTTATCGGGTTTGCCTGTGATCAGCCGCTGCAGACCTGTTTCTGCACATCCGTGGGGGGCGGCCCTTACGGTGAAGCGGGGCTGGATTTGCTCTTTTCGGAAAACGGAGACCATTTTATTGCAAAGGCCCTGACCGAGAAAGGTGATATTCTGGCGAAAGCTGCCGGTTGGCAGACTGAAGGGGATGCGGCTGAACTGGAAGCGAAAAGGGTGGCTGCTGAAAAGAAAATCTCTACAACGGTAGCGACTGACAGAATCAAGACCAGCAGCGTACTGGATCTCTTTAATGCACCGTTCTGGGAGGAGATTGCATTTGCCTGCCTGAACTGCGGTACCTGCACCTTCAGCTGTCCGACCTGCTGGTGCTTTGACATTCAGGATGAAGTCAAGGGAACCGAAGGCAAGCGTATGCGAAACTGGGACAGTTGCATGTTCCCGCTTTTCACCCTGGAGGGTTCCGGACACAATCCACGACCCAAAAAGGAGCAACGGGTCAGGCAACGGTTCATGCATAAGCTGAAATATTATCCCGACAAGTATGGATCAGATGTGCAGTGTGTTGGCTGCGGCCGCTGTATTCAGCTGTGCCCGGTGAATATCGATATCAGACAGGTCTGTGAATCCATGAATAACCTTTAGGCTGTTCAATTTCCAAATGAAGAGGGAGACAACCAGTGGAAAACCCATACCAACCATACCGCGTTCGCATTGATGCGATCACTACGGAGACCGAGGATAATAATCTCAAAACATTTAAATTTGTGTTCCTGGACCCCGCAGATGAGAAAGCGTTTTCATATAAAGCCGGTCAGTTCGCGGAGCTTTCAATTAACGGAAAAGGCGAAATTCCCATCGGGATAGCATCTTCACCGACTGAAAAGGGATTTGTAAAGTTCACCGTCAACAAAACCGGCGTTGTCACCACGCACCTGCACAATATGCGGGAGGGAGACACCATGGGGATTCGCGGTCCCCTCGGCAATTCCTATCCCTGGGAAACCCTGGAAGGAAAGAATGTGGTGATTATCGGCGGTGGATTTGCATTTACCACCTTAAGATCATCCATCGTTTACATGCTGGAAAATCGTGACAAATTCGGCGAAATCAACGTGATATACGGTGCCAGGTCGCCGGGCCTGCTGCTTTACCAGGATGAGCTGAAAAAATGGGAAGCGGATGGTGATATCAAGATGCATATTACTGTTGACGCAACCAATGACCCCGACTGGAAATATAACGTCGGTTTTGTACCGGCGATCGCCGAAGAAAAAGCGCCTCCGGCGGATGAAAACACCTACGCGATCGTCTGCGGGCCACCCATCATGATT
>Ga0180009_10007931_pt1 | contig 10688 bp, 13 predicted proteins | sample OS_PC_MetaG_FD_123537 | JGI IMG/M metagenome (GOLD analysis project Ga0180009, IMG submission 123537) | Groundwater microbial communities from the Aspo Hard Rock Laboratory (HRL) deep subsurface site, Sweden - OS_PC_MetaG | ecosystem: Environmental > Aquatic > Deep subsurface > Groundwater... | reverse complement strand
GTTTTAAAAACGACTTCCACTTATAATTTCCGGAAACAATTTTTAACTTGCGCGCAGCTCGAAGAAGATTGGTAATATCGATTCTGTGATTATCAACATAATTACCGCTGAACGCTTTTACAATGCTCTTAAAATTAAAATCACTTTGGAGAATATCCAGAACATTTATTAGCGTAATCACAGGCGGGGCAAGGTCTAAGGCAATTCTATCGGTTAAATTGAACGGAATTCCATAGCGGTTAAATGCAAGTCTTACAACTGAAGAATAATTATTGATTAAATTAAAGACTATGCATATGCTGTTTGGTTGAATGCCCTCGCTCAAAAGAAGTTTAATTTCTTTGGCGATGTGATCAATTTCTTTGTTTCGGTCGAATGCAACAATTTTTTGAATTGAATCAACATACGAAGAAGATATTTTTTTCGATTTATCTAAAAACAGATTCTCACGAACCAGCGTGGAAAATATCTTCTGTGATGAAGGTGAATTATCTGCGTGAGTTTTGAAACCAAATATCTCAAGTGCATCATAGCATTTATCGAGATGCGAAAAAAGATTTGGATTGTATTTATAATAATCAAAATTTATAAACAAACGATTTCCATGAATGACTGAAACTTTGTTAATGATTTCAGTCTCAAGCGGAGTAAATTCATCAAAACCATTGATGATTGTAAGATCAACATCGGGGAAATTTTTTTTGAAAAGATATTCGAATTCCTTCATCTTCAGTTTGTTCAGCGCTTCATAAACGTCGCCAATTTCGTATGCGTTTAGTTTGCCGCAAAGTATTTGGTAGTTCTCAAAAATAAGCGCAATATCCAAAGCTTTCAATTTATCGGAACCGCTCAAATTATCCGATTCAATCCTGAGTTTAGCAGGAGTAACTCCGGTTTCTTTATACCTGGAAATTACGTTTTTAATTTTCTCAAGTGTGCCGAAAGGAATTTCGGATGTATAATTTGAGAAATATTTGAGCTGCAATTTCTCCGAACTTCTCTTAATCAAAACGGTTGAGGCGGCTTCGCTTAGGGGAATAAAACTCTCATTTGCGAGTAGTAATTTTTCCGTGAGAGTAGAAAGAGTTTCTATGTTCAACTTAAAAACAATTTTCTTAGGGGACAGACTAATAAACTCTTTTTTCAAATCGCGGAGTTTTCTATTAGTTGGAACCACCATCAATAAATTTGCCGACTTTTCCTCCTTGATGTAATTATCAATGAGGTGGTCAAGATTAATTGATTTTATATTTTCTTTGGTAAGAATCATTTGTTCAAAAATAATAATTTATACGAAGATAAAATTTGATCGTTCAGATTCAGGCTAAGCAGCGAAACAATTACATCAAAAAGTTCCTTTGCCTTTCTTCGATCTTCTTTTACGACGGTTTCCAATTCAAGAAACAGCCCTAAGTATTTTACGTCGTCCAGATGAATTCGAGTGTCTTTATAGAGCCAAAGTTCTCTGCTCTTTTCAACGATGCATTCAGTCTCAAAAAAATCATTGAAATAAGTTTCTACGTTTTCGCCTTCGAGAAATAAAAGTTCGTAATCGCTCCACCTATCGGCGCCGGATTCGTCTCTTCGATATTTTATTAACTCATGTTTTCCGTTTACGGTACGCAATTTTAAAAGCATGCCGCTCGTTTTATAATAGATATCCTTTTGCCTCAGGATGCCCTTAAACTCAGCCTTAATTGAGCGAAGTGTTTTCCGGATTTCCTTGTGTGAAGCAAGTTTTAGTTTTAATTCAAGATTTTGAGCCATAGTAATTTACTTTTTGTAAATGAACAAATATTCTTTTTCCTTCCGGGGTTTAACGGAATTAATGTCTTTGCTGAAGTATTCCAATTTCCAAAACTGTGATGCCAATTTATGAAACTCAAGATAATCAATCGAGAATGGCGGTCCGCCAATTCTTCCGTCAATTGGAAAAAGTACTGATATAAATCTTCCGCCTGGATTCAAAACCGCATTAAAATTTTTCAATAACTCTTCAATTCTTCGGGGATCAACAGCGCAAAAAGTTGTGTATTCATAAACGAGATCGAACTTCAAATCAGTGTTGCTAAGTTCAAATAAATCCATATTAATAAAATCTATTTTTACATTCTCTTGTTCAGCTAGCGCCGTTGAAGTGTAAATTGCTTCGTCGGAAAAATCAATCGCGGTAACGCAAAATCCTTTCTTCGAAGCTTGCATTGCATCGTATCCCTTTCCACTTCCCGCAACAAGTAATTGGGAATTATGTTTTGCGTCATATTTGTCCAATAGCTGACTGAAGACAGGATTTGGCGTTTTTAAATTCCAATGATCGGAATTTTCTTGGTATCTTACGTCCCAGTATTCTTTGCGGTTAATATCTGTAATCTGTTCCATTGAAAAATAGGATGATTTTTGATCTTGACTTTTAATTATGAATGATTAACTTTCGAAAAAGATAAAGCAATTTAGGAAAGTCTAATGAAAAGAATAATTTTTTTATTATTAATAATTCCATTTGTTGGATTATACGCACAAAGAATAGGTGAAATTGCTCAGGAAAAACCTACTGTTGAATTCCCGCCAAATAGCTGGGGAGTTGATGTAATGTTCGGAGAAGGCGGTTTTGGGCTTGGCACATTTCTCAGAAAATCTTTCTCATCTAATTTAACCGGATTCGTGGATTTTTCAATTTCCGAATCAAAGGATGAAAGAGAGTTTGAATATTACGACATTTGGGGAAGACCAATTGTTATCGGCAAAAAAAACAGAGTCTTCCTGCTGCCGATTAATTTCGGAGTTCAGCAGAGACTGTTCGATGAAGTTCTTGTGGAGAATTTGCGTCCCTACATAAATATTGGCGCCGGTCCTACTTTGGTGGTTACTTCTCCTTACGAAAGAGAATTTTTCAACTCTTTAGGCTATGCAAAGGCAAAAATTGCAATTGGAGCTTACGCCGGATTTGGAGCTGATTTTGGATTCAGCAAATCGAATTTACTCGGACTTAACATTCGATATTATTACACTCACCTTTTTGATGAAGGTGTTGAAAATATGTATTATAAATTCAGAAAAAATATTGGCTCAATCTACATAACGCTGAACATTGGGATTATGTATTGAAATAATATCGGGCAATTTGAGATAGAAACAAATCACAGCGGCGGTTATTTACTGCCATCACGGTAAAAATATGAAAATCTCCGCGTATTCTCCTTCAACTTACTTGTAGTTGAAAAATATTACTGCCAGAGCAGTAAAAACTTGATTAATAGAATTAATTAGACTATTTTCTCATCAACTATACAAAAATTACCGCTATAACAGTAATATGAATGAATTATCTAAAATAGTAAAGCAGCATCGTAAAAAAGCTGGACTAACTCAAAAGGAATTAGCCGATCTTGCAGGCGTTGGTAAAACAGTTGTATTCGACGTTGAAAAAAACAAAGATACTGTTCAGATCAATACCGTTCTAAAAATATTATCTGCATTAAATATTAAAATAAGTTTTGACAGCCCAATAGAATTAGGGGATGCTCAATGAGGAGAGCATTAGTTTTTAATCACGGAATTCCGGCTGGCAATCTTATTGAAATTCAGCAGAACTCTAAATATTTGTTCGAATACTTTACTGAATATAATGGAGACTCAATTTCTTTAACAATGCCAAAAGCGGAATTGAAATTTGAATACGATTTATTCCCTCCATATTTTGAGGGACTTCTGCCGGAAGGATTTATGTTAGATGGAATTTTAAGTAACGCTAAAATTGACAGGAATGATTTGTTTTCTCTTCTGGTTTTTGTCGGCAGCGATTTGGTGGGCTCGGTTACAGTTGAGGAAATCGAATGAGTATTTGTCCAATTACATATTTGGAAACTGATGAAAAATACTCTCCGAGCGGTCTAAAATTACTCTCAAGAAAAATTAAATCTCTTAATGATCTTTCGTATTCGCGTGAGGAATTATTACACGAAGCAAAAACCAGAGCCGCAAAATTATCAATCCAAGGAGTTCAGCCAAAGCTCAGCGCAAAATTTAGTGTAACCTCTGAAAGCTTTGAGTTGCTTGACAGCGGCGGTAGATTTATCATAAAACCACAGAATGACCTGTTTCCCGAATTACCGGAAAATGAAGACCTTACCATGCGTTTAGCCGAAGTGATTAAACTTCAAATTCCATTTCATGGATTGATTTATGGGAAGGACTCTTCATTAAGCTACTTCATTAAGCGCTTTGACAGGACAATTAAAAATAAAAAATTGGCAGTGGAAGACTTTGCCCAATTATCGGGCGCGTCAAGAGAAACCAAATACAATTCGAGCATGGAAAAGGTTGTAAAAATTATTGATAGTTTCTGTTCATTTCCTGTTGTGGAAAAAGCAAAAATATTTAAACTAACTGTCTTCAATTTTTTAATTGGCAATGAAGATATGCACCTTAAAAACTTTTCCATCATAAGGCAAAATGGATTAGTTAAACTTTCTCCATTTTATGATTTAGTGAGCACAACGATCGCTCTAAAAAATCCGTTAGAGGAAATAGCATTGCCCATAAGAGGAAAGAAGAGCAAACTTAATCGGGAAGATTTGGTAGGCTATTTTGGAACGGAAGTGCTTGGATTAAACGAGAAAGTAATTAACCAAAGTCTGGATTTAATTCTCACTTCACGTAAAAGTTGGGAAATACTTATCAGCAAAAGTTTTCTTTCTTCCGAGATGAAAAATAAATACCATAGTTTATTAAATGAGAGGATTGACAGGTTATTCCTAAACAAAACTGATTTGTAAAACATTTGCCAACTTTGTAATCAATAATTCCTACCATTTAGATTCGCTCCAATTATTAGTATATTAAGCCTAAAATCTGCACAAAATTAGTAGCTATATGCTTAAAAAAAAATTAATAGTATTTCTAATTTTAACATTATCGGGTTCTATGGTGGCACAGAAAATCATATCAAAAAAAATGTATGAAAAATATGAGTCATATAAGATTGCTCAAGTAGATAACAAAAGATTCGATCACAATTTTATAATGGATCAGTTCCAAAAGCTTGTTAAAGAAAAATCAATAAAAGTGGAGCAAATAGGCAAATCGTTACAGGGAAGAAGCATAAATTTATTCAGTGTCGGCAATGGAGATATAAATATCCTCGCATGGTCACAGATGCATGGTGATGAATCGACCGCAACTATGGCGATTTTGGATATTCTAAACTTTTTTACAGCGGACGATGAATTTAATGATGTAAGAAAGTTGCTCCTGGAAAAGTTGACCATTAATTTTATCCCGATGCTAAATCCGGACGGCGCCGAAAAATTTACTAGACGAAACGCGCTTCAAATTGATTTGAACAGAGATGCCCTTCGTTTGCAATTCCCGGAATCTCAAGCGCTAAAAAATGTTAGAGATAGAATCAATCCGCAGTTTGGGTTTAATCTTCACGATCAAGATCAGCGTTATACTGCAGGAAATTCGTATAAATCTGCAGCCCTTTCATTTCTTGCTCCTGCGTACAATTTCGAAAAAGATATAAATCCCGTCCGCGAAAGGACAATGAAACTAATTGTAAAAATGTATAAAGAATTATCGGAATTTATTCCTGGTCATATTGCCAGATACAATGATGACTTTGAACCAAGAGCTTTTGGCGATAATATGGTTAAATGGGGTACGAGTTCGGTTCTAATTGAATCCGGCGGTTGGAAAAATAATTTCGAGAAACAATTCATAAGAAAATTGAACTTCATTTCGTTGATGACCGCTTTTTACTCAATTGCCACAGAAAATTATAGTGAAGAAACTATTCAAGCTTATCAGGCAATTCCGGAGAACGATAAACTTTTGTTCGATTTGCTGCTTCGAAATCTCACAATTGAACATAATGGAAAAAATTATTCAATTGATGTCGGGATAAATCACAAAGAAAAGAGCAGCCGCAATCCAAGAATTGATTACTACAAAAGTGAGATTGCTGATATCGGTGATTTATCTACCTTTTATGGTTACTCGGAATATGATTGTTCGGGATTAACCATTCACGAAGGAATTACTGAAATATTAGACAAAGCTGGGATTGAAGAAATTAAGAAACTAGATTTTATAGAAAAGTACAAGCAGGGAATAGTTGCAGTAAAAATTATTAATGCAAAATTCGAAAATGAATTCACTGAAATTCCAATTAATATAATTACGCGCCAGAAGTTAAACAAAGGCAAAATTGAGATTGGTGAAACTGCCGACTTTATTATAAAAAGCGGAAACAATGTTAAGTATGCAGTGATCAACGGATATTTAGTTGATATAGAGGTGAACAGCATTTCTGTCCGGAATGCACTAGTCGATTAAATATTATAGTCTATAGAAAGTCATTTATAATGAAAGATGATAAGCATAATCGTCACGGAAATCTTGACCCGACTCCATTTACAGAATTTGAGGCGGAAGCTCTGCCTCACATGGATGCGATGTATAATTTTGCGTACCGCTTGACGGGTAATTCCGATGATGCCAACGATTTAGTACAAGAAACCTACCTAAAAGCATTTCGTTTTTTCGATAAGTTTGAGCGAGGCACAAACATAAAAGCCTGGCTCTACAGAATTACTAAAAACTCATTCATTAATGATTACCGAAAAAATAAAAAAGAACCGGACAAAGTTGATTACGAGGATATTCAGAATTTTTATGAGAACATAAAATCCAGCGAGGTTGTTTTCGAGCATGTCGAAGAAGACCCCTTTGGGAAATTAATGGATGACGATGTTGCCTCTGCTATGGCAAATCTTCCCGATGATTTTAGAACTGTAATTATTCTTAGCGATATAGAAAACTTTACTTATGAAGAAATTGCAGAATTTGTTGACGTGCCCGTTGGAACGGTAAGATCAAGACTTCACAGAGCAAGAAAAATGCTCTATTCCACACTTTTCGATTACGCCAAGAAGCAAGGCTTCGTTAAAAACGGCGGCTGAAATTTATTCTACTCCAATTGGCAAACATAGGCGGGGAACTGAAGAAGTGAAACGCTCGAAAAATAATTATTTGATTTATTAAGCCGAATTAGATAAGTTTGCAGACAATTTTATAATAATCAACTTTAAGGCAGGTGAATTAACTTGGTTGGAATCGTTCTTCAGGAAAACGAAAATATTGATAGAGCGCTTAAGAGATTTAAGAAAAAGTATGAAAGGTCTGGAGTATTAAAGGAATTTAAGAAAAGAACTTATTTTACAAAGCCTTCTATCGAGAAACGTATGGAGAAAATTAAGGCTAAAAGACGAGCCGTTAAGGATTTTCCCAGAGAGCGAAATGCTTAAAAAAACCCCTTCTTTGAAGGGGTTTTTTGTTTTAAATCTTATTTGCATCACGAAACTCGATCTATATTTATATATCTTGATCGACATTCATAAAGTTCTAATCGGCGAATTCTCTGCGCTCTTGTCCATGTTGAAATTTATCGGGCGATACTATATTTTAACACCAATAAGCCACGATAAAAATATAGTTGCGAAATTAAAATTAGGAATAAACCAATGAGTGAAAATGATGTCAGATGGATGCAGCGATTTAGCAACTATTGTAAGGCTTTAAACCAATTGTCTGATGCAGTTGCGCTTGCAGAAAAAAGAGAGCTTACCGAACTTGAAAGGAAGGGTTTAATACAGGCATTTGAATACACGCATGAATTAGCTTGGAATACTTTGAAAGATTTTTACGAATACCAGGGTGAGTCCGGTCTTCAGGGAAGCAGAGATACTGTTAAGCTTGCTTTTAATAGGGGACTAATTGAAAATGGGGAAGTATGGATGGATATGATCAATAGCAGAAACCAGTCCTCCCACACCTACAACGAAGAAACAGCTAAGGGAATTGTTAATGCGATAATAGAAAAATATGAAGTGGAATTTAGAAATTTGCGAAACAAACTGAAAGAATTATAGCAGGAAAAGAGAATTATTTATGAAATTCGGACTCAAAGAAAATATTATAGATAAAATTGCCGACGTACTTGCGGAACATCCACAAATAGAAAAAGCAATGCTTTATGGTTCGCGGGCAAAAGGTAATTATAAAAACGGTTCTGACATTGATCTTACTCTTTTCGGTGAAAAAATTACTTTGCAGTTGATCAATAAAATAAACGGCAAGATTGACGACTTGCTGCTTCCTTATAAAATCGACATCTCAATATTTAGCCAAATTTCGAACGAGGAATTAATCGAACATATAAATAGAGTGGGGGTTATATTATATAAAAAGCCCAATGGCAAAAACGATATTTGAGAAAAATGTGTCACCTAATTCCTCGCATCTGCACGGATTGAATTCCAGTCCGCTTCGGTAACAGGCGGGGGTTGAATATTGGCAATGTCTTTTTGTATTAGAGACATTGCTCCATCAGGACAAGAAGTAATGCAGACGCCACATCCCAAACACAACGATTTATTCACGCTGCTTATGTCATCAACCATTTCCAATGCGTTAAATTGACACCGATCGATACAGATCAAACATCCGCCGCATGAATCCGAATCAACTGCAGCGTAAAAATCTGAGCTTGCAACTGAATTCATATTTCCATAATCAACTATACTCCTGAGTATGCCGCAAGAACAGGTGCAGCAATTACAAATATATGTCACATCATTTTGTGTGTTGCTTGTAGAATGCACAAGTCCCTCTTCGTTAGCTTGAGCAAGGATTTCCAAAGCTTCTTCTTTTGTAATTGTGCGGATCGTATCTGTTTTATCGTAAGCTCTTTCTCTCGACGAAATTGTTATACAGTTTTCAACCGAGTGTTCGCACTCTTTACCGATCAATCTCTGCTGAACTCGGCAAATACAATTTAGAACGCCCCATGACTTTGCGCTATCGATATAAGTAGAAGCTTTTTCGTACGGCATTACGTCTATACCAAAAGGAATCGTTCTCTCCACCGGAATTACTCTATGAACCGAAGGCTTTATCATTGTCATCTTATGGAAAGCCTCTTTATAGTACTCCTCAAAAAGTTGAGCGAATTCTTGATCTATTTGGGCATTCTGCAATTCATAAAATCCAACAACAAATGGCATTAGATAAAACTTCATCTCTCCTTGTTCGCGTTTAAGCCCAATCAATCCTCTTTTTACCATGTCAATTAATGCGCGAAGAGTTTGTCTCTCATCTATCTCTAACTTTTGAGCGATTAGTTTTGGTGATTCTGGCACACTGCTCAATTGACATGCTAGTTCAACATCATCGGAAGTGAAAAGTTTTTTCAGAATTTTAAGCTCTACACCGCTAACAGTTTTGGGATATCCATTCGGAAGTTGATCCAGCAGATCTGCCAATTTTTGATATTGTCCTGTCATCAAGTTTCCCTTATGATTGTGCCAATTTTCAATATTGCTAATGTACCGAACTGCAAGATAATGATTAAAAATAAAAAAATTTTTGGGGACAATTGATTACGCGCTTTATGGTATTCATTTTTCTAATTTTGAAAGAAATAAAACGGGTTTTGTGGAATAAAACTTTTATGGGCTAACTCGCACCTTGAGCAAAAGAATTTGAAGGAGGCTCTTAATTTGTTTTATAAAAAAATAGTAAAATTTTCATAAGGTCTTACTTGAATTAGCAAACTTCATTACGTCAGTTGTAACTAATTATTTTAGAAGATCCATCAATTTATAATTTAGATAAAGTTTTTCTTTGCCAACCTGTACGCTTTTTAAAAATCCACTTTCCTCAAGACTTTTCAAATAATTACCAACTGTTTTAACATTACCCAAACCGGCTTTTTGTAAATTATTTCTTTTCGTGTACGGTAGCTTAAACAGATTTTCAATTAACTCTTTCGAATGAATCTTTGGCAATTTATTCTGAATCTCAACTCCCAATGTATTCATTAAGTTTTCTATTTCTTCTATTCGTTCACGTCCTTCTATTGCCGATTGTTCAATCATATTAAGCATATATATAATCCAATCAATCCAACTTTCCCTTTCTGTTACTCCGCGCAGTTTTGTGTAATAGTCGTTTTTATTTTTTATTATGTATTTGTTCAGATATAGCGCCGGCATATCCAACAATCCGCTCCACTTTAAATACAAAAGAAGAATTATTCTTCCAGTTCGTCCGTTGCCATCAAAGAAAGGATGTATCGCTTCAAATTGATAGTGTATAATCGCCATTTTTATTAAAGGATCAATCCCATCCTCAGCGTGAATAAATTCTTCTAAGTTTTTTAGTTTTTCGCGTATCACTCTTTCTCCATCCGGAGGAGTGTATAGTATTTCCCCAGTTGTCGGATTTTTAAGCTGCGTGCCGGGTAGATTCCTAATTCCTGCACTGTTCTTCTTTATTATTCTAACCAACTCTATAAATAAATTTGTAGTCAAGAGAGGGCGTTGTGATAAATTTTCTAAACCGTACCACAATGCTTCTTTATAATGCAATACTTCTTTTATTGCTGGATTATTTATTTTTTTCTCTGCTACAGTGTCCCTAAATAAATCATCCTGCGTCGTGATAATATTCTCAATTGCCGAACTAGCCTGAGCTTCCTGCAGATTTATTGTATCAATAAAAAGTGTTGGATTGGGCAATCTGGTTATCGACCCCTTCAATTCAGATAATGCGCGGCTTGCCGAAATAGTTTTTTTTAATATAGCAGTATTCTCTATCTCCGCCCCTGGAGGTAGAAGTGGTAAATT
>Ga0180009_10007930_pt1 | contig 10690 bp, 7 predicted proteins | sample OS_PC_MetaG_FD_123537 | JGI IMG/M metagenome (GOLD analysis project Ga0180009, IMG submission 123537) | Groundwater microbial communities from the Aspo Hard Rock Laboratory (HRL) deep subsurface site, Sweden - OS_PC_MetaG | ecosystem: Environmental > Aquatic > Deep subsurface > Groundwater... | reverse complement strand
TTTCGACGTTACCGGCGCCCCGGACGAACTGCGCGTCTCCAAAAATCCGGCGGTGATAAAGTTCACCGAGGAAGCGCTTTCCCCGGACGCCCACAGCCGCAAGAACGGGTTTAACGGGAAGGCGAAGATTTAGCCATGAGCCTTAACGAAGCGGATACCAGAGCGAAATTAATAGACCCGGCCATTCACGCCCACGGCTGGACGGAAGACCTCATCCGCCGCGAGGAAACAGCCGGTGCCATTGAAATTATTGATGGCAAACCCCGTAAGCGCGCCAAGGGCCGCACCGATTATATTCTCCGCATCAAAATCAATGCCGAATCCCAACCGGTGGCTGTGGCGCTCATTGAAGCCAAAGCCGAGCGCCTACCCGCCGCCCACGGTCTGGAGCAGGCAAAAACTTATGCCGCTTGCAAAAGGATGAATGTTCCGTTCTGCTTCTCCAGCAACGGCCATAAATTCGTGGAATTTGACAGTTTTTCCGGCTTGACAAGCGCTCCCCGCTTGATAAGAGACTTTCCAACACCCGAAGAGCTTCGCCGCCGCTATGAAAAGGGAATGGGCTTCAGTCTTGAAGACCCCGCGGCAAAACCGTTGCTGGCCCGTTATACCAGCGGAGAGGCCGGGCGGCGGTATTACCAGGACGCCGCTATCCGGGCCGTTTTTGAAAAGCTCGCCCGGTGCGAGCGGGAAAATAAGCCGCGCAGGGCGTTGCTTTCCCTGGCGACCGGCGCCGGTAAAACTTTTATCGCCGTCAATCTGCTTAAACGAGTCGCCGACGCGGGGCAACTGCGCCGCGCCCTTTTTGTCTGCGACAGGGATGAACTGCGCAGCCAGGGGCTTGGCGCGTTTCAGAATATATTCGGCACGGACGCCGCAGAAGTGTATAAGGACGCCGGCGGCAGGAATCACGCCCGCAACGCCCGCATCCATATCGCCACCTATCAAACTTTAAACGTGGACACGGATGAAGCCAGCGCCAGTTTCCTGATAAAAAATTATCCGGAGAATTATTTCAGCCACATCATTATTGACGAATGTCACCGCTCGGCATGGGGGAAATGGTCGCAGGTCCTTACCAGGAACCCGGACGCCGTCCAGGTCGGATTGACCGCCACGCCCCGCAAGCTCCAGATAACCGAAAGGACAGCCGACGCTGTGGCGGACGCGCTGATCACGGCGGATAATGTTAAACATTTCGGCGAGCCGGTTTATGAATACGATTTAGGCCAGGGTATTGAGGACGGCTATCTCGCGGCCTGCGAAATTCACCGTTACGATCTGTTTCATGACAATAAGAAAACCTGCGAGCGGAAAGCCAAAATCACAAAAAAAGAGCTTACCGGAAAATCCGTGACGAACGCCATTACCGGCGGGGCGGCGGACCCGGGACAGATCCAGAAAAGTTACCAGCCGGGGGACCTGGAAAGCAAGCTCTGGATGCCGGAGCGCGTTGCCGCCATGTGCGCGCATCTTTTTGAACGGCTCATTGATACCGGCGGGCCTGAACAGAAAACCATAATTTTCTGCGCCCGGGATAATCATGCCGATGTTGTTGCCGCTGTTATGAATAACCTCTATGCCGACTGGTGCCATAAACAGGCCAAGACCAGACTTGACCACTACGCCTTCAAATGCACGGCCAGCGTCGGCGGCCAATACCTGGCCGATTTGCGTGGCGCGTCCCGCTCACATTTTATCGCAACTACGGTGGAACTGCTTACCACCGGCGTTGATGTGCCTGTGGTTAAAAACATCGTCTTTTTTAAATATGTCGTCTCCCCTATCGCTTTTTACCAGATGATAGGCCGCGGAATGCGGTTGGACGCGCCTACCGGCAAGCTGATGTTCAGCATTTACGACTATACTAACGCGACAAGGCTCTTTAACAAAGAATTTATAACAAAACTGAAGCCTCCGCATGGTAAAGGCGGCGGAGGACAGGAACCCCCGCCGCCCATCCAGGTGGAAGGTTTCGACATCCATGTAACGGACGCGGGGCGCTATATCCTGACCATGAAAGACGGCAAAACCCAGCCGGTCACCGTGGATGAATATAAGTCCATTCTGGCGGCCAAGCTGGTCGGGGAAGCCCCGACATTGGATGTTTTCAGAAGCCATTGGATAAATCCGTCCGAGCGGAAGGAAATGATGGGCCATCTGCCCGACGCCGGCCGTTCGGCCATGCTGATACAGAAACTTGAGGGCATGGAAAACTACGACCTTTATGATGTCCTCGGTGAAATCGGCTACGGCCTTGCGCCAAGGACCCGGCCCGACCGCGCAGGGGCGTTTGTCTATAAACACGCCGGCTGGCTGGCGGCTCTGCCGCCCAAAACTTCCACCACGCTGAAGGCCGTGGCCGCGCAGTTCTCCGTATCCGGCACCGATGGTCTTGAGAATCCGGCCATATTTCAAACCCCCGATGTGGTCAGAGCGGGAGGCTTGCCGGCCCTTAAGGCGCTGGGAAACCCCGCCGATATCCTGCGCGAAGCTAAAACAAGAATTTTTGCGGTCTAAAACCGCTGTAAGGTATTATTGCATGACGTTGCAATAATACCTTACATTTGCTATGCTATTTATAGGAAAGAGAGGGCGGGATGATCGGGAAAAATATCCGAAAGCTGCGGGAGATGCTTGATATAAGCCAGGAAGCGCTGGGGGCAGCGGTAGGGCTTACGCGCCCCATTATTTCACAGATAGAAAGCGGGACAAGGAAAGTTTCGGCGGATGAACTTCCGGCTTTTTCATGCGCGCTTAACGCTTCGGTGGAGCAGCTTCTGGGGACCGCGCTGCTGCCCAGCGTTTCAATTGCCGCCGAGCCGCATATCCCTTACCACGCAAAAACCGCGCCGGAGGCCATGCGAATAAGCGTGCCGCAGAAGAACCTGAACAAATTCAGGCAGGTGCTCCTGTATATTCTTAATAATGTCGGCGCTAAGCCGAATATCGGCGAAACCGTGCTTTATAAACTGCTTTACTTCATAGACTTCAATTTTTATGAAAAATATGAGGAGCAGTTGATCGGCGCCACCTATATCAAAAACCATCACGGCCCCACGCCGATGGAATTCGGGACGCTGGTGACAAGAATGATTGAAAAGGGGGAAATTGAAAAAGTCAAAAGCGGTTATTTCAACTTTCCGCAGACAAAGTATCTTCCGCGGACAGCCCCTGATCTCGCGGCTCTGTCGGCCAGGGAAATCAAGGTCATAGACCAGGTTCTTAATAAGCTTTCGGATATGAATGCCGCGCAAATCAGCGAATATTCCCATAAGGACGTCCCGTGGCTGACTGCCGGGAAAGAGGAAAAGATAGAATACGAGGCCGTGTTCTACCGTACGCCGGAATATTCCGTCAGGGACTATAGAGCAGGAGTTAAAAAACGCCGGCCTGTGTCATAATTTTAAAAAAGTATGAATATTGAAGAACTGCTGCAAAAACTGACTTTGCGGGAAAATCTGGAGCTTGAATTCAAAGCCGCGGTCGGAGGAATGCCGTCGGATCTCTGGGACACGGTAAGCGCGTTCGCCAATACACGGGGAGGATGGATTCTGCTCGGCGTAAGGGAAGACGAAGAAAAGATCAGGGTGGAAGGCGTCAAAAACGCCGAAACCATGAAACAGGATATCTTCAATCTCCTGCGTAACCCGCAGAAACTAAGCATGGAAGTCTGCGGTCCGGAAGACGTCAAAGTTCAGAAAACAGACGGGACGGATATTATCGCGCTGAAAGTCCGCGCTGTCTCAAATTCCGAAAAGCCGGTTTATATAAACGGCAATCCTTACACCGGCACTTTTGTAAGAAGAAACGAGGGGGATTATCGCTGCAACAAAGAAGAAGTTGACAGGATGATACGGGGTGCGGGCGCCAGAAGCGCGGATTCCGCCGTTCTGCGCGGGCTCTCATACGACGACCTGGACAAACAAACCCTGGGCCGCTACAGGCAGCGGTTCCGGCAGTTTAATTCTTCCCACCAGTGGAACGAATACGACGACATGCGGTTTCTTAAAGCGCTGGGCGGTTACCGCAAAGACGCGCACACCGGCGAGGAGGGGCTTACAAAAGCGGCGGTGCTTATGTTCGGAAGCCGGGAGGCGATTTTCAGCATCCGCCCCCGCCATCTGATAGATTTCCGTCTGCTGCCGGCCGAATCCTCCGGCGAAGAAACCCGCTGGGAAGACCGGATAGCCTGGGAAGGAAACCTTTATGACGCGTTCTTCCAGATTTATCCCAGGCTGACCCAATCGCTCAAAACTCCCTTCCGTCTTGAAGGCCCCCACAGGCTCGACCAGACCCCGGCCCACGAAGCTTTGCGGGAAGCGCTGGTGAACATGCTTGTCCATGCCGACTATGCCGAAGCCGCCGCCCTTCTTGTTAAAGCGTCGCAGCGGGAATTCAGCTTCCGTAACCCCGGTTTTTCCCGCGTTTCGGAGGACGAACTGCTCACAGAAGACCGTTCCGACCCGAGAAACCCCGTTCTTCTGAGAATGTTCCGGCATATCTTTCTGGCGGATGAGGCGGGCACAGGTTTCCCCAAGATATTGAAAGTCTGGAGAGAAGCCGGGCTTCAACTGCCTTCCATTGTCAGCGATTCGGAGCGGTATGAATTCGGCCTGACCCTGCGGCTGGTTCACCTTCTTTCGGACCGGGACCGGCGGTGGCTGGCTGCATGCGCCGAAATGACACCTCCGGCAGTCGCGCCGGCCTTGCCCGGTATCGTGCTTAAACCGCTGACACAGCATGAACAGGTTGCGCTTATTCAGGCGCGGAACGAGGGATGGGTAAACAATGCCTCCGTTCAGGCGCTTACCGGCCTGCACAGGGCCGATGTCACGGAACTGCTTACAGGATTGAAGGCCAGGGGCTTATTGGCGCAGGAAAGCGCCAAGCGCTGGGCGCTCTACAGGCTATCCGGGGCGGTTCTTGATATATTCCGCGAAAAACCCATACACAAAACCGATACACAAAAACCCATACACAAAACCGATACAGAAAAGCCTGTAAAGAAGACAGAGCTTCTTAGAAAAAAAATCCTGATTTTTTGCAGTATCCCAAGAACGGGGGCTGAAATAGCGGTAGAAACGGGCAAAAGCCGGGTTTATCTTGTGCAGCATTATTTGACGCCTTTGATAAAACAAGGCCTGCTTGTCTACACCAATCCAGCTTATCCGAACGCCCGAAACCAGAAATATATTCTGGCTAAACCTGAAAGCGGACAGAAATGACAAAAACAGCTTTAACGAAAAACCCGGCAAAACCTGAAAACCCCCTCCCTAAGGGCTGGCGGTGGGCACGGTTGGGGGAAGTGTGTGATTTTCTGGATTCCAGGCGCATCCCAATCAACGGAGTCGAGCGTGCAAAACGGATTGCTGGGAAAAAGCAGTCAGAATTGTTTCCGTACTATGGGGCAAATGGACAAGTAGGCTGGATAGATGATTATATTTTTGACGAACCGCTCATTCTTCTGGCAGAAGATGGCGGGGATTTTGGTTCTGACGAGAAACCCATAGCTTATGCTGTTTCCGGTCGTTACTGGGTAAACAATCATGCTCATGTGTTGAAGCCCCGAAATATAATAGATTTCAACTACTGCCTCCATGCACTTCGGATCAGACCTGATGTCGCTGATTTGGTTTCAGGTTCAACTAGAGCCAAGCTAAATCAGGAAATCGCTGCCGGCATCCAGATTCCTTTCCCGCCGCTGACGGAGCAGAAGCGGATAGGGGCGATTTTAGCAAAGCAGATGGAAATGGTGGAAAAGGCGCGGGCGGCGACCGAGGCACAACTTGAAACCATAAATAAAATGCCCGCTGCGCTTTTGCGAAAAGCCTTCAATGGGGAATTATAAATAGACAAATCGCCGATTGCACAATATATCAAAAAACACTCCGAGTGAGATATTAGAGGGGGGTAAATGTTGTTGCCTACTGACTTTGCAAAATGTATTCTTTGCCTTGACAATCCCCCTACTTCTAAAGAGCATGTTTTCCCAGAGAGCATCGGAGGTCAATTTAAAGCAAAAATACTATGCGAATCCTGTAATAATAATCGTGCCGCGCAGATAGCTGTGGGCATTCAAAAAGACATCTGGTATCTTAATGCTCTGACAAAGTTGCAGGAAGTATTGCCCGATCTGTATAAACGGACAACCTTTAAATATGCCACCAGAACACCGGAAGGAATAGTTATAAAGAGCAGTGTAAAAAATGGGATACATAAAGTAGCAACCATTGAATCTGATGACGGGATTATAGTTGCGGATGAAAAAAACACAGCTATTATCATAAAAGGAATATTGTCAGCAAAAGGTTTGCCTGAATCTGAAATCGATAGCTGGGCACAGAAATCCGGTCAAATCCCAGCAAACACATCAATTCAAGTTCCCGCAGACATAGTGGTTAAAAAACAAGAGATGCCAATGCTTGTCCCGGAAATACAAAACAATGGCACCTGTGAATCAGCCTCTATACTTATAGGGTATGAATTCCTATCTTTATTGGTCGGCAACATTATTTATGACACATATTTTAACCCTATCAGAAAATACCTGCAAACGGGTCAGCCTTCCACAATATTTTCAATTGGGGTGTCTCAGAATACAAATCCCGACACCTATCATTCACGTCATCAAATAGATTTTGTTCAAGAAAAAGAGCGGCTAATTATTACTATTAATTTCCTCGGTGCTTCAGTTTATAAAATAACCCTCTCAGGATTTGTCTGGAAAATAAAAGATATTTGTTTTATAGAAGACATTAGGCAGAAGAAGAGTCTTATCGCATTATCTCATGACGATGCCCGAAAGGGAAACATTCACGATATAAGCACCCTTCTGGGCGATGATTCACAATCAAACAGTGCTACTCTATACCAAGCGTGATATATAACTACGCATTGGGTCTCATTATTGGGAGGATATTTGAAATGCCGCCGTTCCTAAAGACAAAAGGCGAAAATGGGAAGTGCCATGTCACTCAGCAATCGCTGAATGGCGCGGTCAAGTCTATTTGCGACATTATGCGCCGTTCAAACTGCGCCGGCGCGCTCCAGTATGTGCCGGAGCTTACCTGGATTTTGTTCCTCCGCATACTGGACGAGCGGGAAACCCGCGAGGCGGAGAACGCCGAGGCGGTCGGCGCGGATTTTATGCCCTCGCTCAAAGCCCCTTACCGCTGGCAGGACTGGGCCGCGCCGGGCGGCATAAAACGCAGGAAATTACAGGACGGAACGCTCGGCGATTTTTTCTCATTTGTGAACGGGGAACTTCTGCCGTATCTCCGGGCGCTGAAAAACAAGTCCAGCGCGGAGCCGCGCCAAAAGGTCATCAGCGAGATGTTTTCCGGCGTAGAAAGAACGCGCGTTGACACCGAAAAAAACTTCCTGGACATACTTGACAAGGTCCACGAAATCAGCGCGGAAACAGTGGAACAGACGCACATCTTCACCCTTTCCCAGATTTATGAAGGCCTCCTGCTCAAAATGGGCGAGAAAGGTAACGATGGCGGCCAGTTCTTTACGCCGCGCGAGATTATCCGGGCCATGGTTAGGGTTATTAACCCTAAAATCGGCGAGAGCGTCTATGACCCCGGCTGCGGAACCGGCGGCTTCCTGGCCCAGGCGTTTGAGCATATGGCCGGGGCCGATAACGCCAAAATCAAAACCCCTGAGCAGCTTGAAACCATCAAGCGCCGCACCTTTTACGGCCGCGAAAAAGACAATACGATTTATCCGATAGCGCTCGCCAACCTGGTGCTTCACGGCATTGACGAACCGCATATCTGGCATGGCAACACGCTGACCGGCGCGGAAACCTACGGCGGCTTGTTCACCGATACTCCCGCTCTCTACGATGTGCTCCTGATGAACCCGCCGTTCGGCGGAAAGGAAGGCAAGGAGGCGCAAACCCGCTTTGCCTATAAAACCGGCTCTACACAGGTTTTGTTCCTCCAACACGTGCTGAACAGCCTGAAATCCGACGGCCGCTGTGGAATAGTCCTGGATGAAGGCCTGCTCTTCAGGAACAACGAAACTGCCTTTGTCCAGACAAAGCGGAAGCTGCTGGACGAGTGCGACCTCTGGTGCATCGTCAGCCTGCCGGGCGGGGTCTTCACCTCCGCCGGCGCAGGCGTCAAAACAAACCTGCTTTTTTTTACCAAAGGGCAACCCACGGAGAAAATCTGGTATTACGACCTTTCCGATATCAAGGTCGGCAAGAAAAAGCCATTCATGCTGGATAAATTTGAGGAGTTCTTCAAGCTCCTACCCAAGCGCGCCGACAGCGACCATAGCTGGACCGTAACCCGCAAGGAAATAGAGGCCAAAAACTTCGATTTAAAAGCCGTAAACCCCAACACCAAAAACACCGAAGACACCCGCACCCCCGAACAACTGCTTGAAGTAATAGAAACCAAAGCCAAAGAGGCCGCCGAAGCGTTTAAAGAACTTCGCCGGTTACCCAAATGACCGAATTTACAAGAAAACAGAAAGAAATTATTCAGGATATTGTTGTAGCTTTTATCAATACCGGGGTGATGCCTAATCGCAAAGTTTTCCGTGCGGAGCATGCGGAATATTTGGATGATATTGATTTACTGGAAAAAACAAGTGCATTTCAGACTGATGGCGATAAATATAAAATCCCACTTGAGTTCTTTAAGAATACGGATTCATGGCCAAAAGAAAGACGGATTGCCAATAAAATTCTAAAACGTCTGCGGGAGCTTTACCTAAGTAATCCTCTTGCTGAATTTCCGATTGAAGCGGTGATTCCCAAGGAGGAGATCGCGTTGCAGCCTTCTGGTGTCAATCGCGCATTACATTATCTTCGTGAAGTCGGATTAATATCCGGATCCCATCAAGATTCAAAGGGGAATTACCTTGCAATCTCGCCTCATGAAAATGTGCTCAGGTATGAAGATATTGATAAAAAAATTAGTGTAGCGGATAAATCCGGACAGGAGCAATTACCTGTGCAGGGAGGAAAACCATTGCAGCAGGTTTCCGAAAAACAGAAAAACTGGAGAACAATAGGGGAACTGGGGGAGGGCGGGCAAGGCAAAGTCTCACTGGTGGAGAAACTCGGATATCACAATGAGGTCGTTAATAAAGTTGTCGGTTCGATAAGAAGACTGGTTACAGCGGAAAAAGCGGAAATTATAAATGAAACGGCTTATTCGTTGCCGCTGTTTTTTTCCGAGTTTATGAATGATTTGAAAGAGAATAAATACCGGGGAGCCTTAAAACAATTGCATGCGAGCGAGAATGCCGATTATCGCAAAGCATTGGAGCGAATGGAAATAGAAATCGCCGGTATGGAGAAAATTTCTCATCCAAACATTGTAAAAATATTGGATAAAAATCTGAATGACGGTTGGTTCGTGATGGAGTATTTTGAGCATGGCACCCTGGATAAACATTTGCCCATATTTAAAGGCGATGTCTTAAGATCGCTTTATGCCTTCCGGAAGCTGGTCGAAGCTGTTGCTGCGATGCATGCACAAAAACTTGTTCATCGGGATATAAAGCCCCAGAATATTTATCTGAAAGCTCCTGGGGATCTGGTTCTTGGCGACCTTGGATTAATATTCATGCAGGAGGCTGATAAAACCCGTATTTCTGAGGCTTATGAAAATGTCGGAAGCAGAGACTGGATGCCCGGATGGGCGCAAGGAAAAAAAATAGAACAAATCAACCCTTCATTTGATGTTTATTGTCTTGCCAAAGTGCTATGGGCGATGATTTCCGGAAAAACTAAACTTCACTTTTGGTATTACTATCTGAAAGAAAATGACCTTGAACAGCTATTCCCGAGTAAAGAGGAGATGCCGCTCATAAATAAATTATTTTCACAATGTATAGTTGAGTTTGAAAAAGACATCAAAATAAAAAATGCCGCAGAATTGCTTGCCGAGATTGACAAAACGATAATGCAGGTCGGAATTAAGGTGCAGCGGCTCGCCGGGAACACGGCGCGTAGATGTTTGGTATGTGGTGCCGGGATATATCAGCTTGTTGTGAATGGAAATCCAACAGCAGCAGAAAACTTCGGTATAACCCCTCATGGTAATTCTGGTTTTAAAGTTTACACATGTAATAATTGCGGACATGTCCAGTTATTTCATTTCCAGGACGTCAATAAACCCATGCCCGCCTGGGAAAAAGATACGTTAGAACCCAAAATATATCGGCAACGGGGATGATGCCGCTGGATCATTTCGCGGAGGCGGCGTGTTCTCCGAAAGAGCCATTAGGATTGTAGGCCCGGGGGATGGAGCGGGTTTTCTATCATTAGAAAACGGCGAAGACTGTTTGAGGCCCGCACTGTGTGCGGGCCGGGTGCGAAGCACAATTCAGGTAATCAGGTTTTTCGCCGGCGGAATACCCCAGGCCTTTTCTGCCGAAACCCGGTTAGTCGGAAGAGGGGAATACGCCGCCTCCGCTTTCCCGTAGCCGACGGAAATGGTAAACAATAGGATATCAATACCCCCTAGTAATTATTTATAATATCAGCACGAACGCAAAGTATATTCTATGAGCGACGAGACAAAGGTTGGCATATTCGTTTTGATAGGCATGGCCCTGTTCGGGACGGCCATTTTCCTTTTGGGCGATTATTCCTTCCAGACCTATTACCCGGTATACGCGGAATTCAAGGATGTGGCCGGCCTGCCGGATAAATCGGTGGTCA
>Ga0180009_10007929_pt1 | contig 10694 bp, 8 predicted proteins | sample OS_PC_MetaG_FD_123537 | JGI IMG/M metagenome (GOLD analysis project Ga0180009, IMG submission 123537) | Groundwater microbial communities from the Aspo Hard Rock Laboratory (HRL) deep subsurface site, Sweden - OS_PC_MetaG | ecosystem: Environmental > Aquatic > Deep subsurface > Groundwater... | reverse complement strand
TCACTAAAAATAATCGGAGAAAGCGATGTATTTCCAATAACAAAAGACCAGAGCCCTGAGTTCTTATTGGATAAAAGGCATCTCTGGCTAAGGTCAAGAAAAATGACTGCAATATTAAAAGTAAGGTCATCTGTTTTTCAGGCAATAAGAAAATTTTTCAATGATAAAGGATTTTATGAGGAGCATTCTCCAATGTTCTCTCCAACAAGCTGCGAAGGTGGCTCAACTCTTTTTGAAGTAAAGTATTTTGATGACATTATGTATTTAACACAGTCATGGCAGCTTTATGCAGAAGCAATGATTTCTGCTCTGGAAAAAATTTATACAATCTCACCATGCTTCAGAGCTGAAAAATCAAAAACATCAAGGCATTTATCTGAGTTTTGGATGGCTGAAACAGAAATTGCCTGGTATAAGCTTGATGACATACTAAAAAATGCAGAGGATTTGGTTGCTTTTATTGTAAAATATGTTGTTGAGCATAATGAAGAAGAATTAAAATTTTTAGGCCAGGACATTGAAAAGCTAAAAAAGATAAAAACACCCTTCCCAAGAATTACTTATACCAAAGCTTTGGAGATATTAAAGAAAGATGGCCTGAAAGTTGAATGGGGAAAGGACTTAAGAACCATTGAAGAGGATGCAATTGCAAAGCACTATGACAAGCCATTAATAATAACAAATTATCCTAAAAAGATAATGGCTTTTTACAAACTTAAAGACCCAAAAAACCCAGAAACAGCTTTATGCTTTGATATGCTTGCTCCAGAAGGTTATGGTGAAATAATTGGCGGAAGCGAGAGAGATACAGATATAGGGGAAATGAAAAAGGCCTTAATTGCACAAGGAGAAAAGCCTGAAAAATATGAGTGGTATTTTGACACAAGAAGATATGGCTCTGTTCCACATTCTGGCTATGGCCTCGGAGTTGAAAGAGTAATTGCATGGCTCTGTAAATCAGACAACATCAAGGACACAATACCTTTCCCAAGGACAATGCTAAGAATGACCCCTTAAATTAATAGCAAAATTTAAATAATAATAAACTAAATAGCAGAATGGGGTGATTATATGAGAAAAATAATATTGCTTGTTTTGGTAATAGGTTTATTTTTGATTTCAGGATGTGCTGAAAAAGTTGAAGATGAAGAAACTATTGATGATTCTGCTGATGTTATTGAGGAAGCTCCTGAGGTAACTGAACAAGAGCCAGCTGAACCAGAAGAGCCAGTTGAGGAAGAGGCTGAAGAAACCGAGCCAAAAGAAGCAGTTGAATTAAAAGAAAAAATTGCTGATAGAAAGAACAAGTTTGCAATAACACAATCTAGTTTTGAGATTGAAAGGAAAACTGAAAAAACACTTTATTTTGGCGTGATGAACCAGAAAGATGAAGCATCTGACTTTACAATAGAGTTCTTTTGCGATGAGGCAATGGATTCAAGGGCAAAGCCAGCTACAGATATTATTTTTGAATACACAGACACAATAGAAGGCCTTGGAAAAGACCAGGTTGAGGTTTTCCCTCTTGTTGTAAAAGCAACCGAGGATGCAAAGCCAACAGAATACAGGTGCAGGGCATTAGTCGGCCCAGAAAGCTATGCAGAAAAGGCCTTTTTCATAACTGTTGTAAATCCGTAAGTTATATAAACATTTTATAATAATATTCTTTTATGATTAAGATAAAGTGCGGCCTTGAAATCCACGGCTATATCAATGTCGAAAATAAAACCAAGTTATTCTGCAACTGTGCTATTGAGGAGGATGCAAGGCCAAACACAAACATCTGCCCAATATGCACTGCAATGCCTGGCTCAAAGCCAATGCTTCCAAACAAGCAGGCAGTTGACAAGATAATTGCAATAGCCCTAATGCTTGGCTGCAAAATAAACAAAAGATTACTATTCCAGAGAAAACATTATTCATGGCCTGACCTTCCTGCTGGCTTCCAGAAAACAATGTCTGGCTCTTATTCTGTTCCAGTTGGTGAGAATGGAAAATTTCTTGGCATAGGAATTGAAGAGGTTCATCTTGAGGAAGACCCTGCAAAATGGGATCCTTTGACTGGCCAGGTTGATTACAACAGAAGCGGCTTTCCGCTTGTTGAGATTGTAACAAAGCCTGATTTTAAATCTTCAGGGCAGGTAAGAAAATGGCTCAAGAGCTTAATAACAACTCTTGATTATATAAAGGCAATTGATAAAAATGCAGGAGTAAAGGCAGACACAAATATTTCTATTAGTCCAAAATTTAACAGGGTTGAGGTAAAAAATGTAAACTCATTCAAAAACATTGTAAAAACAATTGAATATGAGATATTTAGGCAGGAAAAGGAAATTAATGAAGGCAAGACAATAAAGCAGCAAACCCGCGCTTTTAATGAAAAGCATGGAACAACTGTTTTTATGAGATTAAAGGAAACAGCAGCAGATTATATGTTTATTCCAGAGCCTGATCTTCCTGTGATTAAATTAACTGAAAATGAAATTAAAAAAATCAGGGAAAGGCTTCCTGAAAGGCCTGATGAGAAAATAAAAAGATTTATGGTAAAATACAAAATTAAGAAAGAGGATGCATTTGTTGTTTGCTCTGATATCCTGCTTTCTGAACTGTTTGAGAAAACAGCCAAGAAAATAAATCCATTGCTTGCAGCAAGATGGCTGAGGTTTGAGCTATTAAGGGTTTTGAATTATAATAAAAAAGAGCTTTCTGATACAGAAATAAATGAAAAGCACTTTATTGATTTATTAAGATTAGTTGAAGATAAAAAAATAACAGAAACAACAGCACAGAAAATCCTTGAAAGCCTTGCTGAAAAGCCATTTGATGTAAATGAATATGTAAAAGAACATAAGCTGGGTGCTATTTCAGGTGTTAAAGAACTTGAAAAGCTCTGCAAAGATGCTATAAAACAGCATGAAAAGGTTGTTTCTGATTATAAAAAAGGAAGAAAAGAAGCTCTTAATTTTTTAGTTGGACAGGTCATGAGAGCTACTAAAGGAAAGGCCTCGCCAAAAGAATTAAAAGAAATATTCACAAAGCTGTTAAGATGAAAACTTACCAAGAGCCTTTTTTCCATGAAAAAGAATCTAAGGTAACAAATATTGAAGAAAAATATGGCTTTCTTTTAGTTGAGCTAGATGATACTATTTTTTATCCTGCTGGGGGAGGCCAGCCCTGCGACACAGGCATTATAAAAAACAATTATTTTGAGGGAAAGGTTGTTGATGTTTCTAAAAAAAACAGTAAGATAGTTCATAAGCTTAAGATTATTGATGGAACCTTGAAAATAAATGATAGGGTTATATGCCAGCACAGTATTAAGAGAAGGCTAAGCCTTGTAAGAATGCATTCAGGTGAGCATGTCTTCATGGGAGCATTGCTTAAAACAATAAAAGATATTAAAGTTGACAAGGTAAGATTAGATGAAGATGAATCCTCGCTTTTTGTTATATGCAGGGATTTAACATGGGAGAAAATCTTTGAGGCAGAAAAGCTTGCAAACAAAATTATAAAAGAAAATAAAGATATAATTGTTAAGGATGTAACAAAAGAAGAGGCAGCAAAAATTCCAGAATTAAGGATAAAGCTTGACCGCATAAAAGATGAGAAAATAAGGATTGTTGAGGTAAAGGATTATGATATTGCAGCATGCGCTGGAACCCATGCCTTAAAAACAGGTTTTATTGGCAATATTCTGATTACAAAGTTTAATATTGTAAGAGGGGTTTATGAGATAAGATTCAAGACAAATGTTTCAGAAGAATTGTTTGAGCTTGCAAGGATAGCAAGACTATCTTCTTCAATAATAAAAAAAGATGTTAAAGAGGTTCCTGACTTCATCAAAAAGCTAATGACTGATAATGAGCTTAAAACAAACAAGATAAGAGAACTCAGCTCAAAGCTTGTTCAGGATGTAAATGAAGAGAAAATCAATGATATTAATTTCATATCAAACATATTCCAAGATGTTGAAAGAAAACAGCTGGTTGATCATGCTGCTTCATTAGTAAAGGAAAAAACAATAGTATGCTTTATCAACAAAATTGGTGAGGATTCACAGCTTTTGATAATGGCCTCAGAAGACTCCAGTATTAAGGCCAATGAGTTATTGAAAGAAGTCATGAAAAAGTTTAATGGCCGAGGAGGAGGAAGAAATAATTTTGCAATGGGCTCATTAAAAACAGATTTCTCTGAAAAAGCCCTTGAAACCCTTAAAGAACTGGTTAAAACAACGATTTCTAATTCATCTTGAGCATGCCTAATGTTTTAGGAAAATTTATTAACTATGCCTTATAACTAATTATTATGCCATGGATATTATTTTCAATTTTAGCAGCTCTAGTATGGGCAATTGTAAATACAGTAGATAAATATATTTTCACAAAATGGGTTAGAAAGCCGGTTATTCCCCTTATGATTCTTGGTGTAATTGGTTTATTCGCAAGTTTTTTTGTGTATTTGTTTCACGGCTTTTCCTATCTATCTTATTTTAATATTGCCTTGGCTTTTGTTGCTGGAATTTTCTATATTATGGCAATTCTTTTTTATTTCAAAGCAGTAAAAATAGAGGAAATTTCACGAGTTGTTCCCTTATTTTATTTAACTCCATTGTTTGTTTCAATTCTTGCAGCAATATTCCTAGGAGAAATTTTTACTCCAATAAAATATTTAGGCATATTTTTCTTGATAACTGGTGCAGTTCTTATCTCTTCAAAAAATTTCATAAAACTTAGTTTTGGAAAAGCCTTTTGGTTTATGATTATTGCTTCTTTAACATTGTCTGTAAATGCAGTTATAACAAAGTATCTTCTTAATTTTGCTGATTTCTGGACTATATTTTCATACGTCAGGATTGGAGCATTTTTTGCTTTAATTCCAATATTCTGCTTTAGTTTTCAGGATTTAATATTTGTAGTAAGAGAGCATGGCAAAAAAGTGATTATTGTAATATCTTTAAATGAAATACTTAATTTAGTTGGTGTTCTATTAATTACAATTGCCATGGCAATTGGGTATGTAACTTTAGTAAATGCTCTATCTTCAGTCCAGCCATTTTTTGTTTTATTAATTGCTGTAATCTTAACTATTTTTTATCCTAAAATATTAAAAGAAGAAATTGGAAAATCAACTGTGTTGCTAAAACTGATTGCTATAGCTTTGATGTTTATTGGTGTAATCTTAATAATCTAATTGCATGCTTTCTGTGAAATATTGGCTATAATTCCATCCCATGCTCTTCTTAATTCTTCAGAATCCAACTCAATGCCAATCTCTGCTTTCCCGCTTCCAATATTTACAGTTTTGATTTTGAAAACACTTTCATCAATAATTTTCTTTACATTTTTTTCAATGCCAAAAGGCGAAATTCCTCCAATTGTATAGCCAGTTATTTCTTCTACCTCATCAGGTTTTGCCATTCGAAGATTGTTTCCTTTTGTAACTTCTTTTAATTTATCCATATCAGCTCTTTTATCTCCTGGCAAAACAACGATTACCGGTTCAGTCTTACCTATAAAAATAAGAGTTTTCAAAACTTGGTGAAGGGGACAACCATAAATTCTTTCAACATCTTGGGCAGTTCTTGGAATTTTATTTAAATGAATTATCTTAAATTCTATGTTTTTACTTTTCAAATAGTCTGTGCTTTTCATAACAGAATAAATTTATTGAATGGTATTTAAATATTCCGCTGCTGAGCAATTGAACTTAACATCTGCAAATTGCTGTTAAGTGACCTGACGACTGAAAGGAGGAGAGCACAGGGGGGTGCGTAGCGAAGCGGAGAAAGTTGCGTAGGGGTCGTCTTCACTTTTTATCTACTATCAAAATAACAAATCTACAATTTAATGTATAGGGGAGATTGGCTGCTTCAAAATCTTCTACAACTCCTGAATCATACATTTTAATTTTATAATTTTTGAATAATTTCTTCAAAGTTGATTTTGCATCTTTCAAAGTATATGAAGGCTCTTTTCCAAATGTCACTAATTTTCCGTCTGGAGATGTTCTTTTTACATCAGTTGCAAAATCAATAATAACTCTTCCATTTGATTTGAGAATTCTGTCAATTTCAAAAATTATTTTCTGCAAAATTTCTTTTGGAAAAAGATGTAAAGTGCCCGTGCAAAAAACACCATCAAATGAATTATTTTCAAATGGGAATTTTTTAGTAATATCAAATAATTTTGTATCTAATTTTGCTCTATATTCCTCCGGAGTATTATGCCACAATTTACTAAGGGCACTTTCATCAATATCAGAAGCAACAACAAAATCAGCTTTTTCCAATAAATTCAGATTATAGCGACCATCGCCTGCGGCAAGATTGAGCCACTTCCCATGAATTTCAATTTTTTTCAGAAGTTGTAGGGTGTTTTTGTCACCAAGACCCCAAATAGAAACTTTGCCAGTCTTAAAATAATCAATTCCCCTACTGAATATGTGTTTTTCTTCTTCAGGCTGGCAAGGTTTTGTTACTTTCTCCATAGTATAATAGATTTGTTTGATTTTTATAAATTTTTCGAAAGGCGACCTCGTAGTAATTGAACTTAACAGCAGTTTAACCTGATTTTCAGCAAAAACTTTATATAATAAGCCCCTTGTTCTTAGTAAAATGGAATTACCAAAGCATTATGAGCCAAAACAGGCAGAAAAGAAGTGGCAGGAATACTGGGAAAAACAGGGAATTTATAAGTTTGACCCAGATTCAAAGAAAGAGTTATTTTCATGTGATACTCCTCCCCCAACTGTTTCAGGAAAGATGCACATAGGCCACGCCATGGCATATTCACAGGCAGACTATGTTATGAGATTCCAGAGAATGCTTGGAAAGAATATATTTTACCCGTTTGGCTTTGATGACAATGGCCTTGCAACAGAGCGCTTTGTTGAGGAAAAATGCAATATTAGGGCAAGAGATATGCCGAGGCCTGAATTCATAAAATTATGCCTTAAGGAAACAAGGGAAGCTGAGAAAGAGCTGAAAAAAAACTGGTCATCATTAGGAATATCTCCTGACTGGTCAATAAATTATAGGACAATTGATGAATGGTGCAGAAAAACATCTCAAAGGTCTTTTATTGATTTGTATAATAAAGGCCGTGAATACAGAAAAGAAGCCCCAACAATATGGTGCCCAAAGTGCCAGACAGCAATTGCACAGGTTGAGCTTGAGGACAAGGAAAAAACAAGCTTTTTCAGTTATATTTATTTTAGACTTGAAAATTCTGATAAAAAATTAGAGATTGCAACAACAAGGCCTGAACTTTTATCATCCTGCGTAGCTGTTTTTGTAAATCCTGATGATAAAAAGCATAAAGAACTTATTGGAAAAAATGCAATTGTCCCTTTATTCAACCATAAGGTTCCAATAATAGCAGACAGAAGAGCAGACCCTGAAAAAGGAACAGGAATTGTGATGTGCTGCACTTTTGGTGATCTTGCTGACATTGACTGGTGGAGTGCATACAACCTGCCATTGAAGGTAAGCATAAACATAGACGGTTTAATGAATGAGCTTGCAGGCAAATACAAGGGACTAAAGATAAATCAAGCAAGGGAAAAAATAATTCAGGATTTAAAACAAAACAAACTTATGGTAAAGCAGGAGCAGATAATCCATACTTTAAATGTTCATGAAAGATGTGGTACAGAAGTTGAGTTCTTAGTTACAAAGCAATGGTTTTTGAAATACCTTGATATTAAGGACAAATTACTTGATGTTGGGAATAAATTAAACTGGCATCCAAAGCATATGAAAGTAAGATATGACAACTGGGTAAATGGGTTGCAGTGGGACTGGTGCTTATCAAGGCAGAGGTTTTATGGTGTTCCAATTCCAGTATGGTATTGCGAAAAATGCGGAGAGGTAATAGTTGCAAAAGAAAAGGATTTGCCAGTTGACCCTACAACAGACAAAGCTCCTTTGGATAAATGCCCTAAATGCGGGTGTGAAAACATTATTCCTGAAAAAGATGTTCTGGATACATGGGCTACCTCAAGCTTAAGCCCGATGATTGCAACAAAATGGAAAGAAGACAACAAGTTCTTTAATAAAATGATTCCAATGTCCTTAAGGAGCAATGGGCATGATATAATCACTTTCTGGCTTTTCAACACTGTTGTAAAAATGCTTTTGCATGAAAACAAACTGCCCTGGAAGGATGTTATGATAAATGGCCATGCCCTTGACCCAAAAGGAAAAAAGATGAGCAAGAGCAAGGGAAATATTATTGAGCCACATGATGTGCTGGAAAAATATGGAGCTGATGCAATGAGGTTTTGGGCAGCATCTGCAAAGCTTGGCTCAGATATTCCATATCAGGAAAAAGAGCTTGTTTCTGGAAAGAAAATGATGACAAAGATGTGGAATGCATCAAAGTTTGCAATAATGAACTTAAAAGATTATAAGCCAAGGAAAACAAAGCTTGAGATAATTGACAGATGGATATTTTCAAAGCTTAACAAACTTATTAAAGAATGCACAGATTCTTTCCTTAAGTATGATTTCTCAAGAACAAAATCAGAAACAGAAAAGTTTTTCTGGCAGCAGTTCTGTGATAATTATTTAGAAATTGTTAAGGATAGACTCTACAATAAAGAAAATTACAGCAAGGAGGCAGTTGAGTCAGCACACTATACATTGTATAATGTAACACTTGCAATATTAAAATTAATGACCCCTATAATGCCTCATATTACAGAGGAAATCTATCATCTTTATTTTGCAAAGATTGAAAGGTTGAAGAGCATTCATGTTTCTGATTGGCCAAAATACCAAAAAGAGCTTGCTGATGAAAAAGCAGAGCTTGCAGGCGATAATGCAATTAGTGTTATTTCATGTGTAAGAAAATACAAGTCAGAGAAAAACCTTTCATTAAACAAGCCAATTAAAACACTGACAATCAAGTGCGATGAAAACACGAAGAAAATTATTAAGCCAGTTTCAAAAGACATAAAAGCAACAATAAAGGCAGAAGAAATTGTTTTTGGCGATAAAGCAGACTTAGAAACAACCAATCCAGAAATAAAAATAGGAATAGAAGATTAAATTTTAATTAAAAATAAAAATTATTTATTTGTATGCAGAAAGAGCGACCACTTTGTTTTCAATTACATATGCATAGACTTTTTGATTACAAAGAGGGGTTATAAAGGTATCCAGATATTTGCCCCTTAATTCATTGAGACTATTACCTAATCCTAAATCTTTTACTAAATTATCAACATCTTCCTCTTTCTCATATCTTATTGGGTCTATTGGCTTTTTTATTTTTCCATCCTCTTCAATTAAATTTATTTGTATGTTTAATACATATTCATCTATGTTACTCTCTTTTTCTCTTATGCATGCAGAGAAAATGTTTGCTTTTTGAGGCTTTAATTTTTTATATTCCTCAATTTTTTCTGGTTTAACATCAAAACCAAAATACATTCTTTTTTCTAAAATTTCATTTTTTTGCATTTTAAAATTACCCCACCAAATTAAAGATAAAAATAACTATTATTTAAGAATTTCTATGTTTAAGTGGTTACTTTCTCCCACCTAACACCTTCTTTTGTGTCTTTTAAGATTATTCCTTTTTCCTTTAATTTGTCTCTTATTTTATCTGCCTCTTTCCAGTCCTTGTTTTTCCTTGCTTCCTCTCTCTTTTCAATTAACTGTTTTATTTCTTCGCTTATTTTCTCTTTTTCTTCTTTTTTCAGGATTCCAAAAACAGAATCAAGATCATGCATTAAAGCAATGGCTTTTTCAGCATCTTTCTTGCTTATCTGCTCATTCATTATGAATGTGTTTATTTTTTTTACAAACTCAAATATTACAGATAAAGCAATTGAAACATTTAAGTCATCATCCATTGCATCCTCAAAATCGCTTTTTGCTTTTTCTATTAAAACATAGATTTCCTTGTTGTTTTTTTCACTTTTTACATCTTTTAGCTTAATAATGAATTCATCCAGCCTTTTTATTGAGTTCTCTGCTGCCTTTAGGCTTTCAAAGGTGAAATTAAGCTTTTGCCTGTAGTGTGTTGCAAGCAGGATATATCTTATTGACCTTGGGCTGTATGCTTTTTTTAACAAATCCCTTAAAGTGTAGAAATTCCCAAGGCTTTTGCTCATTTTTTTATTATTGACTAATAAATGCTCGTTATGAAGCCAGTAATTAACAAACTTTTTTCCTGTTGCAGCCTCGCTCTGCGCAATCTCATTTTCATGGTGCGGAAATATCAGATCAACACCGCCTGTATGGATATCAAATGTCTCTCCTAAATACTTCATGCTCATTGCCGAACACTCAATATGCCATCCCGGTCTTCCTTTACCAAGCTCTGTTTCCCAGAAAACATCTCTATCCTCTTTGTCCCAGAATTTCCATAAAGCAAAATCATTTACATGCTCTTTGTCATATTCATCCTGGCAAACTCTTGCTCCTGCTTTTAACTCGCTTATGTTTAAATGCGACAGCTTGCCATACTCTTTGAATTTCTTGATATCATAGTAGATTGCATCATCTGCCTTGTAGGCATAGCCTTTTTCAAGAAGCTTTTTTATTAATTCAACCATTTCTTTTATATGCTCTGTTGCCCTTGGATAAATCTCCACTTTTTCTATGTTTAATGTTTCCAAGTCCTCAAAAAAGTATTTTGTGTATTTTTCTGTGAATTCCTTTAAAGAAAGATTTTCTTTTTTTGAGT
>Ga0180009_10007928_pt1 | contig 10694 bp, 7 predicted proteins | sample OS_PC_MetaG_FD_123537 | JGI IMG/M metagenome (GOLD analysis project Ga0180009, IMG submission 123537) | Groundwater microbial communities from the Aspo Hard Rock Laboratory (HRL) deep subsurface site, Sweden - OS_PC_MetaG | ecosystem: Environmental > Aquatic > Deep subsurface > Groundwater... | reverse complement strand
TAATTAAAAAAATTTCATCTGTAAAAGAAGAGCCTGTGTTTATGTTAGAATTCCGACTTAAAGCTTTTAAAAAATGGCAAAGTATGAAACATCCCCAATGGGCACATCTTAAGATTCCTGAGATTGATTTTCAGGATATAATCTATTATGCAGCTCCAAAGAAAAAACCACAACTTGAAAGCCTTGATGAAGTTGACCCGGAATTATTAGAAACATTCAATAAACTTGGTATTCCGCTGGAAGAGCAGAAAATGCTTTCCGGTGTTGCTGTTGATGCTGTTTTTGATAGTGTTTCGGTTAAAACTACTATGCAAGATACACTTGCAGAGCATGGAATAATTTTTTGCTCTATGAGCGATGCTATAAAAAATCATCCCGATTTGGTAAAAAAATATATCGCTTCGGTTGTTCCTGTTGGCGACAACTATTATGTTGCATTAAATTCGGCAGTTTTTAGTGATGGGTCTTTTTGCTATATTCCCAGAGGTGTTAGATGTCCGCTTGAACTAAATACATATTTTAGAATAAATGCTAAAAACACAGGACAATTTGAACGAACATTGATAATTGCTGAAGAAGATAGCTATGTTAGTTATATGGAAGGATGTACAGCCCCTCAACGTGATGAAAATCAGTTGCATGCCGCGGTAGTTGAGATTATCACCTTAGACAATGCCGAAGTAAAATACTCAACCGTACAGAATTGGTATCCTGGCAACAAAGAAGGTAAGGGTGGAATATATAATTTTGTTACTAAAAGAGGTATTTGCAAAGGCAAAAACTCAAAAATATCATGGACACAAGTAGAAACTGGCAGCGCAATAACCTGGAAATATCCAAGTTGTATATTGCTTGGCGATAATTCTATTGCAGAATTTTATTCTGTAGCGGTTACAAACAGACATCAGCAGGCAGATACAGGGACAAAAATGACCCATATCGGCAAAAACACTAAAAGCACAATAATATCAAAAGGAATATCAGCAGGAAAAAGTAACAACAGTTACAGAGGGTTGGTTAAAGTTACTAAAAAAGCTTCTGGCAGCAGAAACTTTACTCAATGCGACTCTCTTTTGATGGGAGATAAATGCGGAGCTCATACATTTCCATACATTAATGTAAATAATGATTCTTCAATCGTTGAACACGAAGCTACTACATCAAAAATTTCCGAAGACCAGTTATTTTATTGTTTGCAAAGAGGAATTGGATTAGAAGATGCCGTTGGACTTATTGTAAATGGTTATGCTAAAGAAGTATTGAAAAAACTACCTATGGAATTTGCCGTAGAAGCGCAAAAACTTTTAAGTATCAGTTTAGAAGGAAGTGTTGGATAATAAGAAACATCTATGACTATTTTAGACACATAAGGGAATGATTATAATTTAAGAAGTGATGTAAAGATTGAGAAGATTGAAAGGATTGAGAAGATTGAGAAGATTGAGAAGTTTGACCCCGATATGCTTCGCTACGGGGCAGGTGTTTGATGAATGAAATACATTGAAATACATTGAAATTCATTGAAATTCATTGAAATACATTGAAATTAAATGATTAACGATTTGGGCTTGGGGCTTGGAATTTGGGGCTTGGGACTTTTTTAAAACAAAAATTTATTTGCGTAACATCAGTTATTTATTTATATTTGCACAATCAAAAAAACAAGGAAATGAAAGTAATATGAAAAAATTGTTCAGTTTCCAGATTATATTTTTTTTTATAGGAAATATAATTTATGCACAAAATGATACTATTAAAACTGACAGTTTACGTAAAGACGCTTTAAAGATTTTCATTGATTGCAATTACTGCGATAAGGACTTTATTAGAAATGAGATTACTTTTGTAAACTATGTTAGAGATTCCAAAGAGGCCCAGTTGCATATTCTTATTACAGAACAATATACAGGAAGCGGTGGAAAAGAATATTCGCTTTTCTTCATTGGGCAGAAAGAATTTAACAATATGTATGATACACTTAAATTCTATACCAAGGTTGATGATACTGATGATGAGATACGGCAAAACTTGGTGAAAATATTAAAAATCGGTTTGATGAGATATGCGGCAAAAACGCCATTATACGATAAAATATCAATTAATGTTGTAAATCCAAGATTTGGAAATTAATTGTTCGTTTAAATATGAAAATAATCATTTTAGGTTGCGGGCTTGTTGGCGGTCCAATGGCTATTGATTTAGCAAAGAATAAACAGTTTAATGTCAGTATTGCTGATATTAATAAAGTTTCTTTAGAAAAACTTAAAATTAATGCAGGGAACTTAAAAATTAAAACCATCTGCGCAGATTTATCCAGGTCAAACACCATAAAAAAATTGGTCTCTGATTATGACATAGTTGTAAATTCGTTACCCGGTTCAATTGGCTTTCAGACATTGAAAGTGATTATTGAAGCAGGTAAAAATGTGATTGATATCGCTTTTTTTCCTGAAGACCCGTTCCAGTTAGATAAATTAGCAAAAAAGCAGGGTGTTATAGCAATAGTTGATTGTGGTGTAGCCCCCGGAATGAGCAACCTTTTAGTCGGGTATGCAGACAGTATGTTAAATAAAACAGAAACTGCAATCATTTATGTCGGCGGATTGCCAGTAAAAAGGGATTGGCCCTATGAATATAAAGCGGTATTTTCGCCTGCTGATGTTATTGAGGAATACACCCGCCCTGCCCAATATATTGAAAATGGCAAATTAGTGATTCGTCCCGCTCTTACTGATGCTGAATATATTGATTTTCCTAAAATCGGAACACTTGAAGCGTTTAATACCGATGGTCTGCGAACTATTGCAAATACTATTAAGGCGACCAATTTGAAAGAAAAAACATTAAGATATCCCGGACATATTGAAAAAATAGTCGTTCTAAGGGAGACTGGCTTTTTCAGTAAAGAAAAAATTGAAATTCAGGGAATAAAAATCCGTCCGCTTGATTTTACTTCAAAACTATTATTCCCGAAATGGAAACTAAACCAAGGGGAACAGGATTTTACTGTAATGAAAGTCATTATAGAAGGAATAAAAAATGGAGGAAAAATCCGGTACACCTATGATTTATTGGACTATTATGATTCCAAAACAGACACACATTCTATGGCACGAACCACAGGATATACCGCTACAGCAGCAGTAAATCTTTTAGCACAAAACTTATATAAAAAAACAGGCATCTCTCCGCCTGAATTTTTAGGTAAACTGCCGGAATGTGTTAAATATATTCTAAATTATCTTAAAAAAAGAAATGTCATTTATACGGAGACAATAAGTTCAATAGAATAGGATTTTTAATTTTTAATGTCAAATTTTTGCAAGATTTCTCTCTTTATCTAATTTTCTTTCCATTTTTATCAAATTCCATAGATTCAATAACTCTGCCGTCTTCATCCCATATTATCCATTTGCCAACTTTTGCATTGTCTTTATATATTCCTTCTGTTGATTTTTTTCCGTTCATAAAATATTCAACATAAGGACCATCTGGTCTGCCTTCTTTAAAAACCTGCTCTCTGAACTTATTGCCATACCTGTCGTAAAAAGACCATTTGCCAACTTTTATATTATTACCATAAGTTCCCGATTCTAATGGTTTTCCATTTTGTTGGTATTCGGTCCACAAACCATTTTTTGCACTTTGATTAAAACTCCCCTCGTAAAGCTTATTACCATCCTGAAAATAAAAAACAGAATGTCCATGCCTTACGTCATTTTTGTAGCTTGTTTTATATCTTATTGCTCCCGAAGGATGAAAACCTTCCCACAAGCCTTCCATAATGCCTTGTTTGAAATATCCTTTATCTTTAGTCAGTCCGTTTTCATACCAGCTTATCCAAAGCCCATCTTCTTTATCGTCAAGAAATGTTCCTTCTCTTTGTTTCACTCCCGACTCATACCATGCGAGCCATTTTCCGGTTCTTTTGCGATGTTCAAAATCACCTTTTTTCCATTTTTCTCCCGTTTCATAAAAATATTCCCATTGCCCATGTTGTAAGCCATTTAAGAAATTTCCTGTGCTTCCAGGTTTTCCCGAAGGATGATAAAAATGCCATTCGCCATGATGTTTATCCATTATCAATTCTCCCTTCATTTCTTCATTGCCATTTCTATACCACCATATTGCAAATCCATGAAGTGAGTCATTTACAAAAGTGCCTTCAAATTCTTTCTGCCCGTTTTCATAACATATTACACTTTCTCCATATTTTTTTCCATTTTGAAATAATGTTATTTCTTTGATTTGACCATTGGGATGCCATTCCTTATATTCACTATGAATATTGCGATTTTTCATAGCATATTCCTTGCTCAACTGCCTATTAGAATGATATTCATTACACGGGCCGTTAACAACAGAAATAAATTTCCAAAGACTGTCATTTTCATAAAAATAAGTCCAAACACCAACTTTTTCATCTTGAGCAAATTGTCCTTTGGCAGCAACCGAACCATTACCATGATATAAAGTCCACACTCCGTTTTTCAAATCATCTTTAAATTCAATAGTTTCCATAACATCTCCGTTTGGAAAATATGCCTTATACATCCCATTTTGCTTACGAACAACTACTTCCCACTCCTCAATTTTTATACCTAAACTATCCCAAATAACAACCGGTCCATTTAGTGTATTGACAGTTTTCCACTTTTTTCCGTTCGGGTGCCAGTATTGCCACTCACCAATATAATTTCCCTCATCATAATACTGAACAGATAATTTTTTCCCGTTATCATACCAAAAAGCCCATTCGCCATGCCTTTGTGAATTTTTTATTTCTCCTTCCCATTCCTTTTTTTGAGGATATTGATAATAAGACAAACTTTTACCATTTTCAATATCTTCTGTCATGCGTATTGTGCCATCTATGTAGTAATATTTCCAGTGTTCAATTTTCCCGCCATTTTTATATTTTCCTTCCGACTCTACATTTCCATTAGGATGCCAATATGTCCATTTGCTATGCTTTTCTCTTTCCAAAAGAAAACCTTCGCTACTTTTTTGTTTTTTTGTATAATATTCAACATGCCTTTCTTGAGCGAAAGTTGTAGAAGTAATTAATGTAACAATGAATATTAATATTAATTTACTCATGATTTGTTTATTATGTTTAATTTAAAATTTTGAGCAAAAATAAACATTATCTCTTGAAGAACTAACCTTTAAAATTAATTTTTGAATCTGCAAATGTAACCATAATAGTTTAAATTTTTTTGTAATTTTGGAAAAACTAATTATTTACAGATAAAATTTTCGGAAAAAATGCTTACAATAAAAAATTTAAAAGTTTCAATAAACGGTAAACAAATATTATCAGGCATAAATCTTGAGGTTAAAGCAGGTGAAGTACATGCTATAATGGGCCCTAATGGGTCCGGCAAAAGCACCTTGGCACATGTATTGGCTGGTCGTGATTTGTTTGATGTTGACGAAGGTGAGGTTATTTATAAAAATAAAAATTTATTTGAAATGTCTGTGGAAGACAGAGCACGGGAAGGAATTTTTCTGGGTTTTCAATATCCTGTTGAGATACCAGGTGTTTCTATGGTAAACTTTATGATGACTGCTATTAATGAAAATCGTAAATATAAAGGATTAGAGCCAATTTCCTCAGCTGATTTTTTGAAGATGATGAGAGAAAAGCAAGAACTTGTTGAATTAAAAACATCTTTAACTAATCGTGCTGTTAATGAAGGATTTTCGGGTGGCGAAAAAAAAAGAAATGAAATTTTTCAAATGGCTATGTTAGAACCTGAGTTAGCAATACTTGATGAAACCGACTCCGGATTAGATATTGATGCAATGCGTATTGTTGCCAATGGTATTAATGCTCTTAAAAAACCTACAAATGCAAGTATAGTTATTACTCACTATCAAAGACTGTTAGACTATATAATTCCCGACTTTGTTCATATTCTTTTTGATGGTAAATTAGTTAAATCGGGAGACAAAGAATTAGCTTTAAAGCTTGAAGAGAAGGGATATAACTGGATAAAAGAAGAAACTTCGAATTCGGGACTGAGCTGTTTCTGATATATATAAAATATCCATGACAAAATGGATTGTTGATTGTTGATTTGTGATTGTTGATTCGCGATTCAACAATCATCAATCAACAATCATCAATTGTATTAGTCACAGTTAACTAAAAATAAAACACATGAAAATTACAGATCATTTAGATAAACTACATCAGCAGTTACTCAATATTTATGCTGAGACCTGTAAAGACAAAAACATTGTCAGCCAAAATATCAAATCAATAAAGGATGAAGCGATAAAATATTTTGAAAAAAATAAGTTTCCGTTGCCAAATTTGGAAAAATGGAAAGGAACTAACTTAACAAAAATTATTAATCCGGATTATGTTTATCATAAAAATATTTCTTTTGATAAAAACATCAATCCAAACAAAATTTTTCAATGTGAAATACAAAATTTTGAAACACTTTTTTTCGCTGTATATAACGGATTTTACATATATGAAAACCATTCTTTAACAAAAATGGATAATGGTATTATTGTTGGTAGTTTTAAACAAGCAATGACAGAATATCCTGATATTGTTGAAAAGTATTATAATAAATCATCTGTATCAGATAATAACGGACTAATCGCTTTAAATACAGCTTTAGCAGAAGATGGGCTTTTTGTTTATGTTCCTGACAATGCAGTGGTTGCTCAAACTATGCAACTTGTAAATCTGGTAAATTCTGACGAAAACCTGTTTTTACAAACAAGAAACCTGATAATATTAGGTAAAAACAGCAAACTAACTTTTCTGCAATGTGATGACTCGTTGAAAGATAAAAACTCTTTCAAAAATTCAGTAACCGAATTTTATATTGATGACGGAGCAACCCTTGATCATTATAAATTGCAGAACAAAGATGAAACTACAACATTAGTAAATACAACATTTTTTGATTTAGGAAAAGAATCGGAATTATCAGCTAATACAATAACCTTCAACTCTGGCAATATTAGAAATGAATATATTGTGAACCTTAATGACACTGCGGCCAAAGCTAATATTTCAGGATTATATCTGATTGACAAAACACAACATGTTGATAATCAAATTTTGGTTAGACATAATGCAAAAAACTGTGTTAGCAGTCAAAATTTTAAAGGAATATTAGACGAGAAGGCAAGTGCAATTTTTACAGGACATGTTTATGTTGCAGAAGGGTCTCAAAAAACAGAAGCATACCAATCAAATAAAAATATTCTTCTTACTCGGGATGCATCTGTAATAAGTAAGCCTTTCTTTGAAATTTACAATGATGATGTAAGATGTAGTCACGGCTCAACAACAGGTAAGTTAGATAAGGAAGCGATGTTTTATCTTAGGTCCAGAGGTATTTGTGAACGCAATGCCCGATTGATTATGATGCACGCCTTTACAAACGAAATTGTGAAAATGATAAAAGTTGAAAAACTGCAGGAAAGAATTGAACTCATGGTGCAAAAACGACTTAAAGGAGAACTGCATAATTGCGACCAGTGTATTTTACATTGTAATAATCCTGATGAAACTATAACTTTTGATATTGATATGTCTAAATTTTATACCAACCCGTTATCAAGATACTCAAAATAAATTCTAAAAAACAAATCACAAATTACGATTTACGATTTACAATTTACGATTTACGAATACTGAATTACTGAATCAACTGAATGAACTGAATGATTGAAAAGATTGAAAGGATTGAGAGGATTGGATTCAATCTATACAAACCATACAATCTACTCAATCCAATTAATTTTTTACGATTTGGAACTTGGGATTTGAGATTTCATTATAATGTACTTGAAAGCGGTTTGGTATTAGATATTGGATATTGAAATTTAAAGATGTAAAATGAGTTATAAGAATTTGGAAATATGACAATTGGCAAGAGAATTAGTTATTGATATACATAAAATGAAAACAATATCAAATATCCAATATCCAACATCTAATATCTTTTTGATTGTAGCCTTGTGCTACGTTATGAATAATTTATGATTAAAGCTATGAACTATAACATATCTGAAATACGCAAGGAATTTCCTGCATTATTTCAAAAAATTTATAACAAACCATTGGTTTATCTTGACAATGCTGCAACTACACAAAAACCCAGGATTGTAATTGAAGCCATAAAACATTATTACGAAAAGCAAAATAGCAATATTCACAGAGGAGCTCACTATTTAAGCCAACAAGCAACCGAAGCATTTGAAGCGACCCGAAATATTATTGCAAACTACATCAATTCTCAACATTCTTATGAAGTAATATTTGTTAAAGGCGCCACGGAAGGCATTAATCTTGTCGCTCAAAGCTATGGAAATGTTTTTGTTAATGAAAACGATGAAATCATAGTATCAGAATTAGAGCATCATTCTAATATTGTTCCATGGCAAATGCTATGTGAAGCTAAAGGAGCTAAATTGAAAGTTCTTCCTATAAACGAAGATGGTTCAATAAAAATTGAAAAACTTGATGAGTTAATTTCACCCAAAACAAAAATTATTGCTGTTACACATATTTCTAATTCTCTGGGAACAATACTACCAGTAAAAAAAATTATTGACAAAGCGCACCAGTATAATATTCCTGTATTAATAGACGGCGCTCAAGGCATAGTACATAGCAAAGTTGATGTTAAGGAATTAGACTGCGACTTCTATTGTTTTAGCGGTCATAAATTTTATGCCCCTATGGGAATTGGTATTGTTTACGGAAAAGAGAAGTGGTTAGACAAAATGCAACCATATCAGGGTGGCGGAGAAATGATAAAAGAAGTTACTTTTGAAAAAACAACCTATAACGACTTGCCTTTTAAATTTGAAGCAGGCACTCCAAATGTTTCGGGTGCATTAGGACTTGGAAAAGCAGTAGAGTTTATTAGTTCTATCAGCATAGATAATATTGCAAAATATGAGAACAGTATTACAGATTATGCAACATCTAAGCTGAAAAAAATTGAAGGGATTAAAATCTACGGAACTAATGAAGATAAAGCAAGCGTAATTTCATTTTTGATTGATGGTATTCATCCTTATGATTTAGGAACTATCATAGATAAAATGGGAATTGCAGTAAGAACCGGACATCATTGCGCTCAACCTGTGATGGATTTTTATAAAATACCGGGCACAGTTAGAGCTTCTTTTGCAATGTATAATAATCAGCAAGATGTTGATTTGTTCGTTGAAGCATTGAAGAAAGCAGTTGAGATGCTAAGGTAGATCTAATACTGAATTACTGAATCAACTGAATGAACTGAATCATAAGAATTTACGAAATACGATTTACGATTTACGATTTGTGTTCAAGTGTTCAGGTGTTAACGTTATAACGTTGAGTTCCCTCTAAAAAGTCAAAAAATTAAAAATGTCACTAAAACTCCAAAACACAAAATCCCACAAAACACTGATAATCAATTAATTTTATTTTGGTGAAATTTAGTGTTTTTGTGATTTGGTGGCAAAAAATGACTTTTTAGAGTGGACTCAATCTTACAAATATTATGAATTATGAGCAATACAGATATTTTAACAATAAAAGAAAACCAAATTGTTGAGGAATTTAGTGCATTTGAAGACTGGGTTGACAAATATTCATATATTATAGAATTAGGCAAAACTCTTCCGATAATTGACAAAAAATACAAAACTGATAATTTTGTAATTAAAGGTTGCCAGGCGCAAGTATGGCTTTTTGCAGAATTTAAAGATGGCAGGGTTTATTATTCAGCTGACAGTGATGCATTAATTACTAAAGGTATAGTTAGCATATTAATTAGAGTTCTGTCGGGAGCAACACCAGACGAAATTATTTCAGCCAATATGAGTTGTATTGATAAAATTGGTTTGAAAGAACACCTATCGCCTACCCGTGCTAATGGATTGCTATTAATGATAAAACAAATGAAACTTTATGCTTTGGCATACAAAACAAAAAATAGTTAGGCGCTGGTCTAGTAGAGCGTTTTTTAATTAACATAGTAATAAGTATTAAACAAAATGTCTAATTTTATTTTTTAAAATGTAGCATAATACGGCGAAGGCACAGTCGGATATGCCCGATAAACATGATGAAAAACAGCTACAGTCTTTTTATCTACATCGTCTTGAGTGTAATACTCTATGGGCAAGCCGCTGGCTTCATCCCACAAGAAATTTCGTATTAATACTTTTACATCATCTCTTGTAGGCTCTTTGTCCTGCCACATATATAGATCCTGCAATTTTGCTTTCAGTGTTTTTAGCAGTCCTTTGGCTATCTTCTTTATCTTTTTGATTTCCTGGGGTTTCAAATCTGGTTTTGCCAAAAGGTCATAAATAGCCAGAGTCTCCTCATCCAGCTCCTCTCGCACTGCTCGACTTTCTTCCTCGTCAAACCCTTGCGCAAACTTCAATAATGTCTCAAAGGTAGTTTCAATACTTTGGCGGTCTTTTTCTTTATTATACTCATCAATTATCTTTTCATAATGTTCTTGGAAGTTTGTTCGGAGTGGATTTCTTTGAATCAATCGCTCCAGTTTTTTCTCAATCACGCTTTTCAGGCTTTGCACGGTGGTATTTTTAGTTTTAGTATGTTCAAATTCTGCCCGCAATCGGTTAAAGTCAATTTTGCTAATATCATACGGCTTGTTAGGTTCTTTAGTTTTTTTGTCGGGCGTAACGGTGAT
>Ga0180009_10007927_pt1 | contig 10694 bp, 12 predicted proteins | sample OS_PC_MetaG_FD_123537 | JGI IMG/M metagenome (GOLD analysis project Ga0180009, IMG submission 123537) | Groundwater microbial communities from the Aspo Hard Rock Laboratory (HRL) deep subsurface site, Sweden - OS_PC_MetaG | ecosystem: Environmental > Aquatic > Deep subsurface > Groundwater... | reverse complement strand
GATATACACCGCTCCCTGAAAAAGGGAATAGACCTTCTTACGAGGATTCTCGGCCGACCACCTGTGTGTTCAGCAGTTCCGGCCTGGAAATGCAACGATCTTGTGCTCTTAGAAAAAGACAAATTTTCTTTCAATTATAACAGTGATTGCAGGGGAGAGAACATATTCTTTCCACTCGTCCAAGGGGAGCATTTATCCCAACCCCAGATTCCCGTTACACTACCAACCTATGACGAAGTGATCGGGCGTAACGGGGTGTCAAACAGCAATTACAATGACTACATGCTCTCCCTTATTAAGCGTGAAGCACTCAATGTTCTGGCCATTCACGCTGAGGTTGAAGGCATTGCCTGTCTTGAGATGTTCGAGCGTTTTGTGGGGATGGCGCAATCGAGCGGGACATCATTCATCCCCTTAGGGACTTTCCTACAGGGCTCCCTGATCGCAAGACGCACCGGCATAGTAGCAAAGGAAATTGCGGGACGTGATGGATGGGTCTCATGCCAGGCACCAGCGGAAGGTCATGGATAAGAACATTGAATTACGTCCGCCCCATGACAGTAATTTCAAAATAATGACGCCAATTGCGGGCACGGTAAAATATCCCATTAAATATTGCTGCCTGTTGCTGTGCATCCTTCTTCTTTCAAGTTTTGAGTTGTGGGGGCATTTCTATCCCTCATCTGCTCATAACTGGAATATTGCTAAGGTACATGAAATAAGTGTTGGTGATCCGAGCAATTTTTCCTTTGCAGTCTTTGGGGATAACAAGGGAACCAAATTCGCCAAGTAAAAAGCTAAACAAAACCAACAAAATGAGGACTATTAGATGATATTCCATATTCCAATTAAAAGAGGCCTAATAAAAACCTTCTTACTTATCATTTTCATTTTATTTCTCCCCATTTCATCATTAGCCAGTCAATTCGAGGTCATGAAAGTCTATGATGGCGACACCATAAGAGTAAAGGGGTATGGAACTGAAATAGAAGTAAGATTAGCTGGCATAGATGCCCCCGAAACCTCCAAGAATAAAATAGGATTTGGACAGCGGTATAGTCAGAAGGCCAGCGAGTATTTGTCGGGCCTGGTATTAAATAAGGCTATAGAAATTAAGGGCCACGGTTACCTAAACATTGACCTCATGTTGGGAACGGTTTTCTTGGATGGTAAAAATATCAATCTTGAAATGGTGCGGGCTGGATTGGCTGAAGTCTACCGTGGGGAACCCCCAAAAGACCTCAACCTTGATCCCTTCTTCAAAGCTGAAATACAATCAAGGGCAGAAAAAAAAGGGATATGGATTCAGGGGGATGGATACGTAAGTCCAAGAACGTGGCGCAAATGGCAGAGAGTAAAATCAGCCTGTGCAATCATTCTGTTTGGCATTTGTGAACAGGGAGAAAAATAACAAATGCTCTCATCAAAAGCTTGAGAGGGGACAAAAAAATGAGTGATTTTATTCCCATGAGCAAACCATTCCTTGGTAAAGCGGAGATCGACGCCGTTGTACAAGTCCTGAAGTCAGGGTGGATCACTACCGGGCCGAAATGCAAAGAATTTGAGGAAGAATTTGCAAGATTCATTGGCGCAAGCCATGCGCTGTCTCTCAGCTCGGGAACTGGTGGCATGCACATTGTCTTAAAGGCTATGGGAATTGGGGAGGGCGATGAGGTCATTACACCTTCCATGACCTTTGCATCTACTGTGAACCAGATTGTGCTGGCAGATGCAAGGCCAGTGTTTGCCGATATCGACTATGATACCCTCCTCATAAGACCGGAAGAGATAAAAAAACGCCTCTCCAAGCGTACAAAAGCCATTATCCCGGTTCACTTTGCAGGGGCCCCGGTAGATATGGATGCCATTGAGGATATTGCAGGCGATATACCCATCATTGAGGACGCCGCCCATGCCATCGATACCTATTACAAAGGAAGGCATATTGGGAGAAAAAATCTAAGCATATTCTCATTTCATCCTATTAAGAATATCACAACCTGTGAAGGTGGCATGGTGACAGGCAATGATGAAACATTGATGCACCGCCTTCGATTGCTCAGGTTCCATGGGATAGAACGCGATTCGTGGAAACGCTACGGGAAGGGATCTGATCCGGACTATGATATTGTAGAACCAGGATTCAAGTATAACATGACCGATATCCAGGCAGCGCTTGGCCTCGCTCAGATGAAGCAAATAGAGGAGATTACAGAAAGACGAAATAGGATAGCCAGGCATTACCTGGAAGAGCTTTCGGATTTGGATGGTCTTGATCTGCCAGGCATCCCGTGCTACGAGCACGGACATGCCTGGCATCTTTTTGTTGTGAAGATATTGGCGATGGACAGGGCGGACTTCATACAGGCCCTTGCAGAGAAAAACATCGGATATGGCCTTCACTTTCCAGCATGTCATACCCTGAGCTATGTAATAAAGCGCTTTGGTAAAACTGCATTGTCTGTTACTGAAGACATTGCCAAAAAGATAATAAGCCTGCCCATCTACCCGGGTATGGATGCTGCTCAGGTAGACAGGGTTATAGACGTGGTGAGGGAAATCATCAAATGAGAAAAGGCGTTACCCTCACTATCGTGCTAAGTGTCATTGCATTCACCTCAATAGGCATGTGGGGTGACATATTAAAGGCAGGACCTGCTTTGAGGGGCTTTTCCTGGTATTTGATACCATTAATCGCCTTCTTTGGGTTTTGCAATGATCTTGTGAAGTTCTTTAGGTGGCATGTGTACCTCCAGAAAATGGGGATTCGAATACAGGCAAAGAAAAGTCTTGATATCTTCCTTGCGGGCCTTTCCATGAGCGCGACGCCGGGAAAGGCAGGCCTACTCATAAAAAGCCAGATGCTAAAAGGGGTCTCAGGCCACTCCATGATCTCCACATCGCCGATTATTGCGGCGGAGCTGTATATGGACCTGATTGGATTAAGCCTCATATCTCTCCTTGGCATAGGACTTTTGGGAAATGAGATCTGGGTTGCCCTTCTTCTTTGCATGCTTCCGCTTTTGGGTCTTGTGCCCGGTATTCCGGGATTTGCAATAGGGCTACTTGAAAAAATACCCATTTTGTCGGGTAGAGCACTTGAGATGAGAAAGGCACTGGACAGCATGTTTGGTTTCTTTGGCGTAAAGGTACTCATTGTGTCTCTAAGTATTACCCTGATTGCATGGACAAGCGAGGGCATTGCCTTGAGCCTCATCCTCAAGGGGCTTGGTTTTGATGTAGGGATAGTGATGGCTACGATTTTATTCGGTTTTTCCACCCTTATCGGCGTGCTCTCAATGCTCCCGGGAGGTCTTTTGGTAACAGATGCCAGCCTGATGGGCCTCTTGGTTCACGCCGGCATTCCCAATACACCTGCTGCCGTTGCTTCAATTATGGCCAGAGTCTTCACCTTGTGGCTTGCCGTAATTATCGGCAGTATTTTTCTTGTTATTCATAGGAATGATGTGAGTAAAGATTTGCAGGGGGAACAGCATATTGGAAAATGAAAAGATATCCGTCATCATACCTGTCTACAACGAAGAAAAAAACCTTGAAAGACTATTCGAACGAATTGTGCCCGTAATGGATGGACTTGAAAGGGATTATGAAATTGTACTTGTGGATGACGGGAGTACCGATCGATCCCTTGAAATCCTCCTTATGCATACTGAAAAACGCATCAAGGTTATTGAGTTGACAAAAAACTATGGTCAACATGCAGCGGTATTCGCCGGTTTTGAGAACAGCAAAGGCGATATCATCATCACTATGGATGCAGACCTCCAGAATCCACCCGAGGAGATTCCCCGCCTCATCGAGGTTATGGATGAAGGTAATTATGAGGTAGTGGGAACGGTAAGAAAAGCAAGAAAAGACCCCATATTCAGAAAGATTCCGAGCAAAATTGTGAATGCCGCAACCAGGCGTATCACAGGTGTTCATCTCAATGACTGGGGATGCATGCTCAGGGCCTACAGAAGACAAGTAGTCGAACACATGGTCCAAACCCGAGAACACTCGACATTCATCCCCGCCCTGGCTACTGCCTTTACCAAGGACATCACCGAAATAGAGGTAGCTCATGAAGAACGTTTTGCGGGTGAGACTAAATACTCCCTGACAAAACTCATATCCCTCCATTTTGATCTGGTAACGTCTTTTTCAGACTTCCCCCTGAAGTTCATGCTTTACATGGGCTTTTGCCTGGCCTTCCTGGGCATCGCATTTGGCATAACCTTGACAGTCGCAAGGCTGTCCTTCGGGGCTGCATGGGCCGCCGAGGGTGTGTTTACCCTGTTTGCTGCGCTCTTCTTTTTTATAGGCGCGCAATTTCTGGCTTTAGGTGTAATGGGGGAGTATGTTGGAAGGATATACAGGGAGGTCAGGAAGAGGCCACCATATACAATACGGAGGACTTACTAGAATAGGTCCGGCTGCAGTTTAGCTATCATTTGATAATACGGTTTGTCCCCAAGAAGATCCTTGGGCTTTTTGTAGTATTATAACGACTGGTCCAAAAGTTTGTTGTCAATCGCCATGGTCTCAATCTCCCCCTTAAATTAAAATTCCATTGCATTTGACCATGGCCATTTAAATAAACTATTTTACACTGTCCGAGAAAATGGAATATTTTTATTTTCTGTTTTTCGCTAAAGTATTTTATTATTTTATTGCCGATTCAAAAGCCCCTAAGTCTGGTTTTGAACCAATATACGAACTTGCCGGAATTCTTATGACTCCATCCTTAAACTGAAAAATGCTAGTACCTAAATCTATACAGGGGCTGGTGTCCTTTAACTTAAATTCAGAGGTTAATAGAGGGTTTTTAAAAAATGTATGCTCCTTATCAATGTTGGAGTTTTCAAAATTAGAACCATTCAACCAGAAATTATTATATGAAGCAACGGAACTTCCAGAAATATTCTTCATGGCGACTTTTTTTGTACCAACAAAAATGTTGTTCAAAACCACCATATTTTTGCCACCCAACAAACCATAATTATTATCAACAAAGGTGTTGTTAATAACGTACACTCTTTCGGGCAACATGAAGGCCTCATAATTCTCTATGGTATTTGTATTTCCCATGCATCCTATTGCAGCCATAGCGTTATTGTAAAATAGGTTCCGCTCTATCTTAAAAATTCGTCTTGAATCTGTTGAATAATCAATAAACTGGATACCGTCCTCTCCATTTCTAGATATAATATTATTGCGTATAACAATATTAAGCTTTGGCTTCTTGGGAATTTCGTATGGATGGAGTCTGATTTCTATTCCATCATCCTGGTTGTCTTGAATAATATTATTTTCAATTATAACATCTACAGAATGGTCCAAATCAATTCCATCATCTCTGTTTTCTTTGAAGATATTTGAACTACAAATTCCTCCACTTTTATCTTCATAATCAACCCCATCTTTACAATTAATAAAAATATTATTCAAGATTTCCACTTTACCCTTACAACTTATCCCATCATTCCCATTTTTAACAGTAAATCCAACTATTTTGGAATATGGGCTGCAGTCTGATGGTACCTCTATAACGTATTTTCTTCCAAATCTAAGCCATTTAGATCTAACCCATTTAGCCTCAAGAACCGTCTGCTCAATGTATTTTTTGTCTCCTGTTATAAGGAACAAAGATCCTAACTGAATAGTCTTTTTCTCTCCTTTAAATTTAAGTTTAACCTTATAAGTCCCCGGAGCAACCAATATAACATCTCCATCTTTTGCAACATCTATTGCTTTTTGAATAGAAGGTATATCCTCAGGAACTTTGATCGTGGAGCCTAAAACGTTATTATGTACAAAAAAAATAAAAATTATAAACAATGGACATAAGTTAAAAACTTTTAATTTTCGAAACATCTTTATGCCCCCACAAATATTTACAATTAAAAAGTCAACCACATAACCACAACGTTTTCAAACTAGGGAGCCCCCCTTATAGCTCAGGGCCGCTCGTAATCCGCCACCAGGCAATACCGTGAATGGTATCGTGCAACCTCTTTAGCTCTGCCAAATTAGGGGGGGTATGCGGCAATTCCCTGTCGGGAAGAGGATATAGTTTCGGTGCCTTATGCAGATCCAAGATAAAATCTGGACCTATCACCAGGTTTCGAGCAATTCCCACAAACCGCTGTTCCGGATCAAGTAGATCTTTTCCCAGAGCGTGATAACGAAAACCCTCCGGTGCAGTAAGTTCGATGAGGGTTGGTCCGATATCTAGGTGGCTTCCCGCGACCCCTTTAGGCAAGGAAATGCCGTCGAGGACATCCTTCCCATAAAAGACAAGCGGGACAGCAAATTTCTCAAAAAGACCCGGTCTTTTGCTTATCCTTCTCCGGCCTGCATGATCGGCGGTGACAACAACAAGGGGGAACTTTAGTTTAGCTTCGGTTTTTTTTGCAAAGTCGCCAATGCAGCGGTCAGCATACCAAAAATGCCCAAGCACATTGAAGTTGACATTGCTAATGCAAAAGGGCTTAAGACCATCCGGAATTTCATTTAACTGAAAGCCCTTACTACGCACGTCAATATCAAATGGAGGGTGAAAACTCGTGGTTAGGACCAGATTAAAACTCGGTTGTTCATCTTCTACAGTGTTTAGAATAAATTCGAATAAATTCTCGTCATCCACCCCCCATTCGTTCGATGATGCCCAGTTTCCCATGTGCGCACCGCCATATACATCTGCAAAACCTTGCGCCCGGCAAAAATCCCCAATCCTCTGCCAACTCAAAAGACCGCCATAAAAAAGTCTCGTTTTATAACCAAGTTGCTTGAATATCGCTGCAATACTAGACGGGTAGGCTGTCATTGAAGTTTTCTGATAATTCGTCATCACACCAGCATTGGGAAGCCCCGTAACAAGCACAGCTAATGATGACATCGTACCTCTTGCAGAAGGTAAAAAACTCTCAACGTAGAGCCCATTCTTCGCAAGCTTTTTTACGCTCTCTGCCAACCCCAACGATTCGTATTTCTTCCACAGTGGCCATGCACTATAACCTTCACCAACGATGAGGAAAATGTGACGCGGGGGTTTGTGCTTCGGTCCTTTTGCATAGCGAATCATGTAGCGATCAAGATTATCATAAGTTTCGTTTATGGAAGACACATATTGTGCTGCTTTGGTCACGTCTTCATCCGGCAGAAAGACCTTCAGCCCTTGAGATCTCAAGATTTTAAGTTGCTGCTCTATGGCATGAATCAACACTGTGTATGGGTTTAGCACCGTCTTGTTCAGGAATTCATCGCCTGTTACTGCTGCATCTTTCAGTTGCACGGGACGGCTCCCAAATGAACCTCGAATTCCAACAGCAAAGAAGGACAAAATTATTAGCAGAGAAAAAATCCTATAGGGAAGTGTAGGCATATACTTAGCTATAGATTCACACGATAAAAACGGCTTCTTAGTAAGATGTCTCATGATGCCTAAACACAAAAGGGTGACAAGACTGATACCAATGAAGTTTGGAATTATATTATATTCTTTCCATATGGTCAGTATGGTGGCACGAAAATCGTCATAAATAAGACCAAATAGAAAATGGTTGAATTGGTCATCAAATTCTTTGAAATAGCCTAGGGTAACGAAGCACAAGAAAGTTGAAAGAAATATGAACACTGCACCAAACACATTTCTTATCCGATTCCCAGTAGCTTCCCAATTAGCGAAAAGGCAGGCAATACTGAAAACGAAAGGAATGAGTATGTAATAGGTTGCGATGACACTGTCATAGCGCATGCCATTCAAGATGGCAGCAAGAATATCCATGGACGTACTCGCATCATTAATTTGATACCTGAAGAGGAAAATAAACGCTAATCTGAAAAGTAGAAAGTAGACAATAAAAAAGAGCCACAGACTGAAGTCTTTTTGCCATTGAGCAAGAAACCGGTTCCAACCTTTCATTCTTTTCTCTTTCCAGTTTTCGTTAGGCATTTCAGTTTATTTGTTAGTCTATCTCAGCCCCGAGACCTGGTGACTTTTTCTGTACATAAGACCAGCAGAGGCAAACCTTTCCGACTTTCTTATCCTGTGGAGAATATAAAATATAGAAAAGGAATTCAACCCAAATCCACCCAGGAGTTTCCCCAAAACATCAGGTTATAATTGTTTCAAATTAAACCACGGGCTATGCTCGTGCGACCCCCAAAGGTTTGACCGTTCCGACGAGAGAAAGATGCGATAAATAGGTTCTTCCCCTGGGAAAGTCCCCAAAAGGGACAGGAGGAAGAACCTATGAAAGATTGAAAATCATTATCACATGTACGATGGGAGTAAATATCATATTGTTTTTGTATCCAAGTATCGGTATAAGAGGATATATGGAAAAATAAGGGAAAAGATCGGCGACATAATAAGAGACCTATGCAAGCAAAAAGGGATTGAATTGCTTGAGGGGCATGCGATGCCAGATCATATCCACTTATGCCTAAGTATTCCGCCGAAGTTTAGTGTTTCAAATACAGTTGGATTCGTCAAAGGCAAAAGTGCTATCAGAATACACCGCCAAATATTAGGAACCAAAAGAATGACAGGTTTAAGTTTTTGGGCAACGGGATATTGTGTAAGCACAGTTGGTCTGGACGAAGAAATGATCAGGAAATATATTCGTGACCAAAACGATCCAGATAGTTAATATAATGCTCTAAATACAAACAATAATCAGCCCCTTTAGGCGCTTTCCTAGGACAATGCCCTTTTCGAGAGGGCTTCATCAAACCACGTCCTACGGGCACACAAATCTTTCCAGTTCATGCTTCCAGGAAAATTCCACTTTTAGCATCCGCTACACATTAATTTTTTCACTCTTTAGAGCGTAGGCGATAATAATACCGCAGATAAAAGCTGCTGCCAGGTTTGTTGTCAGGGATATACACAGCATGACAAGGGCCACAAAGAGGTCTTTCCTTTCTGTAAGATCCCGAATCATGAGAGCCAGTTGGGCTCCCGCAAAGACCAAAAGAACGCCCAGTATGGATAGGGGAAGAAGGTCGAGTATGAGAAGGGCGCTCTGGCCAAAAACAAGTCCCAATAAGCGATTATATGAATCAAGCCCGTTGTGCCAAGAAAGAGGGTGCAGAGCCCCATCCACAGGCTGGCTGAGATAATTTGAATTGGAGTGAGGCCCACTGCAATGGCATAGGCTCCGATTACCTTCATAGGTTGGACAGGAACAGGAACCTTAAAATAGAGACCGGCTATGATATAGAATAAACCCACGGTTACCATAACATTGGTTGCATTTAGGCCATTCAATACAATCATGCCAATAGCAATCGGGAGCAGCGCCCCTAAGTCACCCAGCGACCCGGAGAATTCAATACGGTTGAAAATAAATGTTGGAAAGGTTTTCTTTGGTTCTTTGTTCTTATTTTCCATTTGTATGTCAGACATCAAAGACACCCTCGTCTTTTAAATTTTTTCAAAACGAATCACCTACGCGAGAACCCGGGGTCTGCTTCATTCCCCTTGTTATTTTGTGCTTGAGGCCCTAACAACCAGCACGATGGTCATAACAATCAACATAAGCCAAATACATATGATAACAACTGCTGCTACCCGGTTGATTGGCTTTTTTTTACCCATCACTTCTTTAGAGCGGATCCTGCAGTCCTCCATGACTTTCTCGGGGATCATCTTCATCGCAACAGCAACCCCAAGAGGTATCAAGACAAGATCATCGAGATACCCCAAGACAGGAATAAAATCAGGTATCAGATCTATCGGGCTGAATGCATATCCAACCACGAGAGCGACAAATGCCTTGGCATACCAAGGGACTCTGGGGTCCCTATAAGCGAGATATAGCGCGTAGATCTCGATCTTAAGGCGTCTGGACTTTTACTTCCATCTCTCAATAGTCCGAAGTTGGCTCAATATGATCACCTTCAATCCAGAAGTTTAAAACAAAACCAGTTATTCAGGTTGCCTAAAACGGTGCTATACAGTCACTCGGGCCCTTTCTGTTCAGAGACAGGATCCACATGCACAATGACCCGGTCAAGATCCTTGATTTCTTCTGCCAAACAACTCTCCACCGCCTTTGCTATCCTGTGCCCCTCAGCGACGGTCAGTTGGCCATCCACTACAATGTGAGTTTCCATTTGGTAAAGCCCCCCTGAGGTTCGGACCCTAAGATCATGCATATCCAGTACCCCTTCCACGTTCCTGGTGCATTGGCTGATCTTGTCCAGTATTTCAGGTGGAGGGGCGGTGTCGGTAAATTCACGCAGACTGTTCTTGAGGATCTCCAGACCGACTTTGACTATAAAGAAGGATACTAAAAGGGCGGCGAAAGAGTCCAGTATATGCCAGGAAGGGTTGATGAGCGTTCCCGTCACACCCAGCAAGACAGCCACAGAGGAAAGCGCATCCGAGCGGTGATGCCATGCATTGGCTATAATCAGCTGGCTTTTGATGCGCCGCCTACGCGTACCGTGTAATGATAGAGTGCCTCTTTTAAAGCGATAGAAACGCCGGCCCCTATCAGGGCCAGACCTGTGGGGTGGTGTTCAGTATGATGATAGATATTCAAAGCTGCATCAATCCCCAGGTACAAGGCCGTGGCAATCAAAGCCAATCCTGAGACCGAGCAGTACTATGGCGTCGGTGAAGAGATCGGAAACTGAGTGGACCGCATCTGCTATAAGGGCCTGGCTATGTCCAAGTATTC
>Ga0180009_10007926_pt1 | contig 10695 bp, 12 predicted proteins | sample OS_PC_MetaG_FD_123537 | JGI IMG/M metagenome (GOLD analysis project Ga0180009, IMG submission 123537) | Groundwater microbial communities from the Aspo Hard Rock Laboratory (HRL) deep subsurface site, Sweden - OS_PC_MetaG | ecosystem: Environmental > Aquatic > Deep subsurface > Groundwater... | reverse complement strand
TTCAGCCATCAGAGGGGGGACCAGTATGTGATTGAACGGATTGGGAGTGGTTAAGCATTGCCAGGATGGCAATGTCAACGACCGCCCTCGGAGACAGGCATGGATGCATGTCGAGAATGAGTTCAATGACATACTGGTCGCCGCTTGGATGGCAATAGAAAAGTGGTGAATAGTTACGTAAATAACGGGAAGTCAGAAAAAATGAGGCAAATCTCAGAGAGAAATTTGAAATAGCTGATATTACAGAAAAAAGCAACAGATATGGCGAGAGTAATGCTTGAAATAGAGTGTTGAACGGTGGAAATTCTAAATTTGTTATTATTATTGGGATTGGGGGGAGAATGGTCGGTGTGTAGCCCAGAATGAAAAAAATATTCTTAAAAACAGAAGCATGACGCAGCTGAGTTTTTACTGCGGTTTTCGAATAGAGGTGAAAATCACGGGCAAGCGGGGGGTGCCCGTGATTGGGGAGAATGGAGCGGCCGCAGTTGAAAACCGAAGTGGCTGGTGCCATCTCCATGCTGGTCAATTCCCGTACATCGGGTTCTGCCATCATCAGGTCAAACCAAAAACCGCTTCCCAGTTTCCGTTTGTATGCGCTGGAACCGTTTAGTGGTCCCATTTGATTTGACGACATGCAGCCCCTTGTCATACAAATATACGTTACCTTTCCAGACACAACGAACACGCAAAACAGGCCCTGCGGGTCCACTACCCCCGAATTGAATTTGCGAGACTCCCCGCAACCAGAGGCGGTTAGATCCGGTTCAGCGGCGATTCCGGTCATGCGTACCCTGGCGGGCGTGATACAGGGCTTGTGCGGGCATCTTAACAGGAATCAGACCCAATGGATGGTTGTTCTCATCCAGAGACGGTCACAGCGGGAAGTTGCTTTTTGATGGAGTACCATTCAATGAAATATGCATTAGTCACCGGCGGTTCACGCGGAATCGGCAGATCGATTTGTCAGGTCCTGGCAACGCAGGGCTACCATGTCCTGATCAACTACAAATCCAACCAGGAAAAGGCACAGGAAACCCTGGAATCGATTGTGGAGAAAGGGGGTTCAGCAGAGCTGTTACCATTTGATGTGACCCGTCTTGAAGATGTGACGGCCGCATTGGAGCCGTGGATGGACACCCATGACGGTTACATTGAACTGCTGGTGAACAATGCGGGTATTAGCCGCGACAATCTGATGATGTGGATGAAGGTTGAAGAGTGGACATCCGTATTGGACGCAAACCTGAACGGTTTTTTCTATGTCACCAGGATGCTGCTGAAGGACATGGCCGCCAACAAGTCCGGTCGAATTATCAATATTGTGTCACTGTCTGCTCAAAAAGGTGTCCCGGGCCAGGTCAATTACTCTGCTGCCAAGGCTGGAATCATTGGGGCTACTAAATCGTTGGCGCAGGAGGTTGGCAGGCGCAATGTTACCGTAAACGCGGTTGCCCCCGGTTTCATCAGGACCGACATGACGAAGGATCTCTCAGAAAAGGAGCTTAAAAAGCTGATTCCCATGAATCGGTTCGGCAACCCGGAAGAGGTGGCAGAGGTCGTGGCGTTTTTAGCCTCTCCAAAGGCGTCGTATATCACCGGTGAAGTCATTGCCGTCAACGGGGGCCTTCTATAGTCAGTTGAATCAGGCAACAACCAGATTTGCCGGGACCGATTCAGAATCAGACCCCTGTCTGCCGAACCCCTTTTTCAACCGGGATTCATGCCGGTTTCGGATCAGATGCGGCACCGCCGCGGGTCAGAACCCCATCACACCGGATTTTATAAGGTTGAACCCGGCTTTTTCAAACCAGATCCGGAATCGTCGCAAGACATCTGAAATCCCACGACAGTCTAAACACCCATGCAGATAACAAGAGTACTTCTGATTTCCCCAAACCGTTTGTGTGAGCCCTATCCGGTTTACCCCCTGGCCCTGTCCTATCTGAAAGCCGAACTGGAACAAGGCCTCGATGGGATTCTGGTTGAGCTGTTTGATGCCAATACGGGAACCGAAGCGGAACTGGATTTAACACTGACCCGGTTTCAGCCGGGACTGGTGGGGATATCGCTCCGCAATATCGATACGGTCAATGCGTCCGACGATCGGCACTTTGTTCAGGAGTGCCAGACATTGATCTCCAGAATCAAAAGCCGGGTGAATGCAATGGTGGTGATAGGCGGCGCGGGGTTTTCGATTTTTCCCAAGGTCATCTTTGAACAGATTCAGCCGGATTACGGCATTTTCGGAGAAGGGGAGTCTGCTTTGCGGCAGCTGATAAGGAGCCTGAACCAGGGCGACAATGTGGACCAGATCCAGGGACTGGTTTTTTCGCGAAACGGCCAGACCTTCCTCACCCCCCGTCATTCCTACTGCAAGGCCCCGGAACCCGTCTTTGATGATGCATTGGTTGCCCATTATTGGCAAACGGCAGGGATGCTGAATATCCAGACCAAAAGGGGTTGTCCCTATCAATGCAGTTACTGCACGTATCCTCTGATTGAGGGAAGACAGGTTCGCACCCAGGACCCCGTTCGTCTGGTGCAGGCGCTCAAGTCCATGCATGATAACCAGGGAGTTGACTATTTTTTCTTTACCGACTCTGTCTTTAACATTGACAACGACTTCAACCGAAAACTGGCGACCGAAATCATTGCGGCAAACCTGAATATCAAGTGGGGAGCCTATTTTACACCAAGCAATCTGGATGAAGCGTTTTTAAGCCTCCTGCAGCAATCAGGGCTGACCCATTTGGAATTCGGAACCGAGTCCCTTTCAAATTTAACGCTGAAAGCCTATAATAAGACCTTTTCGGTGGAAGATGTCATGGAAACCGCAGCCATGGTAACCGGTATGGGGTTTCACTCCGCTCATTTCCTGATCCTGGGCGGCCTGGGTGAAACCATCGAAAGTATTGAGGAAACGATCCGGAACAGCAATCGTCTGGAGAAAACCATTTTCTTCCCCTTTTTGGGGATGCGGATATACCCCCAGACCCGGTTACACCAGGTTGCCATCGAAGAGGGGGTCATTGATGCGGATGATCTGATTCTGGAGTCGGTCTTTTACCGGATGGATGGCTTAAATGTTGAAGATATCAGACAAAAAACCAAATCAACCAACAATCGCTGGGTTTTTCCGGATGAAGATCTCCAGAAGCCCATGGAATTCATGCGGAAACGGGGGATAAAAGGGCCTTTATGGGATTTCCTGATCAAATAGCCATATCCGGCAAGGAATTATTTCAGCTGATTCCCCAAAAGCCACCCATGGTCATGATTGACGCACTCACCAGGTCAGAGACAGCCGCATATGAGAGTACATTGACCATCAGGCCGGATCATATTTTTGTTGAGAACCGCTGTTTTTCAGAAGCCGGGCTGATCGAGACCATCGCCCAGACATCTGCTGCAGGGGTCGGTTACGCCTGTGCAAGGAATGGAAAAACAATCCCGGCCGGTTTTATCGGGGCTATCCAAAAGCTCTGTGTGTACCGGTTGCCACAAGTCGAAACCCAGCTCATGACCCGGGTCACGGTCATCCACGTCGTTGAAAATGCTTCTGTTATCAGAGGAGAGATTTTTGACGGCGATCAACGCATCGCACACTGTGAGATGAACATCTTTTTACAGAAATAACAGCAAGGCATCATCTGTTTGATTCCAGGATTCCAATGAAGAGTTACATCGCAGCCGATAATATGATCACGTCCCTGGGTTTCTCCACGTCAGAGAACATGCAGAACCTGAAAGCGGGAAATGGTGGCGTTCAAATGCATACGATCCCGGAACTGCCGAATGGAAAAGTTCCCCTTTCCCTGGTGAATGAAGAGCGGCTGGAACAGCTGTTTTCGGGCCTGGCCGACGGGAATCACTATACAAAACTGGAGAAACTGGCGATCTCTTCCATCCATGCGGCCTCACAGTCGACAGAAATCAATCTGGCCGGTCCGGAAACCCTTTTCATCCTCTCGACAACCAAAGGCAACATTGAGCTGCTGGGAAGCAACCGTCCGGAATTCGGAGAGGAGAGGCAGCGGCTGTGGAGTGTTGCGCACCTGGTCTCCCGGTTTTTTAAAAACCCCAACCCCCCTCTGGTCGTTTCCAATGCCTGCATTTCAGGCATACTGGCCTTACTGACCGGACAACGGCTGATCTCCGAAAACAGATACCGGCATATCGTTGTCACGGGCGTCGACATCGCAACCCATTTTGTGGTTTCCGGTTTTCAATCCTTTAAGGCACTGAGCCCGAACCCTTGTAAACCGTTCGACAGCAACCGGGACGGCTTGAGCCTGGGAGAAGGGGTGGGGACTGTGCTGTTGACGTCCGACGCTGCGCTGTGTCCAAATCAAAGGCTCGTGGTCAGAGGCGGGGCCAGTGCAAATGATGCCAATCACATATCGGGGCCCTCACGCGACGGGGAAGGTCTGTTTTTGGCGATCGAGAATACGATTCGCAACACGAGCCACTCCAGAGAACAAATTGATTACATCTCAGCCCATGGCACCGGCACACGCTACAACGACAACATGGAATCAATGGCGTTCCATCGTGCCGGTCTCGATACGGTCCCGGTTAACAGCCTGAAAGGGTATTTCGGACACACGCTGGGGGCTGCCGGCATCCTGGAGACCATTGTCTGTTTCCAGTCCATGCGGGAAAGACGACTGCTTAAGACCAAGGGCTGCGAGGATTACGGTACGGCTAAACCCATCAACGTAATCCAGGAGACCCAATCCGCCAACATCACTCATTGTCTTAAGGTCGCTTCAGGGTTTGGCGGCTGTAACGCAGGTTTACTCATTTCACAAGATGGCACATTCTGATCTGTTTATCAGTCGTTACAGTTTGATCAGGGAAAGAAAGATCATCGTTAACGGGAAAGAAATCATGGAAGAGAAGATCGATGCAGGCTTACCCGCCTTCTTATCTTCTGTATACAAAACGTCGGGCCTGAAATACCCAAAGTTTTACAAAATGGATCTGCTCAGCAAACTGGGATTCATGACCAGCACCTTTCTGGTTGAATCTGGAGCCCTGCTGAAACCGTATGACCCGGACAAAGTCGCGATTGTGGTGTCGAATTCCGAGTCTTCCCTGGAAACCGACCACAACTATTACAACACCATATCAGAACCCGATCACTATTATCCCAACCCTGCACTATTCGTCTACACCCTCCCCAATCTTCTGATCGGAGAGATCAGTATCAAATATGCCCTGAAAGGGGAAAGCACCTTTTTCGTTTCCCGGCAGCCGGATTTTGAAACCCTTTGTACATATTGCAGCTGGTTGCTGCAAAACACGGACACCCAGGCGGTCATGACCGGCTGGATAGATCTTGATCCCTTGCACAATTATGAATCGATTTTATTCCTGATTGAAAAACAGGATCAACCGGCCAGACAGGAGAACGCCTGGCCGTTTACGTCGAATACGATGACCACGTTGTATCGAGCAATTAACTGAGCAGAATAAGGACCATGAAATGGAAGAACTGATAAAAAAACTGAAATCACAAATTATTGAGGAACTCGCTTTGGAAGAATTCACCCCGGATGACATCAACGCCGACGATCCGCTCTTCGGCGACGGTCTCGGTCTGGACTCCATTGACGCCTTGTCACTGGTTGTCGTTTTGGACCGGATATACGGGATTCAGATTGAAGATCCGGAAGCCGGCAAGGAAATCCTGTATTCCATAAAAACCATCGCGGAGCATATCCAAAAGCATCAATCCTGATATGACGACCAGAGTATTTGTAACCGGAATCGGATTAATCACCGCCATTGGCGATTCGGCGTCTGAAAACATTGCCTCAATCGTGGCCGGAAAAACCGGCTTGACCTCCGTTTCACACATTGCCACCTCGAATCGAGATCGCTTTCCTGTCTGTGAAATCAAGCACCCCAATCAGGAATTGGCGCGGATGGCGGGGATCAAACCCGGCTGGGAGATCTCAAGAACCGCCCTGCTGGGGTTGATTGCCGCAAGAGAAGCGATCAAAGAGGCCGGGCTTTCAGCCGTTCAGGCGCGCGGCTGTGGCGTTGTTTCAGCCAATTCGGTCGGCGGGATGGACAGAAGCGAACGCTTTTACCCGGATTTTCTTACCAATCCGTCGCGGGGAAAACTCCGTTCGGTGAAGGGTCATGAATGCGGTTTTAGTACGGATTTCATCGCATCCCAACTGGAACTTCACGGATTCTGCACAACCATCAGCACGGCATGCTCTTCATCGGCCAATTCCATTATGTTTGGCGCCCGACTGATCAAACACGGAAAATGCGACAGAATCCTGGTTGGCGGTTGCGATGCGCTGACCCGGTTTACCATAAACGGCTTTGCATCATTGAAAATCCTGGACCCCGAGGGTTGCAGGCCCTTCGATGAAAACAGATCGGGGCTGAATCTGGGGGAAGGCGCCGGATTTCTGGTGCTGGAAAGCGAGTCGTCCGTTAAAGCACAGCAGAAAACCCCGATTGCCGAAATCACCGGGTATGCCAACACATGTGACGCATTTCACCAGACGGCATCGTCACCGGATGGGGACGGAGCATACCAGGCCATGCGGCAGGCCCTGCAAATCGCTGGAATAGCGCCGGCTCAGGTGGACTACATCAATGCCCATGGGACCGGGACAAAAAACAACGACCTCTCCGAAGGCAGGGCCATAGAACAACTCTTTCATGATTCACCACCGGATTTCAGTTCCACCAAACCGTTCACGGGACATACCCTCGGCGCTGCCGGTGCGATTGAGGCCGTTTATAGTTGTTTGGCCCTCAAAGAGGGATTGATCTTCCCCAACCTTCGATGGCAATCCGCTATGACGGATCTGGCAATCACACCCAATCTTGAATTAAAGCGGGGCCAGGCCGTTCGGCATATCCTGTCGAACTCTTTTGGATTTGGCGGAAATGATTCGTCTCTGGTGATCTCCCAATGCTGAGTTGATGATGTATATAAACGGATGCGGGGCAATATCCCCCCAAAACACATGTGGCGATATTTTTCCTTTCCCGGTCTCGAACAGCCGGACAACCGCTCTGGCCTGCCGGGAACCGGATTACAAGCTGGTGATTCCCCCCAAAGTCTCCCGGCGAATGAGCCGCGTCGTCAAAATGGGTGTGACCGCGGCCTTAACCGCCTTGAAAGAGGCTGAACTGGAGACGGTTGACGCGGTGCTGGCCGGCACCGGCATGGGCTGCATGGCGGAAACGGAAAAGTTCTTATGTGCCATCACGGAAGATAACGAAAACTATCTGAACCCCGCCCCCTTTATCCATTCGACCCACAATACGATCAGCTCCCAGATCGCCCTGCTGTTGAAATGCACCGGATACAACCAGACCTTTGTGCATGGCCCGGCGTCATTCGAATCGGCGTTAATCGACGGGATGATGCTGGCGGAAGAAGGGATCCACGAAAATCTGCTGATCGGCGGTATCGATGAGATGACCCCCAACCTGAACCGGATTTTAAAGCGGTTCGGACTTTGGAAACGGCAACCGATCCCCAACCTGGATCTGATGGAATCCCAGAATAAAGGCACCCTTGCCGGAGAGGGCGCCTCCTTTTTCCTGTTACAACAGCAGCCAAACACCACAACATATGCCCGTCTTGCCGATGTTGCGATCAGTCCTCAACTGCGTCATCAAAGTGACGAGATCGCCTATATAAATGACTTCCTGGAGAAATCGAAGCTGTCTCCGGATCACCTTGATCTGTGCCTGCTGGGGAAAAACGGTGACAGCCGGATCGACAGCTCATATAAAGCACTTGAAAACCGTATCCAACAGACATGTCCCACATCCGCCTACAAGCATTTATGCGGGGAATATGCAACTGCAAGCGCATTTGCCATGTGGCTGGCGTGTCATTGTCTCAAGTCTCAACAGGTTCCGGATTATTTAGCCCATCATGATCCTGTTGGAGACCATATCAATTCTGTTCTCATCATTAATCGCTTCATCAATAATCGTATCAGCCTGATACTGCTCTGCGCCCACCAATGAACATGCCGTTAAGGCGCTGAGTGGGTTGTTGCCGGCCCCCCCCGATCTTAATGCTTCAAGGTCCTCTACGATCAAAGCGTTGATGCAGAAGAGAGCACCCGTTAGAGCTTGGTCTCTTGAGAGGATGTGTTATAGGGACCGGGGTCAGGCTTGCGTTGTTGCGTTTAAAATGGTAGCTGATTAGAAACACATAAATTTTTACGCCGATTGGCTACCCATTCAAAACAGTCACCGATGGCTCGTAAACCCAGGATACATTATACCGGTGCTGTCTATCACGTTATGTTGCGTGGCAATGCCGGACAAAATATCTTTTTTGATCACCAAGATTATTCTATCTTCGAACAACTGGTTGCAGAAGGTGTTGAGCGGTTTAACCATCAAGTCCATGGCTATTGCTGGATGTCCAATCATATTCACATGGTGATTGAAGTGGCCGATATTCCCCTCTCAAAAATCATCCAAAATCTTTCGTTCCGGTATACTCGTTGGATCAACAAGAGAGAAAACCGCACCGGTCATCTCTTTCAAGGAAGGTATAAAGCTCTTCTGATTGATACTGACAATTATCTACTTGAATTGATTCGCTATATTCATCTGAATCCTGTTCGATCAAAACTGGTCAATTCGCCAGCAGACTACCCCTGGAGTGGGCATCAGGCGTACCTTGGCAATGTAAACTGCGACTGGCTATCCACCGATTGGATATTGGGGCTGTTTGACAGAAAAAAGAATCCAGCGCGAAAGGCATATCAACGATTTGTCTCAAAAGGATTAGGCGAGGCGTATCGAAAAGAGTTTCATATCGGCAATCAAGGTGGCGTTGCATTGGGAGATGAAGCGTTTTTCATCAAGCTTCCTGAATTTGAAAAATCAAGACGATTACAGAATAGCCCGCAATTAGAGTTGTCTGAAATCAACAAACAGGTCTGCCGCTTTTTTCAGATCCCTGAATCTCTATTAAAGACTAAAGATCGGTCGCTATTAGCATCCAAACTACGTTCATTTGCGGCCTTGATCTTCTCTGAGCAGTCTGGCAGTATCAGCCAGGTTGCGGATTATTATGGTAGGGATATATCGACGATAAGCCGGCAGATAACTAATTTGAAACGAAAAATGCTAACCGATAACACGCTTGAAAAAGAACTCAACCGCTTAAAAAAGCAGCTAAACGCAAAAACGCAAGCCTGACCCCCTTCCATTGACCACGCTCGGGTTTCATGTAATTCTGGCCGAATATCCCGGGTACGGCGGTCGTGTCGGAGTGTCGGAGAACTCAGCGAAGCGTCGTTTGTCCGTGATGCGGCCACAATAATTCAGTCGGCGCACCAGGAATTCGGGGGGCCTGTTTACCTGCTGGGCGAATCTCTCGGCTGCGGCGTTGCGGCGGCAACGGCGGCAAATATATCCGTATCGAAACAAGTTCCGATCAAGGGGTTGATCCTGATTACGCCGTGGGATTCGCTTCCCGATCTGGCTCAAAGTTTATACTGGTATTTACCGGTAAAATGGCTGGCGCGTGATCGGTTCGACAGCGTTCGCAACCTGAAATCATTCACCGGGAAAACCGCTGTTTTAATAGCCGAAAAGGATGAGATTATTCCCCCGAAGCATTCCATGCGCCTGTATGAATCGATTTCAGTCCCGAAAAGGTTATGGGAATTTGAAAACGCCGGTCACAATTCCTGGCCGTCCATGCCCGACGAATCCTGGTGGCAAGAGGTCATGCTTTTTATTGCTGACGGCTAACCGCTAATCGCATAATCCGGAAATATGGTATTTCCGGATGGACACAAACCAACGAAAGTGAGCGCCTATGCATCCCAAATTAAAAAAAACCGTCCGGCTTTGTAAAGACACTGAAGAGGAAGCCTTAAAATTTTATCAATCGCTTCAGAAACAATCGGATTCCAACGAAGACAAGGCGTTCTGGCAAGGCTTGGCAAAAGATGAAGCCGTTCATATTTCGTTTTGGACCCGGCTGGAAAAACTGGGCGGGAAGCAACACATAAAAAACCCGTTCCACGATATTGATGAAACCAACACCCGTTTGAAGGTGAATCTGGAAACCATTCGATCCATCCTGAAAAAACAGGCGGAGCCGCCGAATCCGGAAGAAGCCCTGCGGCGGGCGGTTTTGATTGAAATGATGCTGCTCCATCCGGCGATCACCATTTTGTTCCGGTCTTTAAAAAAATATACGGACGGTATCTCCCCGGAAGATGACTATCTGGAACACATCGGCAAAATATCGGAACACTCCCGGCGCTATTCCGCCGACATCGGCTGGCGGCTTCACATATCGGCGTTGGAGCAGATGTTGTATCAGAGTCATGAGATCGCCGATCAGATTACACGAATCGATAACCTGGAAGGGCTTATTCCCATATGCGCATGGTGCAAAAATGTGCGGGATGAAGAAAATAACTGGATAAAAGTCGAAAGCTACATCAGCAGGCACAGCGCATCGGAATTTACCCACGGGATATGTCCCAAGTGCGCTGAAAAATGGTAGGATGATAGGAATTTGGCTGGTCAAGCGGTAATGAATCGAATTTCAGAACTCCTGAGCTCAGCCCCTGGCAATAGTGGCCCTTGTTGCCAAGGTAAGGGGTAAAAGGTCAAACAATACAAAGGGATTTACAATTATTGGTAAAACCTATAAACCATCATTCC
>Ga0180009_10007925_pt1 | contig 10696 bp, 7 predicted proteins | sample OS_PC_MetaG_FD_123537 | JGI IMG/M metagenome (GOLD analysis project Ga0180009, IMG submission 123537) | Groundwater microbial communities from the Aspo Hard Rock Laboratory (HRL) deep subsurface site, Sweden - OS_PC_MetaG | ecosystem: Environmental > Aquatic > Deep subsurface > Groundwater... | reverse complement strand
TCTCCGGGACCGTGCGGTCCGTCAACGCTGCCATCGACGAGCACCCCGAGCTCATCAATGAAGACTGCTACGGCGCTGGCTGGATAGCGAACATCGAGCCAGCCTCTCTTGCCGACCTGGAGACGCTGCTCGACGCAGAAGCCTACAAGCAGCACGTCGAGGCGCTGGGATAGCGAGGTTCGATCCGTCAATGGCTCACGCGACGTAGGAGGTTCCCAATCTGGTCGAGCATCTGGCTGAAGCGGAACTGAGAGCGCATCTTCGTTCGTGCGGCCTGTGCCAATCCCTCGTACTTCCACCCCGTCATGGCATGGCGAAGCGCGAAGGCGAGGTCGTCGGTGTCCCCGGGACCAAAGCCCAGGCCGGTTGTGCCATGGTCGAGCCACTCTGGTATTCCCCCGTGCCAGGCCGCGATGACAGGTCTTCCCCGTCGCATGGCTTCAACGCCAACCATGCCGAAGGGCTCCGGCCACCGCGAGGGCACCACCACGATGCGCGAGCGATCGTAGACGCCATTGACCTTGTCAGGAGGTAGGGCACCGAGCATCGAGACGCGATTGGCAAGGCCCCACTTCTCGATGAGCCTCTCCACATAGGGCATGTCGTTGCCTTCCCCCGCCACCAGAACGTGGACGTCGGGCGCTGACCGAATGGCGCGCAAGAGAATGTCGAGCCCTTTACCCCGGATGACCTGTCCGACGAAGGAAACGACTTGCTCGTTGGGCGGCGGTGGCGGCTCGGACGGATCTTCCGGGGGCACCGGATGCACCACGCTCACTCGCCCAGGTTGAATGCCGGCATCGAGGAGGGTTCTTCTGAGATAGGCGCTGCAAGTAACCAGGTGGGCTCGCTTGGATGCAAGTCGTGTGTCGCGTATGAGCTGGAAAGGATTGCGCATGGCCACGGGTAGCAATCCCTCCTGACTTCGCACGACGCTACAGCCAAGTCCAACGCACACGGCCCCGGGAACACGGGAGCACGGCTCCCGGGTCCACGGAAGGTAGCGGTGGCGTCGTACGCAGGTCGCGTCATGGTCGTGGACCGCCGCGAGCAAAGGTAGGTGGCGCGGGATATCAGCGAGGAGCGTGGGCGTGTCAATCTTGTGCGCATAGACCACGGTTGCGTGGCGCCAAAGCCCGCTTGCTTGGCGCAAGGGCTGAGCATCGTCGAACGCGCTCGCGAACGTGTCCGGGTCTTTTCCGCGCAGGGGACCAAAGGCGAGGGCAACACGTGCTCCTCGCGCACGTAGACCGTGTGCGAGGTCGGCGACGTGGCGCTCAACCCCGCCGTGGAAGCCAAGTCTGGGCGCAACGAGGACGATCATGCGAGAACCTCGCTGGCGCTGGGTCGCAGGCGAAAGACCAAGACAGCGCCTACGGAGATGGCTGCAAGACAGCCTGCAGCGGTGGACAGAATGCCGTTGAGACTTGCGCGGTCGCATGCCCACGCGGTAACCGCAGCCACAGGAATGCTCACCAGGATCGGCAGGAACGTGAGGGCGACGGTTTGAGCGTCCCAGCGCAAGGTCCGAATTGAGGACCTCCAAGTAAGCAGCGCGAGAACGAGGTTGCCTGCGAAGGTCGATGCCGCCACGGCCCAGGGTCCGAATGCGTATCCACCGACGATGGACAGCGTCACGTTGGTGATCGAGCCTAGCGCGATGAAGCGCGCAGCCGCCCAGGCGTCGCCGCCCAGGGTAATGGCGGACAAGGGAATCTCGTAGACAGCGGCCGCCATGGCGGCGAGCGAGAGCCAGGTCAGGGCGACTCCAAGGATGGGCAAGTCGACGGGTTCGCCGGCCCAGAGGATGAGAATAGGTCGCCCAGACATCGCCACCGCAGCGAGTGGGCCTGCGGCCATGATGCCGATGATCATGGTTCCCAGGCGTATCGACGACCCTCGATTCTTGGCGCGCTTGCCAAGGCGCGGCACGAGCGCAGCGCTGACTTGCTTGACGAGCGTGAAGCCCTGGTCCACCAATCGGGCGGCAACGGAATAGGCGCCGATGGTCGCCAGGTTGGTGATTCGCTCGAGTACGAGAACGTCAGCTCGCACGGCAAAGATCACAGAAAGGTTCGTGAGCATGGCAGAACCCGCAATGCGAACGAGCTCCCGGCGATTGTCGCCACGGGGCAGCAGTCCCTGAGCGCGCACCCCATCGCGAGCGGCTCTGAAGCCGAGGATGGCCTCGACAAGCGCGCCGGACGCAAAGCCAAGGGCGACGGCGGACAAGCCGAGCCCAGCGAGTAGAAGGCTGACGGTAACTACGAGTTGAAGGGCTACAGCACCGGCGCGCGCCCACGCAAGAGCGACGATGCGGCCCTGTCCTTGGGCATAGGACCTCGCGGACTGAGAGGCAGCGCCCACCACGCCACCAGCGAGCCCGATGAGGACCGCAGTTCGGGCATCGGATCGCTGGTCGACTGGCAGTTGGCGTGAGGCTTCAAACAACCACCAGACACAGGCGGCCACGGCGGGGACGGCGAGCACAGTGGTCATCAATGCCGCAAGGCGCGCAACCTGCTTCGCGTAGCTCGTATCGCTTCCCGCAGCGGCCCTGAGTGTTGCGGTGTTGAGGCCTAGGTCACACAGGCCGAGGAGAAACGCCGCGGTTCCAAGCAGACTCCAGAAGCCGAGCCGCGACGCCCCCAGCATACGGACGATGATCGGGACGGTGATGAATCCGGCGATGATCGTTGCAAGATGCCTCGCAATGGAGGCAACGGCATCTCGAGCGAGTCCCTTGGAACCGTTCACCGCCGGCCTCTCGGGATTTCGAGCGACTCGAGCACCGAGGGTGCAATGTCTTCGAGGCCATGAAGCCGATGATTGACAGGGACATCGGACAAGACCGCGGCTTCTGTGGATGAAGTTCCCCGGTCGTAGCCATGCATGCCGTGCACATGGCCACCAACGAAACTGGGCACGAAGAGGGCTCCCTCGGGAAGCACATGGATGAGATCACCGTACGTGCCGTTCGCCGGGGCATTGCGTGCAGCAAGACCTTCCGCGTCAAGCAAGGTGCCGGGCAGTTCCCTCAAGATCTTCCGCGCCTCGTACAGCTCATCGTGCCTGCCGCCAATCCGAAGCATGGTGGCATCGACGAAGAGGAACCCATCGCGCAGCACGCGGCGGAGACGAACCGTCGCTGGACGCGGATCGACAACGCTTGTGACACGAGCCATCCCGTGATCTCCGACCACGAGCGTTCGGACTTCGCGGCCGGACCTGGAAAGTGCGCGACGTGCACGATCGATCCAGCCGGCAGCATCAAGGCACCACGAACGCGCATCGGTACTCATGTCTCCGTCGCGATGCAGGATCGCGTCCATGCCCGACAGGTAGAGGAAGGCTAAGTCCGCGTCGGGGAGCGCCTCGATCTGTTCGACACGCTTCGCTTCGGGCAGCTTCCAGTCCGTCGCCACCACGCGCAGTCCCGCCTCGCGCGCATGCTGCAGGAATGTGGTTGCCGTACCGATGCGCCGGGCCTGAAACAGATCCTCCTTCTCTGGGATATCGATGCTGCCGAACAGAACCGGCGGAACGCGGTGAAGCGCGACGTATCCGTTGTAGCCACGCAACCTGGACAGCACACGGCCAGCGACGCGACGGACGCGTTCTCGCTCGTGGACAATCCGCGGTAGAAGGCCCAACCATCGCAGGGGCGCGAGCGGGCCGGGAGAAGCTGCGTCCGAGGCACGGGAAAACAGGCACATTCTGCCGTGGATCTCGGGATGAGCCCCCGTGAGAATGGTGGGGATGGCGCCTGAGGAGTACCCCAGGACGCCTCGAACAGTCGTTACATGGTTGAGCCCAAGGCCAGCCTCGAGCAGCGCAGGCGCTTGCGCCGGCCCCATCGCATCGACGAACACCACGAGCACGGCAGGTCTCATGCGCAGACCTCTGTGAGCCTTTGAAGGGATTGGTGCACAGCGTGAGGTGACGAATCCCGGGCGCCCAAGAGCTTCCTTGCTTGACGAAGCGTGTCGTCGTCGAGGTTGCCGAACGCCAAGAGGCTCGCCGCACGGGCCAGCGTATCTCGCGGATAGTACAATGCTTGCCGCCAACCCACGGACCTGCGGAGCAGGGCTCCCGGACCGCCCACGACCTTACCCGCGCCGGACACATCCACCAACTGTCGGAATCGTCTCTCTCGACGCATCGCGTACTGTTGTGGGAGGGCCGCGATCGGTTCGCCGAGCCGGTAGGACTCCAGCGTAGCGAAGCAGGGCCAGATCGACGCGCACGCGGACTCGAGACGCTCACCCTCGATTCCTGCGCCACTCAGCCCTCGCCGAAAGGCCATGGCTTCGGCGTAGCCCGTGGCGAGGCCGGCGACCCAGGGCGCCCCGACATCCGCGATCGCTTCCAGCGCAGCAACCCGTCGATCCGCCGTTGCACCGTATTGATCGAGGTAGATGAGAAGCGCGTCTCCACATGCAAGCCACGCTTTGGCAACATGCCGCGCGGCGCGTGTCCGCTCCTCACGCCCGGCTGCAAACTCGAGCCTGGAGAGCGCGAGTCCGACGGCACGATTCATCAGCAGCCGGCCCACTTCGTCGGATACGACGCGTCGGGCCGACAGAGAGCGCAACGGCTCGACGACTTCCCGATTTCCGTGGACGACACGAACGCCGCGGGTTGCGGCATCGACCCACAACAGTTTGCCCAAGGGCTGCTGGAGCTCCTGGCGAGGGATCGGAAAAACATCGACGGTACACCCAACCTCACGCGAAACCTCTTCGCTCAACGCGGCGCATCGTGCACGCAAGGAGCGGGCTCGTTGCGCTGTGGAAACCACAGCGACCAAGTCGAGGTCGTTGTGAATGGCTGGCCTGCCATTTTTCCACTCGACCGAACCCTCGCCGGCCGCATAGCCACCGATCAACAGAAGCGCTTCCAGGTCTGAACCAAGGCCGCGCGCGATGAGGCCAGCGGCTTGCTCGATCACGTCGGCAACGAATCGTTCGGCTTCAGGACGCCCGTCCAAAGTGAATCCGGCATCACACGCGACCGGCTCGGGGCGCTTCGGAATCCAGCGAGGCCGGCTCCACGAGCGTGCACGGCCACGGATTCTCGCGGTCTGTGCCGTGATGCGTTCCGCGAAGGTCCGAGGCCAGAGCGCTCCGTCGCGTGCATCACGAGCCAAAGCGCCTAACAGCGGGACGACGAACTGACGCCCAAGCCCTGGAGGCCCCATGCGATAGATGAGCCCGTCGGCCTCCCCTTCACCGTGCATTCGACGCCAGAGCGATCGCATGCTGTAGTCGTGGGAGTGCTCGAAATGCGCCTCTGGAACGTAGCGAACCTCCCGGCCCAGAGCCCGCACCCGCCACGTCCAATCCACGTCTTCACTGAATCGGAGGTCTTCGTCAAACGGAACGACCTGCCACAGGTCGCGTCGAATGGCGCTGGCCGCCATGGAGAAGAAGTGGCCGATGCGCGGACCACGCGCGTCTTCGGGGTAGGCTCGGGCAAGGTCTCGACGGGTTGTGGTGCGCGCATTCCCCCGAGGCACCTGTCGACCATACGAGGCTGCAGCTCCCTTCCGGCAGGCCTCCGCGAGCAATTCGACCGCATGGGGCGTCATGGGCACGGCGTCAGCGTTGACGAACACGACGACATCGCCGTCCGTGCGTCGCATTGCATCGTTTAGAACGCGGCCGGGGACATAGGCGGAGGGAACGATGTCGATGACGTCGAACCCGGCAGAGCTCGCCGCTTCGCGCGAACCGTCCTTCGATCCGGAATCGACAACGATGACGTGAACGTTCGAGCGCGCGAGAGCCTGAAATGTGCGCTCGGCATAGGGCATTTCATCTTTGCATCGGACGACCACGGACAGGCGTTTGCTCATCATATCTCTCCACAAATGCACGCAACTGCGCCCACGGACGGCAACCATGGGGATGCCGTCTCCGACGTTCGCGAGGGCCTTACGCGATTGGCTAGGTCTTCTCGTAGGACGCGAGTTTACGGTAGAGCGTCGCCCTTCCGATCCCGAGCCGGCGCGCTGACTCAGCGAGGTTGCCGCCGGTCAACTCGAGTGCTCGTACGATGGCCCGCCGTTCCAACTCGGCGAGAGAAATGATTTCCTCGGCGGAGCCAGACTCTGCTGACGAGGGAGCGCGGTCCGGCAAGGGTACCGTTCGATCGCGGGTGAGTGAACCGGGCAGCGACGCAATACGGATGACGTCGTTGCTGGCGAGTGCGGCGCGGCGGACGACGTTCTCGAGCTCTCTGACGTTTCCGGGCCACTGATAGCTGCACAGCAGGTCGAGGGCATCTGGATCGACGGGCTTGATCTTGCCGGCCACCTCGGCCGCATGCTTGCTCAGGAAGTGCAGGATGAGCTGCGGAACATCCTCGCGTCGTTCCCGGAGCGGTGGAACGCGGATGGGATAGACAACAACGCGATAGTAGAGGTCCTCGCGAAAACTCCCGCTGCGGGTCATTGACTCAATATCGCGATGGGTGGCGGAGATGACGCGCACGTCCACCTTGATCTTCTTCGATCCGCCAACCCTGTAGAACGTTCCTTCCTGGAGCACCCGCAGCAGTTTGGCCTGAACGGAAGGGTGAATATCGCCGATCTCGTCGAGAAAGAGCGTCCCACCGTGGGCCTGCTCGAAGCGCCCGGGCGATGTGGTCGTAGCACCGGTGAATGCGCCCCGTTCGTGTCCAAAGAGCTCGCTCTCCTGAAGCCCCTCCGGGATCGCCGCACAATTGAGAGCCACGAACGGACGCGTGCGCCGCGGACCGGCGTCGTGCACGGCGCGGGCGATCAACTCCTTGCCCGTTCCGCTCTCACCATGGAGAAAGACCGGAACCTCCGTGGCAACCACGCGTTCGAGTTGATCGTACAAGGCAACCATCGCCGGCGCCGAGCCGATGAGATTGCGAACGGGCCCACCGCGGCGTTCCTCGGACGTCAACCGCGTAAGATCCCTCGACAGGCGGGCTTGCCGAACGGCCTGGCGAATCGACGAAGTCAATCGTTTGCGGTCCACCGGCGCTTCAAGCACGTCAAAGAATCGATTCATCACCGGCTTGGGCAAACGCTCGCCATCATCAGCGGCCAGCAGGATCGGCGTAACCATCGGGTGGCTCTCGAGAAGTCGGTCCAACGTCGCGTCGTCCACCGCGTGCCCGTCGCTGACGTACAGAACGACGTGGGGATTGCTCGTGTTGGGCGGTTCTTCGAGCCAATCCTGGGAGTCGAGCACGACCGCGCCGTGCCCGTCGTCCCGCAACCAGCTTGCAACGTTCTCGCAGGTCTCCGAGGGCGGACCAACCACCAAGACCGAGCCCGGTTGTTGCAGATGAGGATCCCTTAGATCGATTGACGTCGGCAAGCTGAATCTCCTGAGCTTATGAGTCGCCGTGGGGCTGCGAGACGCTTCCACACTGGTCCATGGTCTTCATTGGGAAGCCTCGGTCAAGCTCGGTCGGTCGTCCGACCAGCCCAACAGAAGCGCGTCCAACACGCACTGACAGCGCAGTGGTTTGCTCATCCACAGATGAGCTGTGCTGCGTACGGCATCCGGCAGCACAGCCGTGTCGTGGCGTGTCGTCACCATGAGCCGAAACGCAGACGCGTGAAGGCCGCGAGCCATGGACATCACAACGGACCCATCGGGCCCCGGCTCAATGTCGAGGTCACAGATAACCCCCGCCAAGCTATCCATTCGAGCCAGCTTATGAATGGCTTCGACCCCTGAGCTCGCCGTCTGAACCTCGAAGTACACACCCAACATTTCGACGCACCGCGCAAGAATGCTCGGGTCGTTGTCAGCCACAAGCAGTCGGGGCGCGGGTTCGTTGCTTTCCATGGTGTTCGGCCTTCTGAGTGACAGCGAACCCACACTGAAGCCGGGTTCGTTACCCGTTGCGGGAGCAACATCTGCGCCACCAAGCAGACGAATCGCTCTGCCACAGCGCAGGTGGCAGGGAGCCCCAGGCGCGAGGAGCACTCGGGCGCGACCGCAGAGATAATCAAGGCGGAGAGCATCATCGCATCATGTATCACATGTGTCATTTTGAGACAAACGATACATGGACCAGCGAAAGCGCAGGCCGGCTCGGACCACGATTGTTTCGATTCTTGCTGCGAATCTAGGCTTCGGAGGCGATTGCAGTCGGACTGGCAACAGATATGCTTCTAGGCGGAGCGTGACACGCCCCAAGACCAGTTTCGACACAGCTCGCCCAGCAGTCGCCGGCTTCGGCCACGCTCGCGATGGGAGCTCCGCAAAGCAGGGTCCGACTCGTGTCGCCCAAGTTCGTTTGGTCGCTCCGGTTCGGGCGGTGGGCAGGGGCAGCCGGCCATGCTCTACTTTTCCCATCGACGCCCCGAAGGTGGCGCCCGTTGGTCAGCCAGGATGCGTCGTGGAAAGGGCCGTTCGAGTGCGCAGTAAGTTCTTCTTCCCAGCCAAAGTCAGCCAGGTCGCAGGCTATGCATTTCAGGTGACCGAGGCCCTGGGCGAAGGTTTTCAAGGCAACTTGGTCACAGCATCCATTTCGGAAGCCCTGCTCAATGCGGTGATGTACGGAGCCCTCGGGTTGAAGACGCCCGAACAGGAACGCGATCCAGAAGCCCTGGAGGCGGCCATCCAGGACGCTGAGAGCAGGGCAGGTACGCGCGTCGGTGTCACCGTTCAGGTCGTCTCCAGCGAGGACGACCCCTATGAGAAGGCCGTGGTCGTGCGCGACCCCGGGCCCGGATTCGAGTGGCGCGAACGCATCCTGGATCTCGCGGACGGACCGGTGTCCGTCGACCCCCTTGACCTGGCCTCCAACGGACGAGGCATCGCTCTGATGTTGGCTGGCGCACAGTCCGTCACGTGGAACGACCTCGGAAACGAAGCCACACTCCGGTTCCGCTCGGCAGATGCGCCCGAGAGCCACCGCGGCGTTCGCCCCCCTCCCAGCGCGTTCGGGAAACCTTCTCCGCTCGTCGATATCTCAGCCATTCCCACCGTTCGGACATCGTCCTCCACACAGATGCTGGCGCAGCGCTCGACGCCAGTTCCGGCGAGCTTGAACCGCGCAGAACGTACCGCGGAACCGGCCACCATTTCCGAACCCCCGCCCTCGTCAAGCGGCTTGGGGGGCCGTGTAATGGTCGTCGACGATATGGATGTCGCGCGTCGCGTCCTGCAGCGCGTGTTGGAGTTGGAGGGCTATGAGGTTCGAACGGCACGTGACGGGTACGCCGCCGTCGAGCTGACGGCGAGTTTCCGTCCCAACGTGGTGATCATGGACTACGATATGCCTGGCATGACGGGAATCGCTACCGTCGCGCATATGCGCGACCGGGGGCTTCTCTCCAACGCATCCGTCATCCTCATGACATCCGCGGACGTGGATGACGAGACGCGTGCCGCCGGCCTCGACGCCGGAGCCTCGGACTTCGTGGAAAAGCCCATATCGAGACGTGAGCTGACGGCGCGCGTGCGACGCATGATCGCTACGCGCGAGAGCATGCGCGCGATGGAGGAGGAGAGAGACCGCTTGCACGATTCACTAACCGCTGCGGCACAGGTGATGCTGGCGCTGATGCCGGAAGCCCACATTCCCTGCGGGCGCTCGACGGTATCAACGCTGGTCATCCCCTCCGAGCTCGTGGGCGGAGACTTCGTGGACGTCGTGCGGGTTCGGCCGACGCAGTGGTGCGCCATGCTCGTGGACGTCGCCGGTCACGGCTTGGCGGCGGCGCTCACCGCCACGGCGGCGCGGGCGATACTGCGGGATCAACTCGCCGAGGGCCGGACGATTTCGCAGAGCATTTCGGCGCTCAATGCTCGATTGGCCGAGGACTTCGACCGCACGGGACAGCACGCGGCGGTCACGGCCGTGCTGATCGACGAGGGCGCTGGTCGGGTCGACATCGTCAACGCGGGTTGCCCTCCCGCCGTGGTATTCCTGCGGGACGGTTCGCAATCGCTGTTCCCGTCCGAAGCGATGCCCGCGGGTTTGCTCGAGGGCATCACGTACGAGTCTGCTTCCATGGATATCCGCGAGATGCGGCGGATGGTGTTCGTGTCAGACGGCATCGCGGAGGGGTTTGCAACTCCCTCCAACACGATGCTCGCGCTGCAACGTATGTTGAAGACCGAGAACCTCGCCGCCTTTGCCGCACTGCCGGAGAGTGCCATTCGCCGGGCGGTGGCCAGACTCGGGCGGGACCGGGATGACGCATCCATCGTCTGGATCGACTTCCACACAAGGACATCGGGTGTGTTTCGCGATCTGAGCCGAGGGAGAGAGGGATGAGGGAACGGGACAGCGGAATTCCCCCGGCCGTCTTGGGTCCAAGGGCACGATTGAAGGCGAGGGGCTCGCGGATCGCGTTGCGCGCCAAACAGCACGCTCGGGCGACGCTGGGCCCGATGGCGCGACGTGGCTTCGATTTCGCCCTTGCCCTATCCGGCTTGGCGGTCGTGGGGCCCGTGCTTGCGGCTGCAGCCGCGGCTGTCAAGCTCACCTCCCCCGGTCCCGTGCTGTTTCGACAAGTGCGGGTGGGGCGGAAAGGCGAGCCCATCACTATCTACAAGCTTCGTACGATGTATATTGATGCGGAATCACGCCTGACAGCTCTGCAGCACCTCAACGAGTCGGACGGCGGCGTAACGTTCAAGATCAAACGGGACCCCCGCATCACCCCCGTCGGACGAATCCTGCGCAGGGCCAGCGT
>Ga0180009_10007924_pt1 | contig 10698 bp, 9 predicted proteins | sample OS_PC_MetaG_FD_123537 | JGI IMG/M metagenome (GOLD analysis project Ga0180009, IMG submission 123537) | Groundwater microbial communities from the Aspo Hard Rock Laboratory (HRL) deep subsurface site, Sweden - OS_PC_MetaG | ecosystem: Environmental > Aquatic > Deep subsurface > Groundwater... | reverse complement strand
CTTTTGATGGCATGCAGGTTATCAAGCATCGAGCATCCAGCATCCAGCATCGGCCCAGTAAAGGCAACTGTCTCAAACATATCTACAATGACAGTTTAATCGATTTTATGCATCGTTAGGGTTCAATGAGCACTGCCGTTGAAAGAATAAAGAGAAAATCAGAAAATAACAATTGTAAAAAGCTTAATAATCAAATACTCTGTCTATTATAAAGAAAAGGCAAACGAAGGTTTGAACCCTTCTGACTTTTCATGAGGGGGACTTAAACAAGATCGCATATAAAGAAAGGAGATATGAGTTATGACTAGAAGGGTCGCCATCGTTGGCATTGGGCAGACCAAAGTTGGCTACAATGTCGACGGGCTCAACCGCAAGGAACTGACCTACATGGCTACCAAACAGGCGCTGGATGATGCGGGTATTGGGCGGGATGATATCGATAGTGCTATCACCGCCCAATTAGACCTGTACGAAGGCGCGTCTTTGTCTCAGCAGTATACGCTGGACTCCGTGGGCGGCGTGATGAAAGCTTGCGACCAGAGGGTTGGTGAGGACGGGATTTATGCGATTTTTGCGGGATATCTGGAGGCTGCGGCCCATCCAGGGATGATCGTGGTCGTGTCGTCAGTGGAGAAAAGCTCGGACAGAGAGCGCGGCAGTGACCCGGCCATCGTCCTCTCTTCACTGGACACCCTCTATGTGCGGCAGGTGTGTTCCAGTGTTCCCGGCCTGGCCGGATTGGAACCCTGCCTGGCAGCTATGGAAGCCCGACGTTATATGCATTGCTACGGCATCACAGAATCTCAGATGGCCAGTGTAGCTGTCAAGAACTATAACAACGCCCTGCGAAACCCCCTGGCTCAGAATGGCCAAGATACCTCTCTCAATGAGGTCATGGACTCGGAGATGCTATCTTGGCCCCTACGGTCCATGATGATGGCAAACCCAGGGGATGGCGCGTGTACTCTGGTGCTGGCTTCAGAGGAGGTAGTGAAAGACATAACCGATAAACCGGTCTGGATCCGGGGGATAGGCTGGTGCTCGGATGTGAACTATCCGGCGGTTTCCGAAATGGGCAAGGCCAAGTTCATCAACATCGCCGCTCGCCATGCTTACTCTATGGCAGGCATCAAGCATCCGTCTAGAGAGATTGACCTTGCCGAGGTTTACGACAACCACTCTTTCAATGAGCTCATGTACTGCGAAGCCTTGGGACTGTGTGGTGAAGGCGAGGGTGGAAAGTTCATGGAGGAGGGTAAATCCCAATATGGAGGCTCTTTGCCGGTGAACCTCTCGGGTGGCCTTCTGGGTCACGGGAACCCTCTGGGAACAGCTGGTTTGATAAGAGTGGCCCAAGCCACTCTCCAACTGCGCGGCGACGCAGGCGATTATCAGGTACCTGGGGCGGAAGTGGCGGTGGCACAGGGTTGTCAGTGGCCTTACCGCTCTGGGGGTGTCGCGGTGCTGAGTAGTTGGTAGGACAAGGAGGATAGATATGGCAAAAAGAGTAGCTATTGTCAGTGTGGGTATGGACAAGTTCAAGGGCCGCAAAATCGAGACGGCCGAGGAGATGATATACAAGGTGGCAAAGAACGCTCTCAATCGGGCCAAGCTACCCCCTGAGGCCATAGAGGCTGTGGTCTACGGTTGCGCCGTAGATGCTTTTACGGCCACTACCGCTGCCGAGAAGGTGACCATAGGGGGGTCCAATGCCCGGTTGAAGCCAACCATGCGAAGCTGCACCAGTGGCAGCACGGCCATCTCCAGCCCCATCTTGGCCTATTACCATGTGGCCTCAGGATTACATAACATGGTGATGTCCGTCGGTTTTGAGAAGATGTCCGAATGTCGACCTCATGCCCAGCATGTGTTTAACACCGTTTACGATGAATTCTTTGTTCGACCCATTGGCCTGAACGTGCCCATTCAGTGCGGCCTGGAGGCACGAAGATTCCTCCACCGTTACGGTCATACCGAGCACCAGATGGCCAAGGTCTCCGTAAAGAATCACGGCAATGCTCTGGACAACCCCTATGCTCAACGGGGCAAGAAGGTCACCATCGATGATGTCATGTCATCACCCTACATCTCATGGCCGGTGAAGATCATGGACACCAGCCCAACGACAGATGGCGCCAGGGCGGTGATCTTTGCCTCAGAGGATATGGTCTATGAGATCACCGATGACCCGGTCTGGGTAAAGGGCGTAGGCCACTGTGGTGACTCTGTGTGGTTTATGGGCCGCAACAATAGCGACCTGGGGCGTTTGGATTATGCTTACAAAGCTGCCCAGGAAGCCTACCATATGGCCGGCATCGAAGATCCGTCAAAGGAGATAGACGTGGCTGAAGTCTATGATCCCTTCACCTTTAAGGAGATGCAGCATGTGGAGGCCCTGGGGTTATGCCCGGAGGGTGGTGCGGGCCGTATGATTGACGAGGGCATCTCCCTGAGAGAGGGTAAGCTGCCCGTAAACCCCTCTGGTGGACTGATTGGGGAGGGCAATCCCATTGGAGCTGGTATGTCTCGCCTGTGCTGGGCCTGGCTCCAGATCAAGGGGCAGGCCGGAGACTGCCAGGTTCCCAAGGAAGTGAACACCGCCGTGTGCAACGGCTGGGGTGGAATGTACCAATATAATGCCGTAATGGTCATAGGCAGAGATTAGGAGGGAATGATGGAAAAACAAGTAGAGCAGATCAATTTAAAGGGCTCCATAAATATTAATTATGAGTGGACCGCCGGTATCGCTGGCAGCCGCTTCTTCCATGAACTTAAGGATCACAAGAGAATCATGGGCACCAAATGCCCCAAGTGCAACCGGGTCATGGTGCCACCACGCATCTTCTGCGAAGAGTGCTTTATCGATGCCACGGAGTGGGTGGAGGTCAGCTCCCAAGGGGAACTCGTGACCTTTGGGGACAGCTATCTGGGTACGGACGGGTCCATGCTGGAGAAACCCTGGATCCTGGGCATTATAAAGCTTGATGGTGCCGACGGTGGCTTGGTGCATTTTATCGGCGAGGCAGAACCCAAAGACCTGAATCTGGGCATGAAGATGGAAGCGGTTTTCAAGGACGAACGAGAAGGCAACATCCTAGATATAAAGTATTTCCGGCCCTTAAAGTAAGAAAAAGAGGGGTTGGGTCTACACTCTTGACAGTTTTTAATTTTCTGTCAAAAGTGTACGACCTGATCCCGACATTATAAGTACAAATCATGAAATTTCTTTTCATCTCTCGTGCTATCAATATCCAATGAACTGCCTGCACCCCTTAGGCCAACAATCTTTAACCTCAAGCCCTCGTAATTGGAAAACATCTTTTCTATTTCTGACATCTTTAGCCCTTGCCTATATCTTCTAATCAAATTTCTTCCAAATATTTGCTTCAACTTATCCCTTGAACTCTTCCTGAAGAATTTTCTTAGATTATATGCTTCATCAATTCTCTCCACCGGGAAACCCTCTAAATTTGCAAAAGCCATGCTTGTTATCCTAAATCCAGCTCTTCCATCTTCTCGAACATCTTCTTCATCGATGTAATCAGTAGGAAATATAGTATCTGGTATCATTCTGAAAAATGGTCTAGGGAATAACTTATAATATTTTTTTAACAAAGATTCTTTCACAAGTGGATATATTAAATCATATTCATTATATAGCTCTCTACATATCTCTATGAACTCAGATATATTTTCTTCTTTTGTTGTGGGTGAATCTGAAGTGACAATTAAAACATATTTTTCTCCGGCACGGGCATAACCTTCTTTTACGTTGTGCCCATAGCTATCTTTTTGTTGGACGAGCTCAATATTACTGTCTTCTGATAATAGATCCGAATCAATTTTTTCTCTTATCTCTTTTGCGGGGCCAATAACGAGGATTTTATCTATACAATCTGTGTTTCTTAGAGTTTTCAGGATGTATTCCACCATGGGCCTTGGCTCGTCAGCTCCACAACTCTTTACCTTTATTCTTTTTAATGATTTATACCCTCTCCTGAAATACCATTCTTTGTAGGAAAACAGATCTTCCAATTGGTGATAAAACTCTCTAAAAGAAAATGTTTTAACACCTCCTGCTAAAACTACGGCAACTATTTTTTCAAGAGTCATCTTTTAGTAGAAACTTTGTTTTCCATATGAAATATTGCTATCATATATTCATTCTTCATTCCAATTTGTTAAAGGTTGGGGCGCCCTCACCATGACATTTCGGACCCCGTCATTTCATGAAAAGGCCGGGGACAGTATGCTTGTGGCGTCCCACTCTATTTGAATTCGTCGAACGATCCGTGGAGGCCGGAGCCTTGGGCGAAGAGGGTGGCGCCGTTTACCGTCTCGCCGCTCTCCCAAGTGCGAATCCCCAAACGGGTCTCATTCCGCATGGCCGCTTCGAAGGGCAGGTGCAGGCCCTCATAAGCAGACCGACGGTCGCTGAGCATACAAAGGTTAGGGAAACTGGCGATTTGCGAGGCCATCTTTTCCGCTTCCTCCCTGACCGTCCCTTTGGGCACCACCCGGTTGGCCAGGCCCATGGAAAGGGCTTCTTCAGCTCCCACCGGTCGTCCGGTCAAAATCATGTCCAGTGCGTGGGACAGGCCAATTAGACGGGGCAGCCTGATCGTTCCGCCGTCACATAGGGGCACGCCATAGCGCCGGCAGAAAACACCGAAGACGGCATCTTCTTCGGCCACGCGAAGATCGCACAGGAGGGCCAGTTCCAGGCCGCCGGCCACGGCGTACCCATTAACGGCGGCGATCACCGGCTTGCTCAGCCTCATGCGCGTGGGGCCCAGCGGCCCGTCGCCTTCTTCTTCCAAGGTGAGGCCCAGGTCGCCGCTGGAAAGAGCTTTCAGGTCGGCCCCGGCGCAAAAACACCCGCCGGTCCCGCACAACACGCCGACTTTGGCCGTATCGTCCGCTTCAAAGGCCCGGAAAGCCTTGGCTAAACCCTCAGACGTGGGGCGATCCACAGCGTTGCGTACCTCGGGACGGTTTATGACGATGGTGAAAACCGGTCCGTTCTTTTCGGTCAAAACAACCATAACTTCCTCCCTTTACAGATTTTTTATTTGACGCTTCAGAGTCGCTTTATCCGTAATTATGTGGCAGTTGCCGTGTTTCCTTTGTTTCCAGCATCTCGGCACCGCTTCTGCCCTAAATTGAGACGTTTGACCATGTCAAAAAGCACCTGACTTATAATCCGAAAAAGATTTCTCATGTTTGGAATTTGGGCATCTCATTTTCTCCCCAAAGACGTTTGAACCTGATTATTGAAACAAATCACACGGTAGGATCATTTGATGGACAGCATTACTTTAGAAAATTAGGGTAAATTTTGTCAAGTATTTCCTTTTTCACTGTTTTTTGTAATTTGGCCGGGATGAGGATGTTTCAATATCATTTTGTGGAGAAACGGTCAGCGGAAGTCAAGAAAGAAAAAGGCAAAGCCAAGTTTAAGGCTCTGCCTTTTCGATCATGAAAATATTTTGAAAGGTAAACAATCCAACGAGAACAGATTTAAAGGTTAGGCTGATCGTTAACCATCCAACGAAGCTGTCTCATAACAGCTTCCCAAAATGCCGTTTTTATCACCGGCGCAACTCATTCCCTTTTTCAGGAGGATGGCCAGTAGAAAAGATGCACGCACATCTGAGAAGCTATTTTTATATGCCACCTCAAACCCCCTAAAAACCTTCCACCTTCAGTCTATCCACCTGGGTAGTTATCCTATATCTTTAAGAATATCGTATAAGCAAAAGGCGTACCAAAAATGAGGTTTCTGTATAACTTACTGAAAAAACTATTGTTTTCAAGTAAACAGGGGAGAGTGGGTAAAGGAGAGAACCTACAGTCTAAGTTGTAGGATTATTGGGGATTTCATGATTAAACCTAGTGTTGTGTCCCAGAAATATCTTTAATAAACTGTCATTTCGAGTGAAACGAGAAATCTTAGTGGATTTAAGTGGTTACAGGATCTCTCCCGGAGTTTACCCTGAGTTAATCGAAGGGGTCGAGATGACAACTTAATCATGGGACACGACACTAGCAATTACAATGAGATATTGTTGACAAAAAAAGTTGTAGCTACAACCAGAGTTGTTGAATCCCTCGCTGTTTCAACCATTTGGGCAGAAGCTCTTCATCAACCTCCCGGGCTACCCTCGAAGCCGCATTCAACAGATATTCCCCCAGTGACGGGCTCAGATTGATATTGCCGTAACTGCCGTCAAAGACGATGGCTTTGTCAGTTCCGGTCTTTTCATAGGCCAACTCCAGGGCCTCCCCCAGGTTTTCGGCAATAGTGGCATGGTTCGCCACACGATGGGACAGTCCCTTGGCCACCTCCCCGTCGGCAATGAAGGTTGGGTAGGCTATAGCCAGCATGACGAAGTTTTCCCGCCAGGAATGGTTCACCACCAGCGCCTTTACCGCCGGATTGAAACTATGGGTGATCTGTGTCGAAGATCCCACTTCCAAGTCAAGGTAATCGATCGGGGCCTCGAACAGATTGCCGGACGTCAGTCCGCCCGCGTGCAGGTACCAAGGCCAGCGACCCGCATCCAGTACGGCTACGCATTCATCGATCTCGGCAAACAGGCGTATGAGTTTTCCATAACCCCGGAGTGTGTTGCGGATGAGCCGGTGGTTGAGTTGCTCATGTTTATTGTCGGCATCGACGCCGGTGATACCGGCCGGTGACGTCACTTGCACGCAACTGAAGGCATACTTCTCTTGAACGAAAGGGGATTCAAAAATGGCCCGGGGGACGATGTTGCTGCTGAGGGTGCCGAAATTCATGTGGTACACCGATCGGGTTTCAAAGCGGGCGTAACTCATGGTAAAGGATTTGAGCGACCGGTCAATCAGACGATGTAGATACAACTCACGCGGGTCATCATAATGAACATGAATGATCCAGTCGGCATCATATACCCGTGCCAGGCCGTACAGCGTCCCTATTTCGGTTTCGATGGGCACGCCCCGGTCGAATGGGTGGGTCGCTTTGATTCGTCCCTCGAAGTACTGGTCCAGTTTAAAATAGGGGATCATTTCCCTGGCTTCGGTCATTCCCCCGCCCACACAGAATATGAGCCGCAACCGGCAGCCGGTCCGTTCCTCCACCACGTCTTTGATGGTCCGAAGCATCTCCGCATACGGTTTGCCTTCCAGAATGCCGAACCCGTGCTCGGAGCACAACAAGTTAACCGAATCTTTGGGCCGGATCATGCTCATATCAACGCCGGCCAGAGCGTTTTCGGTGGCCATGCGGACGGCGGACAGGTCATCGCCCCGCAGATAAATCTCCTTGGGAATGTCCGGAAAGAGCCGACTGACCTCCAGGGAAACGATGCCCGGCAGGTCGGCGGCACGCTGTCGAGGCAGTTCCGGACCCAATACGGATGCCATAATATTCGGCGGTTGAACCGCGGTGTTAAGCATGGGACCCTCCTTTTAGTTTGGAAATCATGTTGTCAATCATCCCCTCATGGGAAAAGGCCTTTTGATCTTCCCCCAGTCGATATTGGGGGTATTTCCGGGCCACCTCTTCGGGAACATCCCAGAGCGCGGCCACTGCCGGATACCATTTGTAGCCCGACGGCGGGGACATTTCAGCTCCGGACGCTTGGAGAAGCCGTAATACCGGCGCCATACAATACATGGCGCAAGCCGTGCGGATGCCAGTCATCCGGGTCACTTCTTCCGGAGATGCCGCTCCCTTTAAAATGGCGGCCGCCACTTCTTTGGCCTGGGTCAAGGTACACATACAAATGGGGTCTTCCGGATCCAGGTTTGCCTGGCGGCACAGGGCCCGGAGTTGATCCTGATCCACTTCCGTGGGCTCGACCCTCAGGATTTGCACTTCCGCCTTAGGGACGAACCGGATGGCGCCTTCGTTACAGACATCCTCGCACTTGAAGCATGCGGCGCACTTTGATTCATCCACCTGCGCCCTTTTATCAACCATGATGATGGCCCCTGCGGGGCATACGTTTTCGCAGATTCGATCACCGATGCATTTTGTTTCATCCACCTGAGCTATGACATACACCTTTTTCATGCCGAAACCTCCTCGGGCAAAAGAAATAATACAACATTTGTCGCCTTGATGCAATTTTTTCGATATTTTTATTTGATATAATCGTAAAAAGTCCGATTCATTGAATGTGTCATTTCGACCCCTTCGATTAACTCAGGGTAAACTCCGGGAGAAATCTTATCTTTTCAACATATTACACATGAAAGATTTCTCGCGCAGTTTATCCCGCCCACGGGGCGGGGCTCGAAATGACAGTTTGTTAGGACTTTTTACGAATCCATCTTATTTGACTTCGAACCATGTCAGAATTTAACGATTTCCGGTTTCAAATACCTCATTAGATTTTTTTCTGGGGGCGGTTAGCCGCCCCTACAGGATTTAAATGGAATAATGATCAGGCGCAGACCGGCGGTTTGCGGTCGATCCAGGGCTGCGCTTTTTCAAGTTGCCCGGCCAGGCGAAAGATGGTGGCTTCTTCCGCACAGCGTCCGATGAGTTGGACACCAACGGGCAGACCGTCATCCGTCCAATGCAGAGGGAGGGACATGGCCGGCTGACCGCTGACGTTCAACGGCAGGGTGAAGGAAATACCTGGCGACATTACCTCCATCAGGGCATCGATGCTCAACTCATTTTGGTTGTAAGTTCCGAGTTTGACCGGCGGGTTTGGTTGTGTGGGCGTAAGTACGATATCGTAAGGTTCGCATTCCCCGGCTATCTGGCGGCTGAATTGGCGCAGCATCTCCACGTCCATGGCATGCTGACTACCGCTGATTGGTTTGCCCATCTCGAGCACTTCCCAGGTAGCCTTTTCAAAGTCCGCTTCTGTGGGCGGCCGACCCACCAGCATTTCCATAAAGCCCAGGGAGGCCACTCCCAGTACGGCGGCAGTCCGGATGAAAACATCCAAGAGGACGTTTTCGTCAAATGTAAATTCCATGCCCGACACGTCATGCCCCAGGTCACTGCACAGTTTAACCGCTTTTTCCACCGCCGCCACGCAGGCCGGATCAGTGGGTACACCCAAGGGACTCTTACTGGTGAACCCAATCTTGAGCTTGCCCGGATCGATCGATACCTCCTCCAGGAAAGGCCGTTCGGGTTTGGGCGGTTGGTAGGGGTCGCCCGGCACCGGACCGGCAATTACGTCCAGGTAGGCAGCGGTATCCCGAACGGTCAATGAAACACAATTGCCAATGGCCCCGCCGTACCAGAAATCACCATAATGTGGGGCCAAAGTGACCCGACCTCGACACGGTTTCAGTCCAACAACACCATTATTGCTGGCCGGGATGCGGATGGATCCGCCGCCGTCGTTGGCGTCCGCCAGAGGCAGGATGCGCGCAGCCACGGCTGCGCCTGAGCCGCCGCTGGACCCGCCTGCAACGTGTTTCAAATTCCATGGATTCTTGGTAGGACCGTACAGGACCGGCTCGGTAGTGATGTTCAGGCCTTGCTCCGGCGTGTTGGTCTTGCCAACCAGAATCATGCCGGCCTGTTTGATGCGTTGGACAACGACACTGTCGTCCGGCGCCACGAAGTCCTTTAAATACCTGCAGGCAGCGGTCATCTTGACCCCGCCCCATAACAGAAGGATGTCTTTCAGCAGGAACGGTACTCCCGTGAACTGCCCGTCCGGCAATGACCCTTGGGCCATATCTCGGGCCAGTTCATAATATTTAAGGACCACACAGTTCAGTTGAGGGTTGATTCGCTCGATCCTTTCGATAACGGTTTCCACCAATTCGATGGGCTTGACCTCCTTGCGCCGCACCAAATCAGCCAGTCCCAAGGCGTCATACTTCCCAAAGTCCTGAAAGATCTCGGTCATGTTTTCCTCCTTTTTTGGTTGATAGAGACTCCCTTTTTCAGAGCCAAAGTATAGGGAGTTTCCCGATGTGTGTCAAATATGATCATTTGTCAGGGGTCATAACGATCCCAATGGCTTTATTGATCTTCATATTCATTTCATTGGCTTTCTCAAATCCCAGTTCCTTTGCAACAAACAGGTACCATCGGCCGTCGTGTCTCCACCAATTATGCCTTAATATTTTCTCTCTGTCATTTGTCGAGATTTGAGGAAATGACATAAATTTGCTCCTTTTTATTGATGGTAAGTTAATCACGCAACTATGAAGATAGATATGATGAGCGAAAGTTAATATTTATTTCAGTGATTGTGACTAAAGTAGCATGAATTTAGGTTGAAAGATATAGCAACATAATTGAAAACAGTATTTTTCCAAGGTACTTATCGTAATTGTTACTTTTGGGGTACCAGATTCTCTTTCGATTAGCAGAAGAAACATTGAAAATCGATGGATTCAAAGATCATAGTTATGTTGGACTTTGGAGGTTTTTTAATATCCATTTTTCATTCGGGTTCTACAATGAGCTTAAGTCCCTGAGCCTCTTTGACAAGAACGGTTTTTCCGCTCTCTACCGAGCTGTACCCCTTTGTTAATTTAGCCTGCCATAATTGGCCGTGTATTCTGACATAGCCATCGGGGGATAATTGCTCAATCGCCACACCGTGTGCCCCAACCATAGGATGAGTTGTTTTTGAATCGTAGGACCGCCATACAAATGGAAACAAAATGATGTCCTTGAGAACCGATCCGATAATTATGCTCCAAAATAGCCAAGAGGGTATTCCT
>Ga0180009_10007923_pt1 | contig 10701 bp, 10 predicted proteins | sample OS_PC_MetaG_FD_123537 | JGI IMG/M metagenome (GOLD analysis project Ga0180009, IMG submission 123537) | Groundwater microbial communities from the Aspo Hard Rock Laboratory (HRL) deep subsurface site, Sweden - OS_PC_MetaG | ecosystem: Environmental > Aquatic > Deep subsurface > Groundwater... | reverse complement strand
GGGAGTTCCTGGAGACCAGCATCCAGCTGCTGGTCGACCAGGAAGCGACCATCCTGTTTTCATCCCATCACATGGGGGACATCGAGCGGATGGCCAGCCGGCTGGTGATGATCCACGAGGGCCAGAAGTGGATCGACAGCCAGGTGGACGACATCAAGGAGGGCTATTGTCTGGCCCAGGTTCCCGGCTCGGCATTGCCCGCGGGAGACGCGCTCCTGCAGATCCCCTCCTGCCTGTGCGTACGGCGCCGGGGCGAGGCCTGGCACGCGGTCTTTGAACTGAGCCCCGAAGCCTGCCGGGCTGCCCTGGCCGGCGACCTCGGGATCGCCGAGGCCAGGTGCCGGACCCTGAACCTCGAGGAGATGTTCATCGAACTGGCGGGGAGGTCGACATGATTCTCCAGCAGATCCGCAGCCAGGGAATCTGGGGCAATCTGGGCAAGGTCCTGGTCATCAGCTCGGTGGCTTCACTGCTGGTCGTCAACTTCCTGACATTCCTGCTGGTCGAGAAGAGGGGCGGGGGATCGGATGTGGCGCCGGTGGCGGTTCTCCAGGTCCTGTTCCTCATCATGGGCGCCGGGGCGATGATCGACGGGGGTGGGCTCAAGCGAAGCCCGGACTGGTGGGTGGGGTTGCCCCTGGAGGGGAGGAGGATCTGGTTGGCCCATGCCCTCACCCTGGCCGCGGCCGGGGTGCTCGTCGTGCTGTTCCAGGGACTGGTGTCGAGCCTGTTCGGGGCCCTGCTGACCGTTCTGATCAAGAAGCCGGTCTTCACTCCGCGGGAAATGGCGGCGATCTGTCTCCCGGCCACCGCGGTCACGGTCCTGGTTGCGGCCACCCTGGCCTCCATCCAACCTGGGAGGGTGGATCTGGGCGGCGTCCGGGACTGGCCGCGGATCCGGGCCGTGACCCTCGTCGTGGCGGTCGCCCTCGTGTTCGCCCTTTCCCTGGTCCCGCCGTGGTTTTCCGTGCTGCCGGTTGTGGCAGCGGCGCTCCTTTCCGCACGGACGTACGCTCGCCTGGACTCCTCCCTGGTCTTCGATGTGGACCGGCCGGGAGTCCACCCTGGACCCGCCGCAGTCGGCGCCGCCTCGCTGACCGTATCCCGGGGATTCACGCTGCCGGGACCCTGGGTTCCGGTCCGGGTTCTGGATCAGCTGTTCAAGATCCGGTACCGCTGGATCATCCTCGTCCAGGGTTTGACGGCGGTGTTCGGAGCCCAGATGTCCGGGGCCGTCTGGACCGACGGCTCGGCCCTCGACGTGGTCCGGAGCACGACAGGTATCCTGATGATCTACCTGCTGTTCGCCTTCAGCGGCGAGTTCGTCCAGCGCCTGCATCTGGTGGATGCGCTCCCGGTCGGTCGGGGCGGGTTGCTGGCGGCCGTCGCGTTGCCGGGCATCATCGCCCTGACCCTGGGCTACGCCGGCGGCGCCGGGTGGCTGGCGGCACGCGAGGCCCACGTCGAGGCGGTGGGCTTCCAGCACCGATACGGAGTGTTCGGTCCGGTCGTGCCTCCGGGGTATTCGGAGATCCTGCAGCTGAACGACGCCGAACCTCTCACCGCGCCGTCGGGCGAGACCCACGCGCTGGTGGCCCGTCACGGCATTCCCCTGCCGGGTGCGCCCTGGGCGGCCCGGCCCCCGTTCATGGTCACGGTCCCCGAGGGGGATCCGCTGCCCAGCCCGGATTACCTCGCCTGGCAGATCGCCGGAGCCGCGGAACTCGTCTACGGGGTGCGGCTGCCGGAGGAGGAGATCGCCCGTCGCTACGTCCGCGCGGACGAGCAGGGGAACGCAACCGTTGTGGACGGGGGGCCGACCTTGGCGCGGGATTTCGATCTCGAGGCGCTTCCCCTGGGGCCGGTGTTCCCGCTGCTGGCGGGTCCGGTCTTCCTGGGTTACCTCGCGTGTCTGGCCCTGTACTTCCGGTTCTTCGCCGTCCTGCGCAGCAAGCGCCAGGGGCGGGTCCTCTTCTGGACCGTCATGGGCAGCCTGTTGACCCTGCATCTGCTGAGGGTCATGGGAGTCTGGCCGATGCCGAACGCCTACGCCGGCGCGGTCCTGGTGTTCCGGCCCGCGCTGAAGCTCCAGACCATGGGGCCGGGAGGTCACGTCCTGGCCTACGGGGTGATGCTGGTCCTGCTGGCCGCCGCCTGGAGGTGGGCCCTCCATTCCCTCCGGAAGGTCCAGGCCCCGCTCCGGTAGGACAAGTGCGCATCCGGGGCGGTGGGGAAGCCCCCGCCCCGGAGGATCGGGAAGTCAATGGGGGGGATCCGGGCGTTCCCCGGGAAATCCTGGATGAATGCTGTCCGGAGTTCAACATCTTGTAAAATAAGGACTTGAATTGGTGTTCACGTGGGTTCCTGTTAATCCATCAACAAAAGTTCGTCGACCTGTTGAATTTCCTTGCGCAGGTGTGCGGACGTTCCCATTTATTGAGCAAATATGCATCGGTTTCCGGCCGATTGCTGGTTTGAAGCAAGTCAACTAAGGAGTACCGAAATGGCTCAGAACGTTGCTGCCTTCATGGAACATGTGGTCGCCAAGAATCCTGCGGAGAAGGAATTCCATCAGGCGGTCCAGGAAGTGGTCGAGTCGATCTGGCCGGTGCTGGAGAAGCGCCCCGAGTACCGGAAGGCCAAGATCCTCGAGCGTAGCATCGAGCCGGAACGCGTCATCCTTTTCCGTGTGCCCTGGGTCGACGACAAGGGCGAGGTCCAGGTCAACAAGGGCTTCCGCATCGAGATGAGCAGTGCCATCGGTCCCTACAAGGGCGGCCTGCGTTTCCATCCCAGCGTCAACCTCGGCATCCTGAAGTTCCTGGCCTTCGAGCAGGTCTGGAAGAACAGCCTGACCACGCTGCCCATGGGCGGCGGCAAGGGCGGCTCGGACTTCGATCCCAAGGGCAAGAGCGACCTCGAGGTCATGCGCTTCTGCCAGAGCTTCATGAGCGAACTGTTCCGCCACATCGGCCCGAACACCGACGTGCCCGCCGGCGACATCGGCGTGGGCGGCCGGGAGATCGGCTACCTGTTCGGCCAGTACAAGAGGCTCCGCAACGAGTTCACCGGCGTGCTGACGGGCAAGGGCCTGAACTGGGGCGGCTCCCTGATCCGTCCGGAGGCCACCGGCTACGGCGCGGTCTACTTCGCCGCCAACATGCTGGAGACCCGCGGCCAGACCCTCGAGGGCAAGACCGCCCTGGTGTCCGGCTCCGGCAACGTCTTCCAGTACACGGCCGAGAAGCTGCTCGACCTGGGCGCCAAGCCGGTCACCGCCTCGGACAGCGGCGGCTACATCTATGACGAAGCCGGCATCGATCGCGAGAAGCTGGCCTTCATCATGGACCTCAAGAACGTCAAGCGCGGCCGCATCAAGGAATACGCCGACAAGTTCAAGACCGCGGTCTACACGCCGGCCGATCCCGGCGCCGACCACAACCCCCTGTGGGACCACAAGGCCGACTGCGCCTTCCCCAGCGCCACCCAGAACGAGATCAACGCCAAGGACGCGGCCAACCTGCTGAAGAACGGCGTGTACGTCGTCAGCGAGGGCGCCAACATGCCCACCGTGCCCGATGGCGTCGAGATGTTCGTGGACGCCAGGATCCTCTACGGCCCCGGCAAGGCCGCCAACGCCGGCGGCGTGGCCACCTCGGGCCTGGAGATGAGCCAGAACAGCCTGCGCTACAGCTGGACCCGCGAGGAAGTGGACCAGAAGCTGTTCCGGATCATGAAGGACATCCACACGACGTGCGTCGAGGCCGCCAACGAGTTCGGCACCCCCGGCAACTACGTCAACGGCGCCAACATCGGCGGCTTCCTGAAGGTCGCCGACTCGATGCTGGACCAGGGCGTCGTCTGATCCCGGACGATCCCGGCCGTGTGCGGCGAGAGGGCGGGCCTGCGGGCCCGCCCTTTTTTTGTGGGTTCAGGGCGGCCGTCGCGATGCCGATAACCCCCGCAGGAGCCGTCCCCGAACCGTCGAAAGGGAAACCGATGCCGTGCGACGCCATGCTCAAGGAAGCGTTCCTGGAATTCCTGCTGGAAAAGGGGATCCTCGACGATGGGGGGGTGCTGCAGGTCCTGGACTACACGCGCGAACAGACCCCGCCCATCGGGAAGCTGGCCCTCAAGGAGAAGATCCTCACCGTCCACCAGGTCACGAAGATCCTGATGGACCAGGCCGACTCGGGGGAGCTGTTCGGGGACATCGGCGTCAAGCTCGGTTACCTCAAGGCGGAACAGGTGACGCATCTCCTGGAGGTCCAGAAGACGTGCGTTCCCGGCCTGCCGGCGGTGATCAGCCGACTGGGGCTGGCCAAGGCGGGCGACGTCAGGTGCTGCCAGGAGGAATTCCTGGAATCCCTGGCCTCCATCATATATTGATGACCCGAACCTTGGGTCACGCGAGGGGCGGCCTGCGGGGCGCCCCTCCTTTTTTTGCGGAGGATGGCTGCGATGGCGAAGCTGGGATTCCTGGGACTGGGCATCATGGGCGCCCCGATGGCGCGCAATCTCCTGACCGCGGGGCACTCCCTGCACGTCTGGAACCGCACTGCGGACAGGTCCGCCCCGCTGGCGGCAGCCGGAGCGGCGGTGTGCGGGGGGCCCGGGGAAGTCTGCGCGGCCGCCGACATCACCTTCGTGATGCTGTCTGATCCGGTGGCCGTCCGTGCGGTGCACCTGGGGCCCGGGGGAGCCTGCTCCGGTCTGGGTGGGGGCAAGGGATTGGTTGATATGTCAACCATCGACCCGGCGACCAGCCGCGAGATGGCCGCCGCGGTCCGGGCCACCGGGGCCCGCTACCTCGAGGCGCCAGTCAGCGGTTCGAAGAAGCCGGCCGAGGACGGGACCCTGGTGATCCTGGCGGCGGGGGATCGCGACCTCTACGACGAGGCCGGCGCGTACCTGGACCTCATGGGCAAGCTGCGGGTCTTCCTGGGCGAGGTGGGCCAGGGCGCCCGGATGAAGCTCGTGGTGAACATGGTCATGGGGGGCATGATGACCGCCTTCGGGGAGGGGCTGGCCCTGGCGGACCGCAGCGGCCTGGATCCCTCCGTCCTGCTGGATGTGCTGGCGGCAGGCGCCCTGGCCAATCCCATGTTCGCGGGGAAGGGGCCGGCCATCTGCGCGGACCGGTTCGCCCCGGCGTTCCCCCTGAAGCACATGCAGAAGGATCTGCGCCTGGCCCTGGTCCTCGGCGACGAGCTGGGCCTGGGCCTGCCGACCGCCGCCGCGGCCAACGCCGCCTTCATCCGGGCCCGTGACGCCGGGCTGGCCGACCTGGACTTCAGCGCGGTCTGCCGGATCCTGCGGGGGGAGCGGCCGGGCGGGAACGACCCGGGTGGGAAGGGCCCGGCCGGGAACTGATGGCGCTTCGCCCGGGTACATGATATATTGTTTTCGCCCGGTCCCGGGCAACCCGTTTCGTGGGGGCGACCTGGTTTCGACGTGGTCGGGGGACCGTTGGCTGCATGCCGAGATTCCACCCATCTCGTTAATCGGTGGAAAACCAATAAGTGACGAAGCTAACTTCGCACTGGCTGCCTAACTAAGCAGCCCGTCCCCGGAACGGGTGGCCACCGGACCGGACCAATGGGGGCGCCATTTTTCGGAGGCTAGCCTGAAGGCAGGTCCCTGGCTCAAGGCGAAACAAACGTGGGACTCAGCCCCGCGGGCGGCGTGTTTCCTGGCCTCCCGCAGGGTGAATTCAACAGGGGACTAAGCATGTAGACGCCGGCGGGGTACCGGTTACGGACGCGGGTTCGATTCCCGCCGCCTCCACCAGTTGATCGAGGACGACCCGCCCACCCACCGTTTCCGGTTGGTGGGCGGGTTTTCCGTTAACATCAGCCAAGGTCGGTCGCTCCTCATTTTTGGCCTCGAATTTTGAGTCGCTCTTCGCATAGCAGATGTTATATTGTCGAATAGTATCGACACCTTGTGGGGCATCATCCAGGATGATGAGTGCCCGAAATGCTGGCACCTCTCCAGGCGCTGAAAACCAGGCGAAGTCATGAAACCCGACAGCGTCAAGATCGTCGATCGCATCTCTGCCGTCGAGGCGATTAAACGGCTGGGTGAAGAGGACCTGCTATTCCTCAACCTGCTGATCGTCGAGCGGCTCAAGCTCATTTCCCAGGCCCGCGCAACCACGCTGATGACGGGCTTCACCAGGGGCGACCGGGTCTGTTTTCGGGCCACCGACGGCAGCCTGCTGGAGGGTGTGGTGCTGCGTCTCAACAAGAAGACTGTCAGCGTCGCCACCGACGATGGACACCAGTGGAACGTCTCCCCTGCCCTGCTGCGGCTGATTCAATCAGCAGGGGATTTCCAATGGCTATGATCCGCCGACCCGTGAACTTTCCGGAAACGGTCAAGGAGGTGCGACGACATCTGGCGCTTTCCCAGGAGGAACTGGCCCACGCTCTCGGTGTGAGCTTCGCCACGGTCAACCGCTGGGAAAACGGCAAGACTACGCCGTCGAATCTGGCAAAGAAGCAGTTCGAGCAGTTCTGCAAACACAAGAAGATCGATCCGTCCTCCGGCGAATCTTGTTGAAACCCGGTGGGTTGGAACTTTGTCCACCTGCCTCAGCGCCACGAGAACAGGGGAAGGGATGAGCAAAAGCAGGAATCCGGAGGGTCACGGGAATAAGGAGCGTTCCCCCGTCCGTTCCTCGGCGGCGGAATATCTGACTTTTGTCGCTGCGGGTGGAAGTTCGGAAACCAGCGTGGAAATGCGCTACGAGGATGAGAACATCTGGATGTCGCAGAGGATGATGTCAACCCTCTACGATGTCTCGGTGTCCGCCATCAACCAGCACCTGAAGCGCATTTTCGCGGACAACGAACTTGAAGAGGCGGCAGTTATTAAGCAGTACTTAACAACTGCCGCCGATGGCAAGAATTACCGGGTTAAACACTACAGCCTGCAGGCCATCATCGCCGTCGGTTTCAAGATCGAAAACGAACGTGCAGTACAGTTCCGCAAATGGGCAAATCAGATAGTCAAGGATTACACCATCCAGGGCTGGACGATGGATGAGGAACGCCTGAAACGGGGCGGAAACCTGACTGATGAGTTCTTTGAACGCCAGTTGGAAAAGGTCCGGGAGATCCGGCTTTCCGAGCGCAAGTTCTACCAGAAGATCACCGACATCTACGCCACCGCACTGGATTACGATCCGACCGCCACTGCGACCAAGCGGTTTTTCGCCGCCGTGCAGAACAAGATGCACTACGCGGTTCACGGCCGGACGGCGGCGGAAGTCATTGTGGATCGGGCCGATCACAGGAAGGAGAACATGGGGCTGACTCATTGGGAAGGCGCGCCCCAGGGAAAAATTCACATGTACGAAGTCTCCATCGCCAAGAACTATCTTTCCGAGTTCGAACTGGTACAGATGCAGCGCATCGTCTCCGCTTACCTCGACATGGCGGAGATGCAGGCCATGCGCAAAATCCCCATGACCATGGAAGACTGGGAAAAGCGGTTGGCGGGCTTCCTGAAACTCTGGGACCGAGAAATTCTCCAGGATGCTGGAAAAGTGACAGCCGAGTTGGCCAAGGCCCACGCTGAAATCGAGTTCGGAAAATTCCGCATTGTTCAGGACCGGCAGTTTGAAAGCGACTTCGACAGGATGGTCAAGCAAATCGAATCGGCCGGGGACGATCAACCAGGAAAAGAATAGTGCCATCCAATCGCCCGGCGGCTTGATATCCGACAAGGGGTAAAAAATCGCGACCAGATCGCGAAAAAATCGGCAGGTTTACCCTCCCCGGCGTCCCCCCAGCGCCCGAATCCCCCCCGGCAGAACGATTTCCCCGAGCGGCCAACCAAATGCTTGCAAGCAAGGCTGTCATGGTCGACATTCAGGCCACGGCTCGATCCCTGGCCCGGCTCCCCGGGCCCGCCCCGATGTCGTCTCATGGCTTCCGGCCCGGTCCGGTGGAGGTCGTGGACCCATGCCCCGAGCATCCGAACCGCCCCGATTCCTGACCGCCTTCAACCTGGAGCCGGGCGGGATCCTTGCCGACAAGTACGAGGTGGTCGAGCGCCTGGGCAAGGGCTGGGAGGGGGAGGTCTACCTCGTGCGGGAGCGGGGGACGGGCATCGAGCGCTCGGTCAAGCTGTTCTTCCCCCAGCGCAACCCCGGCAACCGCGCCGTCCGGTTCTACGCCAAGAAGCTGCACAAGCTGCGCCACTGTCCCATCCTGATCCAGTACCACACCCAGGAACGGATCGAGATCCAGGGCCGCCAGGTGACCCTCCTGGTTTCCGACTACGTCGAGGGGGAACTGCTGTCGCGGTTCGTCAAGCGGCAGCCCGGAGGGCGGCTCGACTACTTCCAGGGGCTCCACCTGCTCCACACCTTGGCCACGGGCATCGAGGAGATCCACAACGAGGGCGAGTACCACGGGGACCTCCACGACGAGAACGTCATCATCCAGCGCCGCGGCCTGGGGTTCGAGCTCAAGCTGCTGGACCTGTTCCACTGGGGGAGGCCCAGCGCCGCCAACATCCGCCACGACGTGGTGACCCTGGTGCGCCTGTTCTACGACGCCATCGGGGGGCAGGCCCGCTACCGCAACCACCCTGCCGAGGTCAAGGACATCTGCTGCGGGCTCAAACGCTCCCTGATCATCGCCAAGTTCCGCACCGCCGGGCAGTTGCGGCAGTACCTGGAGGATCTGGACTGGTCCAGCCGCTGACCGGGTCCCGGCCGGGGTCCGGCGGGCGGTCGCCGCCACCCCGGGTTGATCTGGCGCCTTCCTTCGATTAGCTTGGCGTTGAACACGACGACCCCGGCTCGTCCCGAGCCCTCACGGATGTTCCACCGGCAAGGAGTAAAGCCATGCCCCTGATTCCCATGCGCGTCATGCTCGACCACGCGGCCGAGCACGGCTACGGCGTCGGCGCCTTCAACGTCAACAACATGGAACAGATCCAGGCGATCATGCAGGCGGCCGAAGAGACCAACTCCCCGGTCATCGTCCAGGCCTCGCGCGGGGCCCGATCCTACAGCCAGGACAACTACCTGCGGCACCTGATGCTTGCGGCGGCCGAACTGCATCCCCGCATCCCCATCGCCATGCACCAGGACCACGGCAACAGCCCCGAGACCTGCTTCAGCGCCATCGACCAGGGCTTCACCTCGGTGATGATGGACGGCTCGCTGCAGGAGGACGGCAAGACCCCCGCGACCTACGAGTACAACGTCGAAGTGACCCGCAAGGTGGTGGCGAAGGCCCACGCGCTGGGCGTGACCGTGGAGGCGGAGATCGGCTGCCTGGGCGGCATCGAGGACGGCCACGGGGCCGGCCTGACCGGCGACGAGGCCCTGGCCCACCTGACCGACCCGGCCGAGGCCGAGCGTTTCGCCGCCGAGACCGGCTGCGACGCCCTGGCCGTGGCCATCGGCACCAGCCACGGGGCCTACAAGTTCACCAAGAAGCCCGGCGGCGACGTCCTGAAGATGGACCTGATCGAGGAGATCCACCGCCGCCTGCCCAACACCCACCTGGTGATGCACGGCAGCAGTTCGGTGCCGAAGGAACTGATCGACCTCATCAACAGGTACGGCGGCGAGATGCCCGAGACCTACGGCGTGCCCGTCGAGGCGATCCAGAAGGGCATCAAGCACGGCGTGCGCAAGATCAACGTCGACACCGACAATCGCCTGGCCATCACCGGCGCCATCCGCAAGGTGTTCGCCGAGAGCCCGGACAAGTTCGACCCGCGCGACTACATGAAGCCGGCGCGCACGGCCATGGCCGAGGTCGTCAAGGCCCGGATGATCGCCTTCGGCCAGGCCGGCTGGGCCGACAAGGTTCCCCACGTGACCCTCGCCGAGATGGCCAAGCGCTATTGATCACCCGGAGGCTGCTGGATGTACGGGAAGTTCGGTGAATTCCTGGGCGCGGAGCTGGAGAGCATCCGCGCCCAGGGACTGTTCAAGGACGAGCGCATCCTCGAGGGACCCCAGGGCGCCGAGATCACCGTCGGCGGCCGGCAGGTCCTGAACTTCTGCGCCAACAACTACCTGGGTCTGGCCTCGGACCGGCGGGTCGTCCAGGCGGCCAAGGACGCCCTGGACGCCTGGGGCTACGGGCTCAGCTCGGTGCGGTTCATCTGCGGCACCACCCGGCTTCACAAGCAGCTCGAACAGGAGCTCAGCGAATTCCTGGGCACCGAGGACACCATCCTGTACGCCGCCTGCTTCGACGCCAACGGCGGGGTGTTCGAACCGTTGCTCGACCAGGACTGCGCCATCATCACCGACCAGCTGAACCACGCGTCGATCATCGACGGCGTGCGCCTGGCCAAGGCCCGCCGCTACATCTACAACCACGCGGACATGGATCACCTGGAATCCCAGCTCAAGGAATCCCAGGACGCCGCCTACCGGCTGATCGTCACCGACGGCGTCTTCTCCATGGACGGGGACCTCGCGAAGCTCCCGGAGATCTGCGATCTGGCCGAGCGGTACGGGTCCATGCTGCTGGTGGACGACAGCCACGCCACCGGGTTCACGGGCCCCACGGGCCGGGGAACCGCCGAGAAGTTCGGGGTGATGGGCCGGGTGGACGTCATCACCACCACCCTGGGCAAGGCCCTGGGCGGGGCCCTGGGCGGCTGCACCAGCGGCCGCAGGGAGATCGTCGCCTGGCTGCGCCAGAAGAGCCGGCCCTACCT
>Ga0180009_10007922_pt1 | contig 10702 bp, 4 predicted proteins | sample OS_PC_MetaG_FD_123537 | JGI IMG/M metagenome (GOLD analysis project Ga0180009, IMG submission 123537) | Groundwater microbial communities from the Aspo Hard Rock Laboratory (HRL) deep subsurface site, Sweden - OS_PC_MetaG | ecosystem: Environmental > Aquatic > Deep subsurface > Groundwater... | reverse complement strand
TGAGTCCACTCTGAAAAGTCATATTGTTATTAACCCCACGTTTTAACGTGGGGATAACAAGCTAAAAACAAACTTTCCCAAACGGGTTTTAACCCGTTTGGGGTTTTTCGGAGTGGACTCAAAATTGAATATTGTTTTTCAATAAATCACGACGGTTTTCCTTTACTTCAATGATTTTCATGTGTCCATATTAACTCCGTAAATAAAAATCGAACAACATTATGCTGTTTTTTCTAATAATTTGTGTTTGTAATTTGACGGTTTCTATTAGCTGAACATCATTTAAATCCATAATTACCGACTTGCTTCTTTCTGATCTTCTGTGCCCATAATTAAAAAGATAAATTGCAGAGCGTTTTAATTGATGGTTAGAGAGTAATAATGTGTATTTTAAGAAAAAAAAATTTTTAGATTATTTGAAAATATTAAAGAAACTAAATCTGAGAATGAGTGAATGATCCAAATAATGAATATTGTTTTTCTTGTATCAACTATAATTTCCTCGTTAGGTTTAATTTATATCATATATTCTAGAAAAGCCTTTGGAATATCGAGAAAGCTTTACATACTCGCATTGTTCTTAGTGATTGGATATCTAATCTCACATGCAGTACACTTTATTTTGATGACCTCTGGAGATGTAACAATACTTGATCAATCGTGCCATTCGTTTTTGCTTTTAATTATTCTTGTCTTGTGTTTTTTCTCTTACTATTATCCAAACGAAAAGGAAATGAGTTTTGGTTTAAGAGTAACACTTGTATTGCCTAGTGTAATTTTAATAATTATGTTATGGAGTGGAAACTTAATTGAAGAATCTCACGTCCATCACTCACATTTTGAAGCGCATTACAAGGAATATTATGCCGGTTATTTGATTTGGTATGTTTTTTTATTAATGGCAAGTATCTACTTTCTTATTAAAAAAATTTTTGATGATAAATTAATTGAGTACAGATCGCTTTTATTAACAATTTTTATTGGTCTAATTATAACAAATTCAACAGTGTTTATTTTTGGATTGTATCTGCCTTGGATATTGGGCTTCTATTATCTTGTGGAAATAAGTCCTTTGGCATTTTTTATTGGGGTAATTTTAACAACTACAATTGCTATTACAAAGTATAATTTATTTCCTGTTGTAATAACAAAAATTCAATCATTTTCTCTAAATAAAAAAGTATTCTTCACCGCTATAATAGTTGTACCGGTGATTATCCTTTTAATTCAAATACCGTTAGGGCGATTAATCTTAAATATTCAAACAGCACATGAGTGGCAGAGATATTTCTTTAGTAGTTTGGCTGGGGGAATACTAGTAAGCAGCGCTATGGCGTTTATAATTTCAAGAATAATTGCCAATCCGTTAAATAAATTGACTGAAAAAACGAGTGAGATTAAAGAAGGTAATTACGGTATAAAAGTAGATATTAATTCAAATGATGAAATAGGAAAATTAGCCGAAACATTTAATGAAATGTCGGATACATTAAAAAAAGACACACGCGAACTAAAAGAGAAACAAGAAAAAATCGAATTGCTTTTAAATGCGTTTGAAAAGTCTAATGCAGCAATCTGCGCATTTGACGAATATGGTGCAATTTTAGAAATCAATTCGCAATTTGCCAAACTTTTACGCAGTGGAAAACAGAATTTATTGGATCAAAATATCTTTAAGGAAGTAGAAGAAAAAACAGAACTGGAAGAATTGGCGTTATCATTAAAAAATTATTTTGAGCAAGGTATTTACAAAGAAGAAATAGTAATTGAAACGGACAAGCCATACACTTATCTTATAAATATCTCGCCGTTTACAATTCTCAAAGAAAATGTTGCCGGTTATTTTTTGATAGTAGTAGATATTACCGAAATAAAAAAACTTGAAAATGAATTAGCTCATAATGAAAAACTAGCTGCATTGGGTAAAATGGCAGCAGTGTTAGCGCATGAAATTAAAACGCCGCTTACTTCAATAAAGATGAACAGCGATATGTTGGCAGAAAGCCTCCCGTTGAACGATGAAGATAAATACTCGATGCAAATTATCAATCGAGAAATAAATAGGTTGAATAACTTAGTAAAGGAAGTTTTACAATTTGCACAGCAAGTTGAATTGAACAAAGAAATGTTTAATATAAAAGAACTTCTAAATGAAATAATTTTCCAAACAAAACAAAAATATGCGCAGAAGAATTTCGAAGTTTTAATTAAATGCGAAGATAGAGTAATTAAAGGTGACAAAGAAAAACTTAGGCAAGTATTTCTAAATATCATCGATAACGCATATGAAGCATCGGATGATAAGGGATTTATAGTTATCGAGGGGCAAACTGTAAGGGACAAAATTGAGTTACTGTTTAACAACAATGGGGTCGGTGTCTCCCAAGATGTTGCAGATAAAATATTTGATCCATTCTATACAACTAAACCATCAGGCACAGGTTTGGGTTTAGCAGTTGCGCAAAAGATTGTTACACAGCATAACGGTAATATTACGTTAGAATCGTCAGAACCCGGGGAAACAATATTTAAAGTGGTTTTAGATATTAATTGAAGGTGGTTATGGAGTATATAGTTGTAATTGACGATGATCAGTCGATTAGAGAAACAATAACAAATTTTCTTAAAAGACAGGGTTATTACGTTGAATCGTCTGAAAACGGAAAGGAAGGACTTGAACTAATCAAAAGAAGAACTCCTGATTTAGTAATCAGCGATTATAAAATGCCCGGAATGACCGGAGTTGAATTGCTCGAAAAGACTAAAGAAATAGATTCGAAGATACATTTCATTATTATTACTGCATTTGATGACATGAAAACAACAGTTGAAGCGATGCAAAAAGGGGCATATGATTTTATTGAAAAACCCCTTGAGACTGAGAAGCTGAAAATTGTAATTAAACGGGCATTGGAAAATAAAAAATTGAGTGAAAAGCTTGATGCAATAATTGAGGAAAATGCTGAAAATTACGATTTGAATAATATATTAGTCGGTAAAACTGCTTCAATGAAGGAATTATATAAAAAGATCGGCCAAATTTCATCCAGCCGGGTTACAGTATTAATTCAGGGCGAAAGCGGCACAGGAAAAGAATTGGTAGCCAGGGCAATCCATTACGGCGGTGAGACAAAGAATTCTCCATTTGTGCCGGTTAATTGTACGGCGCTAACTGAAACATTACTGGAAAGTGAATTATTCGGACACGTGAAAGGAGCGTTTACGGGGTCAATAAAAGATAAGAAAGGTAAATTTGAGCTTGCGGGTGAGGGAACAATATTATTGGATGAGATTTCAGAAATTTCGCCAAATCTGCAGGTTAAGCTTTTAAGAATATTGCAGGAAAAAGAATTTGAACCGGTAGGCGGAGAAAAAACAATTCCAATGAAAGCACGTATTATTGCTGTAACTAACAAAAACTTAGAGAAACTTGTAAAAGAGGGTAAGTTCAGAGAAGACCTCTATTATAGATTAAATGTTATTACGATAAATTTACCTACGCTGCGAGATAGAAAAGATGATATTCCGCTTCTTATTAATCACTTATTAAATAAAATAAATAGGGATCTTCACAAATCTGTTACTAAAGTGCCGGATTCCGTAATGAGGGCGTTAACTGATCACGAGTGGATTGGAAATGTAAGAGAATTAGAAAATACATTAATGCAGGCGGTAGTTCTTTCAAATGGTGATGTCCTTGAAGAAAACAAATTGATGCTTAAAAATGTTGAATCGCGTCTGTACGAATTTGACTCTTACTTAAATTACTCCCTGAACGATATCGAGAAATTGCACATTGAAAATATGCTAAATCATTTGAATTGGGACAAACCTAAGACAGCTAAAATATTAGGTATTTCTTTGCCGACTCTTTACAGTAAGATAGAGAATTATAAGATTTCACAAAAATGATGCATAACTCTTACAATACGATTAAAGAAAAATAACTTTCGGAAATTTAATAGATACTTGTTATAAACTTCCTCGGTCGAACAATATTTCCGCAAAGATCTGTTATAAATATCAGACTTTCCGATTTTAATTTTTTAAAAATGCTTAAGAAACTTAAAAACGTTATTTTACATTCTGCTAAAATAGGATACAAAGCTGCATTTTTCTCTGGCACATTATTTGCCTTTGTAAGTGAGATAAAAAATGAATGACACAATAATACATATCGTAGCATTAGCAGTATATTTTGGAATAACCATTGGGATAGTACTGTTTTTACACAAAGTTCAAAAACATAAAAAAAGATAAGAAGGATTGAATGATTATAGTCAAGAATCCTGTAATTTAAGATTCACAAGAGAAGTAATCTAAATTTCTAAAACAATTAAAAATTATTTTAAAACATTACTCAAGTTGTAAGAATAAAATATTCTGTTTCTTCAACAAGTCAGTAAAATTTAATTCAGATAGAAATGGAGTTAACAAAAATGTTGGGTAAATTAAATAAATATAGAAGAAAGGGAAGAGTTTGTTCCACTATTTTGGAATCCAATCTTCTTTAAGAACATCAACAAATATTGCAACAAAAGATGTTTCCGAATTGCCGGAACAAAATATCGTTTTCGATGATTTGCTGAAAAATTGAAGTAAACGGACCATCTTTTAGGGAATAAATAGCGAAGAAATTGATTCTTTGAAATTTTTATTTTGAAAAGAAATATTAGGAGAGAAACGAATGCTAAAAAAAATATTGACAGCATTATTAATGATTTTCGGATTAAGCTTTGCGGTTTACGCCCAAGAATCTTCGTCTATCCGATTAGAAGATTTGATTAAGGAAGCACTGCAAAACAATCCTCAACTAAAAGCTGCAAAAAATCAATTTCTTAGTAAACAGACAAAAGTGAAGCAAGTAACCGCATGGGATGCACCTCAAGTTGGAATTGAATTGTTTCAACTTCCGGTTCAATCATTTCCCAATCCATTAAAAAACAATATGGAAACCGATTACTTTGTTCAGCAGATGATTCCATTCCCGGGCAAACTAAGCGCTATGGGTTTATCGGCTGCTAACAATGCTAAAATGTACGAAGAACAATTCTACGCATTAAAGAATAGAATAATCCGAGACTTAAAAAGCTCTTACTTTGAGCTTTACTTTGTTCAACGGAAGATTGAAATAAATAAAGAAAATCAAGAATTACTTAAGCAGTTTATCGAGATTGCGTTAAAACAATATCAAGTCGGAATGGGAAAACAGCCGGATATTATCCGTGCACAAACAGAATTGTCTTCTCTTTTAAATGAAGAAGTAAATCTTTATAAAGAGAAAAAAGACGTTGAAACCATGCTTAATACAATTCTCAATTATCCCCCATATCAACCATTCGATGAAGTTGGTGAAATTTCAGAAGAGATTCCGGGTTTCACTTATCAACAATTGCTGCCTGTAGCGGTTTCAAACCGCCCCGAATTAAAAGGAATGAATTTCAATATCGATATGTATAAAAGCGAGTTGAAAGCATCCGAATTGGAATTTTACCCTGATATAATGACCCGGCTGATGTATAAAAATATGACCGATACAAGAAATGATTTTTGGTCAGCTATGGTTGGTGTAAATATTCCAATTGCATTTTGGTCTAACGATAAATACGGTGGAAAAGTTGAAGAGAATGAATTGAACATTAAAACCGCAGAAGAGCAATTTAATTCGATGAAAAATATGATTTCTTACGAAGTGCAAAATGCGGTTGTTAAATTAGAAACGAACAGAAACCTGTACAACCTGAACAAGAACACTATAATTCCTCAAGCCGAACAAACTCTTCAATCTACTTTAGCTGCTTATAAAACAGGCAAAACGGAATTCTTAATGTTAATAGACGCTTATCGAATGCTTTTTATGGCAAAGTTAGATTTTTATATGAGTGAGATGCATTTAATGCAAACAAAAGCTCAGCTTGAACAAGCTGTAGGGTTACCAATAAACGCAATTGTAGAAAAAATTAAATAGAAAATAGGAGTTCAAGAATGAAAAAAATAATTATCACTGCCGTTGTATTTCTTGTAGTTGGATTAGGAATCGGCTGGCTCGTATTCAAATCAACCTCGACTTCCGAAAATGAGAAAGAAAGAAAAATTCTTTACTATCAGGATCCGATGAATCCGCAGAGCACTTCGCCTACTCCTAAAAAGGCTCCAGACGGAATGGATTACGTTCCGGTTTATGAAGAGCAAAAAAGCGGAAACGGTGAAAAGAAAATTGCTTACTACCAGGACCCGATGCATCCGTGGTTCACTTCGGATAAGCCGGGAACTGCGCCCGACTGCGGAATGGATCTAGTCCCCGTTTATGAAGGTGAAGGAAATGCAGAAGGTATAAAGATTGACCCCGTTACTGTTCAGAATATTGGCGTAAAAATAGAAACAGTAAAAAAACAAAAACTTCAAAATGTAATTAGAACTACCGGCAAAGTTGATTATGACGAGAGAAAAGTTACTACCATCACTACAAAAATTATGGGCTGGGTAGAAAAACTTTTTGTTGATTACACCGGCAAATATATAAGCAATGGACAGCCGCTGTTTGAAATTTACAGCCCCGAACTTGTTAGCACGCAGGAAGAATATCTGCAAGCAATTCGTTACTTAAAGAAGGTTTCGAACAGCTCCGATGATGTTAAAAACGGCGCAAGAGAATTAGTGAACAGCGCCAAAAGGAGATTATTGTATTGGGATATTTCGGAAAAAGATATCGATGAGATTGAAAAAAATAATACGCCGAAGAAGACGCTTACAATTTATTCGCCTGTAAACGGAACGGTTGTGGAAAAGATGGTTTTTCAAGGTCAGCAAGTTATGGCTGGAATGGGATTGTATAAAGTTGCCGATCTTTCAAATGTTTGGGTGATGGCAGATATTTATCAAGTTGATTTACCCTGGATCAAGCTCGGTCAAAAAGTTGATTTAGAGCTTTCATATCTGCCCGGCAAAACTTACAAAGGAACGGTAACTTACATTTATCCATACTTAAACGAAGAAACTAAAACGATAAAAGTAAGAACCGAAGTAACGAACACTTCAAATTACGATTTTAAGCCGGGGATGTTTGCAATCGTAAAACTTGTTTCCCCAATTTCCGTTGAAGCTGTTGTGGTGCCGGATCAGGCAATTATCCGTACAGGTGAAAGGACAATTGCAGTTATGTCTCTTGGCGGCGGCTACTTCGACCCGCGAGATGTTAAGCTTGGCGTTGCCTCCGCTGGATTGGTTCAAGTGCTTGAAGGTATTCAAGAAGGCGAAAAAATCGTTGTCTCTTCGCAATTCCTAATCGATTCGGAAAGCAATCTTAAAGCGGCAATTCAACAGATGAGAGGTCACGAAGGGATGGATATGAGCAAACCTATGGATGAACAAAAACCGCAAGATCATAGCAAGATGGAAATGAAAGGCAAAGATGAACCGAAGAAAAACGAAAAAACAAAATCTAAAAAATCCGACATGAAAAATATGGAAAGTCACGATATGAAGAATATGGAAGATCAAGATATGAAAAACATGGATCACCAAAAGAGCGCGATTGTTCGCGAAGGTTTGATCGACCTAAATGCAATAGATGAAAATAAAGACGGAAAGGTTTTTCAAGATCAAATGGATTGGAATGTTATATCAGATAAGCCGGGCAAATGCCCAATTTGCGGGATGGCTCTGAAAGAATCGTCATTGAACGAAGCAAAAGAAAATCTGATTAAACATGGATTTAAAGTAAAATGACTTTGATGTCCGCCATAGGCGGATTGAATTGGTGATTGACGATTGGGAATTTGAAAATCATCAATCGAAAATCATAAATCAAATTGGAGTAAAGAATGTTAGAAAAAATAATAGAGTTTTCCATTAAAAATAAATTCATGGTTATCCTTGCGACTTTATTTTTAATCGGTGTCGGGATTTATTCAATGCTAAGTACGCCTGTAGATGCGATACCGGATTTAAGCGATGTGCAGGTAATTATTTATACACAATATCCCGGACAATCACCAAAAACAGTTGAAGACCAGGTAACTTATCCATTAACAACCGCAATGGTTTCGGTTCCCGGTTCAAAGGTAGTGCGGGGATATTCCTTCTTTGGATTTTCACTTGTTTATGTAATCTTCGATGACGGAACTGATATTTATTGGGCAAGAAGCAGGGTGCTTGAGTATTTGAACTATGCTCAGCAACGACTCCCCAATAATATTGTTCCAACCTTAGGACCCGACGCGACCGGTGTGGGCTGGGTTTATCAATATCAACTTACCTCAGATACAAGATCGCTTCAGGAACTTCGATCCATTCAAGATTGGTATCTCAAATATGCTTTATCGGCTGTAGATGGAGTTGCGGAAGTTGCAAGCATCGGTGGATATGTTAAGCAATATCAAGTTACTGCCGATCCTGCAAAATTATTAGCTTATAACATTCCGCTTTCTATGGTTGAGATGGCAATTAAAAAATCAAACAGTGACGTGGGCGGCGAAGTAATTGAAATGGGTGAGATGGAATTTATGGTACGCGGACTCGGGTACATTAAATCTATCGAGGATATCCAGGACATTCCTTTGATGGTAGATAAGAAAACTAATGCCCCAGTTTATCTAAAAGATGTTGCCGATGTTACTCTTGGTCCTTTGATGAGAAGAGGCTTGACTGAATCAAACGGTGAAGGTGAAGTTGTCGGTGGGATTATTGTTATGAGGTACGGGCAGAACGCTCTTAAAGTAATTGAAAATGTAAAACAAAAAATAGAAGAGTTAAAAGCGGGAATTCCCTCGGATGTAAAAATTGAACCTGTTTATGACCGTGCCGGATTAATTGAACGGGCGATAGATACTTTAAAAGAAAAACTTATAGAAGAAATTTTCTTTGTAGCGTTAATATGTATTTTATTTTTGCTTCATGCCCGAAGTGCTTTTGTGGCAATCATTACGCTGCCTACAGCAATACTCATGGCATTTATCGTTATGCGCTGGCAGGGTATTAACGCCAATATTATGTCTTTGAGCGGAATTGCAATTGCGATAGGAGCGATGGTGGACGCCGCAATAATAATGGTTGAGAACGCCCATAAGCATATTGAACATGATATGCTTAAACCACCGGATAAAAGACGTGAGCGCTGGCAGCTTATTCTGGATGCATCCAAAGAAGTTGGACCTTCTCTCTTCTACTCTTTGTTAGTCATTACTGTTTCGTTCATCCCGGTATTCACACTCGAAGCGCAAGAGGGAAGATTATTTAGACCGCTGGCATTTACAAAAACATATTCAATGGCAGCAGCAGCAATTCTTTCTGTTACACTTGTTCCTATTTTGATGGGATATTGGATTAAAGGCAGAATTTTACCCGAAGAAAAAAATCCTATAAACAGATTTCTTATTAAAATTTATCACCCTGTAGTTGATTTTGTAATCAAGCACAACAAGAAAGTTCTTGTTGCTGCACTCATCATTCTGGGTTTAACAATAATTCCTTTCCAGAAAATTGGTTCTGAATTTATGCCTCCGCTTTATGAAGGCGATCTACTTTACATGCCTACAACAATGCCCGGTATGTCAATCACTAAGGCAAAAGAAATATTACAACAGACCGATAAAATCATTAAAACATTTCCCGAAGTTCACCACGTATTTGGAAAAATAGGACGTGCAGAAACTGCCACTGATCCGGCTGGACTCGATATGATTGAAACAACAATAATGCTTAAACCGGAAAGCGAATGGCGACCGGGTATGACTGTTAAGAAACTGATTGATGAGATGGACCGCGCTATTCAATTCCCTGGTGTTACAAATGCCTGGACGATGCCAATCAAAACAAGAACGGATATGCTTAGTACGGGAATCAAAACTCCGGTAGGAATAAAAATATCCGGACCTGATTTATTAACGTTGCAGGATATTGGAAAAGAAGTTGAATCTGTAATGAGAAAGGTCCCGGGAACTTTAAGCGCGTTTGCTGAAAGAGCTGTCGGAGGAAATTATCTCGATATAGAAATCAATAGAAAAGAAGCAGCCCGTTATGGATTAACTATTGAGGACGTTCAGAATGTAATCCAAACTGCTATGGGCGGTATGTCTGTAACCACTACGGTTGAGGGATTAGAGAGATACACGGTTAACCTTCGTTACAGCAGAGAACTTAGAGATAATATCGAAGCAATGAAGAAAGTGTTGGTCCCTACGCCAATCGGTGAGCAAGTCCCAATGGGGCAGCTTGCAACTATCACTACACGAAAAGGTCCTATGGTTATAAGAAGTGAAGATACGCGCCCCAACGCCTGGGTTTATATTGATATAAAAGATATTGACGTTGGCACTTATGTTAAAAATGCACAAAAAATTGTATCGGAAAAAATTAAACTGCCTGCAGGTTATAACATTACATGGAGCGGCGAATACGAATATATGCTTCGCGCACAAGAAAGAATGATGTTAGTTATTCCGATGACTCTCTTTATCATCTTTGTAATTATTTATCTAAGCACTAAATCTTTAGTAAAGGTTGCAATCGTATTCCTTGCTGTTCCCTTTTCTCTTGTTGGTGCTTTTTGGCTGCTCTACCTGCTTGGCTACAATATGAGTATCGCTGTATGGGTTGGAATAATTGCACTTGCCGGGTTAGATGCAGAAACAGGCGTAGTTATGTTACTTTACCTTGATGTCGCCTTAAAAGAATGGAAAGAAAAAGGATTACTAACCGGATT
>Ga0180009_10007921_pt1 | contig 10703 bp, 9 predicted proteins | sample OS_PC_MetaG_FD_123537 | JGI IMG/M metagenome (GOLD analysis project Ga0180009, IMG submission 123537) | Groundwater microbial communities from the Aspo Hard Rock Laboratory (HRL) deep subsurface site, Sweden - OS_PC_MetaG | ecosystem: Environmental > Aquatic > Deep subsurface > Groundwater... | reverse complement strand
TCCTCTCTGAATACCACCATCAATACGAACATTATCCCCAAAGGTAACTGGATTATCAACTCCACCACTACCAGTAGTACTATTTACAATACTACCATTAAAGTAGGTTACTCCCCCTGTACCCTGAGAGCCTATTCTGATCGAGGGAGCTACTACTGTCTCCGAGTAGGTGATGGTGCTAGCCGGTTGGAGGGAGTTGGCGGAGGAAGCTGTTAGGCTGAGGGAAAGGAAGAGGGCAAGACTAAAAGTAATTGTGTCTAAGATTTTCACAGATTTGAACATTTTTTTGCTTAAAAAACAATTAGCTATTTTCTATAGAGTCATGTTATAATAGCACAAAATGATAATAATTACAAGATGAAAACATTATGCTTAGTATTCGCGGTGTTGTTCTTTTCCTGGTCGGTTTTTTTAACAACTAAGTTTGAAGCGACAGCCGGTGAAATAAATCAGACGCTTAGTATTCACCAACTGGAGACAGAAAAATATCAGGGATATCAGCCAACAACTGAATTTGAAAACCAGTCAGCCAGTGGAGGAGAGATAACTCCTCTAGCTCAGCAATCGGCCGTAACCATCAACAGAGATGTTTTTGGGTTTCACCCTTACTGGATGACAAATTCTTATGAAAACTATCGCTATGATCTTCTCAGCCATGTTGCCTACTTTGGAGCCAAGATTGAAACTAATGGCGATATTACTGACACTCACGAATGGCCGCACTACGGGCTAGTCAATAAAGCTCACCAGAATGGAGTGAAAGTAGTCTTGGTGGCTCGCAATTTTACTAGTAGCGAAGTCTCAGCTCTATTAAGCAATTCCACCGCCCGCAGCCGAGCTATTAATAATCTGGTGACGGAAGTACAAAAGGGAGGGGGAGATGGGGTAAATATTGATTTTGAATATGTATTAGAACCACAGCGTGATAATTTTGTTACTTTTATGACTGATTTAGCTAATACTTTTCACACTCAAATCCCCGGTTCGCATGTGTCGATCGATATGCCAGCGGTAGATTGGTGGAATTCGTATGATTATGCTCGATTGGGAGCAGCTGTCGATGCCCTAATGATCATGGGCTACGATTATCACTATGCTGGCTCATCGCAAGCGGGACCGGTGGCTCCACTGGCGACTGATGGTAAATGGAGCAACAGCTCTTACAACGTTACTAATACAATCGAAACATATTTGGAAGACGTTGATCCGGGTAAAATATTATTGGGTGTTCCTTACTACGGCTATGATTGGGAAGTATCAAGCAACAGTGTTCCTGCTAATACTACTAGTCGTGGCTCGGCCAAGACATACGCGGAAGCAGCTGGCGAGGCTGCCACCCGTGGTCGCCAGTGGGACAGCGATTCTTATACTCCCTTCTATCAGTATGGTAACTATCATCAAGCCTGGTATGACGATACCGAGAGTTTGGGTTCTAAGTATGATTTAGTCAATAACCAGAACTTAGCTGGCATTGGGATTTGGGCCTTAGGCTATGATGGTTCGCGGACTGAATTGTGGGAAAAAATGGAAGAGAAATTTGAAGCGCGGACAGATGAGTCAGTAAATAATTATCTCTCCGTTGTCACTGGTGCTGGGCGAGGGGGAGGCCCCCACGTGCGAGCCTTTAATTTAGAAGGAGAAGCTCAGGCTAATCCCAATAAACTATTTCCTTATCCGGAAGATTTTCATGGTGGTATTAACGTGGCTACTGGTGATATCGATGGGGACGGTGAGGATGAAATTATCACGGCTCCCAAAGCTGGTGGCGGTCCCCAGGTGCGGGTGTTTGAAGGTGATGGGACTCCGCGGGGCATTGAGATTTGGCCTTTTCATCCCAATTCTCGCACCGGCATTAATGTCGCCACTGGCGATACAGATGGAGATGGCAAGGATGAGATCACTGTGTCACAGGAACAAGACGGTCACGCTTGGGTCAAAGTCTACCGATACAACAATGAAAAAACAGTCCTCGGTGAATGGAATGCATATGATGATGCCGAGTGTGGAGCCTCAGTGGCCATGGGCGATATTGACTACGATGGCCAGGCGGAAGTAATTGTGGGCGCTGGCCCCGGCGGCGGCCCTCACATTCGCGTCTACGAAGCTGATGGTACGCGCAAAGCTATTCAATTTTTCGCTTTTCATCCTAACTACCACGGAGGCATTGATGTCGCTGCGGGTGATATTGACAATGATGGCAAAGCTGATATTGGAGTTTGCCAACAGACTGAACAAGCTTGGTGCAAGGTCTATCGTTATAATATGGAGCATACTCTATATGCCGAATGGAAAGCGTATGGTGAGTTTACCGTGGGCGCGCGGTTGGATATGGCCGACATCGATGGCGATAGTAGGGCAGAGGTGGTAACAGGAGCAGGAGCAACTGGCGGACCACAAGTGAGAGCTTTTGAGTACGACGGCACTGCTTTCACCCGCACTAACTTCTTTGCCTACGATACTAAGTTCCGCGGTGGAGTGGATGTGGCGGTGGGGTATTGGGAGTAGTAATTTATCTAACTTCTTACCTTAATTTTTTTAGGCTTTAGCATCAGCCGAGTAATTGTTCCCTGATCAGCGTTTACTTTTACCTTGTCACCGTCTTTTAACACCTCGGTGGCGATCTTTGTTCCTGTTATACAAGGTATTTTTAATTCTCGAGAGATAATAGCAGCGTGGCTAGTGATACCACCTTTATCGGTAATGATTGCTCCCGCTTTTTTCATCGCCGGTAGTAAGTTGGGATTGGTGGCTGGAGAAACCAAAATATCACCTGGCTGCATTTTTGGTAAATCGGCTGCAGTGAAAATTAATCTCACTGTACCACGAGCTTGACCTGGACAAGCCGTCTCTCCTTCTATCCACTCGACTGGAGAAACTTTTTTGTCAGTTCTCACCCGGCGCGCAACAATTTTCTTAGCTTCCGGACCGGTAAAAAGTTCCGGACCGTCTTTACTGTACACTATAACTGAATATCTGATTCTTTTATTTAATTCAGTAACAGAAAAATTATTTTCCATCAGGGCGTCTTCCATCTCGGTTGGTAGGATATATTTTACTTGGATAGGCGTCAAAGATAAGCGGCGACCAATTTCCTGAATTAATTTATCCATACGGTAATAGGATAAATATAAAACGTCTTTGCGGTAGTCTTTTAGGTACATTAGCTCACGCGCCAAGGCAAACAGATATGAATATTTTTTATCTCTACCTAATTCAATTTCGCGGGCTATTTTTTTCCGCTGCTGATCAATTGTCTTCCGTTCTTGTTTCCAGGTTTTAATTTGGATCGCCGGATCAACTTTATTTTTGATCGCTTCTTGCAGGCGGGTACAGACTTCTCTTATATCCCAGGCTGGTCCATCATAGTCAAACGGAATCCAGCGGTATTTATGCCAGTGAGCAGTGATTAATTCGCTGATTGTTGGTGTGATCTGAGCTAATTTTACTTCAATGGAGGATGATTTTTTACTAAGTAGTTGGTAAGCTTTTTTATCTTTCTGGATCTTATTGAGCAGACATAAAAATTCTTTTTCTTCTTTCCGGCGCGCCGAATCCTGAGTGGGGGTGGTTAAAATACTTAAGTATTTACCAACATTGTCAGTTGAATCTAACTTCTCTAGTAAATAATTTTGGAGAAGTTGGGTGAAAGCACTGTCCACTCCCTCTAGGGCGTTGGGGAGCCAGGCGTAAGTGTACATTTTAATGTACTCTGGCTGAAAATGTTGGTATAACTTCCAGATATCCCTGTTAGATTTTTGCGAAAAATCTTCCCAGAAAACTGAGTTCGTGAATTCCAATATCCGTGAGCAAGCTTGAGGTATTGCGGCGACAATTTGTTTGGTCCAGCCTCGGTCAGTGATTACTCGATCTAAGGTAGTCTTAGCAAGTTGGCGATTACTCTCTGGGTCAAGTGCCCAGCGATTTGTTCTATTTTGCCATTCGCCGATTAATCTTCCCGTAAAATTCTGGCCATATATCTCCTGATAATGATAAGCCAGCATTTCGCCCAACATATGAAGCGGCCAAATACATACTTCGTGATTGGTAACAACGAAATTTAGCTTTTTCGGCATTTTTTATTCTTTAGCGCGTAAATCGGGACGAAATCTGTATAGCTCCAACGAGCAGGATGAACTATACATTTAATAGCAAAATGTCTTTTTAGTAAAGCCTACTTCTTTTTGAGAAAATATATCGGGCAAATATCAGTAAATTTGTGATCGTTACCGTATTTTACAGCAGCGATGTCAAAATACTTCTGATAAATTGCTTCCATTCCGGCGCGTGGACCGTACCACCACAGTTTATCGTCACGGGGAAGTTGCTGGTGAAAAATATCGTGGTATTTTTGTAAAAGAACCCTGTTTTCTTTAGCTGATTTTTTAATATGATGTTGGAGCTCTTCCTTAACTACCCGCGGACTTTGTACATAGCTGTTTTGCGGAGTAGTAGAGAGTAACACCAAATCAAAAACCAGCCAGTTTTCATTTATTTTTTTTAGATCTCCATATTCTGATAAGATGTCAGTGATTTTTTTCCGTGGTTGATAGAAATAATGATGGCGATGAATAAAATAACCATCGTTTTTCAAGATGCGGTGAATTTCTTTGGTTAGATTGTCTTGTTCAGCGAAGGGTACATTGCCAAAAATCCAATCACCGACGATAACATTAAACTTCTGGCTGACAAAAGGAGTGTCGAGCCAACTAGCCTCTACCTCGTTTTCGCTCCGGTCTTTATTCTCCATAAAATCCCGCAAGATTTTTATTACCAGCGGTTGAATATCGACTACGGTCACCTCTAGGCCATGATCATGCAGCAAATCTCTTAATTCGGGGGTGGAGCCGAGTACTAGTCCCTTGCTATGAGCGGGTAAATCTTTAAGTAACTGACTAAAAACACCAACTTCTGATCGAGATGGTCTTTGCGGTGGTCCATAGAGTGCCCACTGCTGGGCGAACTGTCGCCACTGGCTTTTTATAGTCTCATTCTTCATAGCGCCTCCATTCTAGCCATATTTAGGCTTTAGTCAATGTTAAATCGCTATTTTGTTGTTAACCATTGACAACAGATAAAGGCTGATATATAATATTAAGTGGAAATAGTTAGTTAAAGTGTTAGTTAGTATTGACAAATAATTAAACTGGCATATAATGGTTTGTTCTGATCAGCAGGCTGTTATATCCCAGAAGGGAAATAACAAAATGGACTCAGTAGAAAGATCTTTACAACAAAGTGGGTTGAGCGACAAAGAAGCTAAGGTATATGTTGCCAGTTTAGAACTAGGATCGGCTCTGGCCTCGGAGATCGCCAAGAAGTCAGGCATCAAGCGAGCTACTGTCTATGTAGTGCTTGACGAGCTAATAAAAAAAGGTCTAGTAGGCACAACCAAAAAGGACAAAAAGCTAACTTTTGTCCCGGAGAGCCCGGGTAAATTGTTAGTTGGGATCGAAGACAGAAAGCGTCATCTGGAAGAAACTGAAGCCAATGTTAAGACTGTCTTGCCGGAACTAAAATCTCTGTTCGAACGCAGTGGCAAAGTGCCGCGGATACGGTTTTATGCTGGCTTAGAAGGAATTCGGCAGATTATCCAGGAGGCTTTGGAAGTAGGTGAGGACTATTGTCATATCGTCCCGACCAAAACGTATTCACAGACCATGCTTAATTTTGCCGAGGGGTATGTGAAACGAAAAGCGACCGCTGGCATACATACCCGGGTTATTCTGGATAAAATTCCCTGGTCGCTGGAGCATGTTAAACATGACCAGGAAGAAAACCGGGAAAGTCGCTTTATTCCCGCCGAATATGATATTACCACTGGCGTGCGTATCTATGGCAACCGAGTGGCTTTGATCTCTTACCAGAATGAAATTGGCGTAGTGATCGAAGATGCGGAAATTGCCAAGATGATGCAGATGTTTTTCGAGGTTTTATGGAATGTCTCAACGCCGACGGAGGAAGCCAAATAATTATGGTTTAATATTCTCTATTACAATTTAAGAGAGACAAGAGAAGAGCCATAGTTGGCTCTTTTTTAATTGTGATTCGACAGATTATTCCGCCAGGGCGGAGTAGTAGTGGAATTGTAATTGATCGAACATTACAACGTGCAAAGGAGGACTATCATGTCGCGCACACTAAATGCCCAGTCTTTCGGCTCTGTGGCCGAGATGGCTGTGGCTGGCGGTGGCTATATTTCTAGTGGCTACCCTGAACTGGGTCAATTATCTCAGGCATTGATCGAGAATCTGGTGGGTACCACTTCGATCGGTGGTCGCCAGGTGCACTGCCTGCCCTACGGTACCCTCGGCCGCTCGGCGGTGACGGGAGTGCTCCTGCCCTTCGTCACTGGTGGACGCAAGGTGGTGGTGGCCGGCAACATCTTCGGTGGCATCTGGGCCTTCCTCAAGTTTCTGGCACCCATGCTTGGAGGGAAAACGGTCTTCACCGACTTCAACGACCTGGAAGGGCTGGAGAAAACACTGCGGGGGAACTCGGACGCCAGCGCTATCTTCTTTGAGCCGATCAGCAACCCCTTGCTGCGGGTGGCTGATGTGGCCGCGGTGGTTAAGCTGACTCGCGCCAATTGCCCGGAGGCTTTGGTCATCGCTGACGACACCCTCACTGCCGGCTTGAGAAACCGCGAGAACAAGCTGTTCACACGCTGGCTGCTTGAGACTTGCGAGGTGGACATTGTTGTTGCAGCGCTGACTAAGTACATCTGTGGCTTCAACGATGAACGGGGTGGCTCAGTCATCATGCTCGAGCGGGAGCTTCCACCTTGGATGGATATCCCCCTGCCTTTCATCACCCAGTTGCACCAAGGTCTGGAGTTCATCCGTAAGCTGACCGGAGCCATTCCTCATCCCGAAGCGGCCAAGTTGCTGCTGAAGCGGATTGGCTGGGTGGAAGACAGGCTGCAGAAGCACTCGGAGAACGCTCTCCAATTCGCTCGGGGTCTGGGCGAGGACATTGCTATTTACCCCGGTTTGCCGAGTCATCCCGACTATGCCTGCATTCGAGGCATGGATTTGGATAGCTGCGGCGGAATCGTTTCATTCCGGACTGGCGGTGATTTCCAGCAGGCAGGTGACATCGTCGACCAGATGGCCGCCAAGGACGTGGGGTGGATCTCCAACTCTTTCGGGGATCAGACGACTTTCATCGAGCCGATCTATGCTGCCGTTGGCGAAGGACTGCGAGCTATCCTGTGCAGCCTGGGCATTCCCGAGGATCTGGTGCGGGTGTCGCTCGGTCATGACCCAACTCCGCTGCAGGCACACTCAGCTGGAGAGAAAACACGCCGGCTGTTGGGACGCTAGTGTTCCTTGTCAGATAGTTAAACCGCTCGGGCGATTCTACCCAGGATTGCTCAGCGGTTTTTTTGTATATTCTTCTCCGGCTGCCCAAGCCAATTCATATAGTGAGCGAAAAGAATCAGTAATGTCCTTGTTTTCGATTACTAGGACAAAAAGATTTTCTCGTAAAGAAAACATCGCCACCGTGTCGCCGTAAATTGAGCAATCCATGGCAAAGTTTAAATTTGGGGGTATGAAACGAATAAGATGATTGTCTTTGAGCGTTTGACGGGCATATTCTAGTCCCTCTGCGTCCTTGGTCATTAGATCTCTAACGAATACTTGCTTTTTGCCAGTTGCAATTTTAGTCGCTTTCTCGACCATCTTAGGGAAAAGGGGTTTAACATTTTTTATATTTCCAATGATGTCTATTTTATCGTGACTAAGGATTTCTTCATAAATTTGTTCCATGCCGCGCACTCCTTCAAGTAATCTTACGCGCGGTTTGGCTTTATGTTGACCGAAGACGCTGGCCAGTTCTGGTAAAATATCAGTAATAGCTTGCTTGGACTTATTGAGCTCTCGCAAGAGTTGGCGAGGATGCTCAGCGTGGTAGAGGGCCTTCTGAGAGTCAGGGGAGCGAGAAATGAGGCTCTTTTTTTCCAGATCTTCCAAGACATTATAGACATGAGGGCGTTTTAATTTGGCTTCGGCGGCGATGGATTTTACAGTTCCAGACCCCAATTTCAAGAGGGCAAGATAGACTTGCCTTTCTTTATTATCCAGGCCAATTTTTTGCAAAGCGGTGTTGATGTTCATATTTTTCTTCTATTACAAGCTTATCATACCTGATAAAATTTGTCAATATAATTGACATTATATATAGCTATGGCGAATTAAGCTTATAATTAAGCCTTAAATATCAAGGTATTAGTCAAATAGTATTGACATATATTGTGGATGTGTTATAGTGTCGAGTGGTTCAAACAGAAAGCAACTTTCAATAACAACCAACAAGGAGAAACACGATGAAGACGGTCATGGATGTGATTGGTGCGAACCAGAATGTGATCATGGTTGAGCGGCACGGAGACTACTTTATGGGTCCGCTGATCGCTCGGCTGTTGGCTGAGGGCGTGCCCGCTAAGCAGGTTCAGATGATTGCTTACGCGCGCAACTACTCCCGTCTCGAGCCGGACTGCATGTTCGCGCTCAATAGCACGGGCGTGCGGATCTCCAGGGAGCAGGGTGCAGCACTGGCCAAGGCGGGAGTCGAGATCGCCGAGATCATCGGTTCCCACCAGGCGAGAGGACCCGATACGGGACTCTTCATCTGCGAGGGCTACCACGAGGAGTCTGGCAAGTGGCCCCCCTTCCGTTGCCATGCTGCGATTGATTACCCTCAGTACGAGTATGAGGTGATTCATCGCGCGCTTTGCGAGGTTGGCGACCCCTTTCTCGCTCAGTGGCTCAATGGCGACCCCCGCTGGCAGCGCGTTGTCATCTCCGACACGCCCCAGAGCTTCAAGGGACGGGTTCTCGGATTTATCGAGGATCTCTTCCGGCTTGGTGGCGGCACCCGCATCCTGACCTCTCACTTTGAGATCGTCACGCTGGTGCACGGACTTCTCGTGGAGGGCAAGCAGCTCGGTGAGTTTGATGAGAGCTGGGCGCCCACCAAGAATGGTGGGGTGATCCTCTGGTATGAATGGGCAACTGGGATGAAGATTCACGCCCGCGACTACCGTCCCGACCTTACCCTCGTCTAGACGCTCTCTTTGTTGGACTCGGAGAGTAGAGCGATGGCAACATCACTTTACTCTCCCATTTTTTATCAAATTCTCATTTTAAATATTTAAAAATATGGCCGGAAAATTATTTCTCAAAGGCATTCCCGCAAGTCAGGGAATAGCCCAAGGAAAGGTAAAAATCATCAAAGGCAGCCAAGACTCTAGGAAATTCAATAGAGGCGATATTTTAGTGACCAGAATCACTGACCCGACAATGGTAGCGATGATTGCTCGAGCTGGCGCGATAGTTTGTGATATTGGGGGGATTGTTTCTCATCCCTCTATTGTTAGCCGTGAACTTGGTATTCCTTGCGTGGTAAACACCAAAGAGGCGACGAAGAAATTAAAGGATGGAATGATGGTGAAAGTTGATGGAGATAAAGGCGAGATTTATTGCGTGAATTAGAAATGTTATATCAAAAATATTTATTAACTAACTAAGATGAATCTGAATAGAGAAATCGATAATTTTTTAGATATCTTCACAGAGGCTTGGAGTGCTATGGATTTTGATACTTTTGATAATACTATTAGTTGGGCAGCTTATGATCCCTTGATCGCCAATACCTGGACTAAACGTATTTTGCAAATGATCGATGATTGCCAGAAAGCCGGATTACAGTCGCAAGAGATCGCCAAACTTTTTCCTACTGCTAGTCAGTTGCGTGGCATGAAAGGCTTTGATCTTTGGCTTGCTGGTTATGCGAATGTATCCCGCCGAGAAAAAGAAAAAATCTTTGCCTTTTATTTTTCACTTTTACGTAATTATTGTTTGGAAGATCTTTATTGTAAGTCAAAAAACATTATTCATACCCCAGAAGAGACCGATAATATTACCACTAAGCTAAAACTGGCTACACCAACCATCGCTAGAACCTTAGGGAGGACGACCAATGCCTGTTATCATCTCGGTCACGCCATGTATTCTGATATGCATCCTAGTATTGTCTATGATAATTATGGACCGTATCGTGCTGATGAGAAACATGGGGAAGATCATATCCTAGTTATTAAGGAGTTTAACAACATAAAGTGCCCGGAGCTTTGGTCGGAGACAACTGAGCTATCTTGCGACTCTATCCGCATTTTTTATATCTATAAAGATATAAAAATGACAGTCGATTCTGCTTCTCATGCTGTTTATATAGGAGACTTGATCAATAATTTGCAATACTATGGCTTAGAAATTGATGGGCTAAAGAGTGCTCCACATAAATTAATCCCGATTGTTAAAGAACTGGAAGAAATAGCGGTGGCGATGTTCCAGAAATTCCAGGCGCTTAATTTTGAAGAAAGAAAAGAAAAATATTTTCACATGAAAGCTTACGCGTATCGAGACCTGCATAAGAAATTGAATCAGGATTGGCGGCCGGCGGCGGAAATTTTGCAGGAAGCGCGCGGAAAGAAATTATATACTTTCGATTGGCCGCCAGACATTGACGAGCAGAGAAAATTGATTAGAAACACCATGGATCCGCGGACGGATTTTAAAATTTAATAGTTTCCTAACTTAATTCCCCGAGCGTAAGCTCGAGGGATGCAGTTGATTCCGCCAGTAGGCGGACGAGCTTGCTCGTATTAGGGTAAAACCCCGAGTGTAAGCTCGGGGAAGTTT
>Ga0180009_10007920_pt1 | contig 10708 bp, 8 predicted proteins | sample OS_PC_MetaG_FD_123537 | JGI IMG/M metagenome (GOLD analysis project Ga0180009, IMG submission 123537) | Groundwater microbial communities from the Aspo Hard Rock Laboratory (HRL) deep subsurface site, Sweden - OS_PC_MetaG | ecosystem: Environmental > Aquatic > Deep subsurface > Groundwater... | reverse complement strand
TCGCCATGCCATGTTCTGCGGTCGCCTCGACCAGAATCGAGACTTCGCCCATCCGGAAGTCGATCGGGCGCACCCGCTTCGACTTGGCGAGACTGAAGAAGGGCCAGGCCATCAGATCTTGTGCGTCGCGGGCGGCGATGTCGCCGCCTGCGCTGACGAACAGGTCGAGCTGCTGGCTGGTAACCGGAAAGGGGGAAGTGCGGCGCATGGATCGGCTCAGCGGCGAACAGGGGGCGTATAACCGTCCATCCGTCTAGCCGGATGGACGACGCCCTTGCCGGGATCGCTGGTTGAACGGCGAAGGCCGAGTTCGGCCCAGGCATCGAGATCGGTGATCGAGTAAACGATCCGTCCGCCAAGCTTGCGGTAAGCCGGGCCAGTCCCGAAGCAGCGATGCTTTTCGAGCGTGCGGGCGGACAAGCCCAGATGCACAGCGGCATCGGGCGTCCGCAGGAAGCGGGCTATTACGGGTGTGGGTCTGGCATCCATTGGCTGACTCCGCTCAGGTTCGGACACAGCGGCGGGCTGCAGCTGGTTGCGGAGATCAATGGCGAAGACAGAAAGGCAGGAGGGAGTGACAGATTTGGGGGTGCGAAAATTGTCACCCCTTGGTGCGGGTCATTCGTGCCGGAGCAACTTGCGATATCCGCCGTCCACCATGCGGCGCGCTTCGGCGATCAGCCGGAGCACGTGCCGCCTTTCGCCCGATCCCTTCCAGATCGCACCGACAAGCGGGCGATGGCCCCGAAAGACAAGGCCAAAGGCGAGGTCGCGCGAGGAGGCACCAGCCTCCAGCGTATCGTGAACTTGCAGGAGCTGGGTATGGCGCGCGCGTTGGTAAGCGGAAGGCATGAATTTCCGATCCGGCATCAGACGGTCGCTGTGTATCGCCCGGTCGAAGCGGGCCGCAGCGGCAAGCCGGATGGCTGTACTTTGATCATGGAGGATAATCAGACATTCGGGGCACATGGATGGCACGGGGCGCAGGCAAAGGCGAAGCCGAGCAATTCCCCGTCCGAAGACCATGTGGTGTTCGCTATTGGAAATTGCTTCCGCCAGGGACTCAAAGTCGGCCGGAAGTGATACCGCTGCCTCTATATCGGTGGTTGCCAGCACGACCACGTCGGGCGCTTCTGCTGGGGACCACAGGGCTGGCGCTGTTCGGGGATCGGATTCGGGGGCAGTGGGGAAAGCAAAGGCCCCACCGCCCGGCCAGACCCTCCCGTTCTATCAGATCAACGTCGGGGTGTGCTGCGACACGGGCTTCGGTTTCTGCATAGTCACTGCGGTAGTCGGCATTGCGTTGCAAATACTCCTGCGCAAAATCCGCATAGTCATGGTGTTGATACTGATCTGCGGTCGATGGTGACCGCCATGACGAACCACCGGACATAGCGCCCCCTGCAATGCACAGGCGAAAAGGCCAAGTCTCAAGTCTTTGTGGATCAAGGATAAGCCGCAAGTAACCAAAGATGCGGGATATTGTGCGACAATCCGAGTAAAGCGGAATGAATGACTATGTGATTCAACGTGAATTGCGAATTTCAATCAACCTTTGCGCGACATTTCAAGAAGATGCTTATAGCCGTGAGTGGTCATCCAGCGGGCGCGTTCAAGATGACTGTCGTGCACTAGGCGTGCGCGGTCGTGTTCGACTGCGGCATCGAGTTCGAAGATGATTTGAACCACTTCGCGCCAGTCTGCACCTTCCTCAGCGGCGTCAAGTATCCGTAAATATGTGACAAAATGCCGCTCGTCATAAGCCGTGATGCAATCATCGGCTGGCGCGCGGTCCTCAAATGGCGGTGTCGTCATAGGACGAGCCTTCGCTTCGACTCGTTGATCATGTCGATATGCATAGCACGAAGCCTCTCCGAAATGGTGACTTTTACGGTTATCCGACTTGTTGGAGAGCATGGTGCCCGCATGCGGATAAGCGTCTTCGTCTACCAAGTGGCTGATTTGGCCCGATTGATTGGCTTGTAGAGTATACTCCGTGGTTAAATACTCTGCAACAGTGGTCATTGCGTGCGATGAAATTGCGCGAGGTTCTGGCCACCAATCTGAAACACTTTCGCCTTGCGGCTGGTCTGTCGCAGGAAGAGTTGGCCCACCGCGCGCATCTTGATCGCACCTACGTCAGCAGCCTGGAGCGCGGGCGCTATAGCGCGTCGATTGATAAGATCGAAAGCCTGTCGGTCGCATTGGGGATCGAAGCATCCGAACTCCTTGTGATTCCGTCCGCCGCTAGCGAGGCTTGAACAAGCCGAAGCCCCGCCCGGCAGGTGCCGGGCGGGGCTGGCGTTCCGATCAGTCGCCGTTGGTGCGGCGGGCGCGTGACCAGATCAGGTTGTAGCTCTTGCCGTCTTCGTCGTCGAAGAGGTTGGCGAAGATCGGGGCGGTGAAGCTGGGATCGTCGAGCTTGACCGAGAGATAATCGCGGCCTTCGTTTGAGGTTTTGGTCCAGGCGGCGCCGATTTCTGCGCGGCCGACGAAGACCCGGTGCGACGGTGCGTTCTCGTTGTCGCTGGCTTCAGGGACGATGCGGACGTTCTTCTGCTGCACCGACATGGTGACGATTTCGCCCTTATATTCGTTGCCGGTCTTGGTGAAAGTTCCGATGTTAGCCATGATGATTTCCTTCAAGTTGGTCGAACCCGCGCCCATCGCGGCCTCGATGGCTGGTTGAAGGCAGGGGCTTGCGCCCGCTGCATCCGCAGGACCGAAACAGAGTGGAGGACGGCGGCCAGACGGCTTTCTTGCCTCGCGAGGAATGGGTCGCAGACCCAGGGGAAGAAAGTCGGTGCAGACGGCGTTGCAGCAAGGGATCAAGCGGCGAAGCCATCCCCTGCCAACCAAAGCCATTGAAGAGGCGGCATTGGGCGCGGGTCACACTTGACCGGGAGCCATGGCACTTTCCGGATTTTCCAGACCAAGCTGCGATTAGGAAGGTGTCGTGACACGGTGCGCTTGCAGGTCGTCACCGTATCTCCAGACGTCGGCAACTGCGATGCGCCACTGCGGGTTTGATCGAGATCCCCGCATTCCGATAGCCCCGGCCCAGTGCCTTACTGGCTGCGGATTCTCGGCCTTGCTCTGACCCCGCAACAGCTCAGACCAGCCCGACCCAGGACGCGGTAGGCATAACCTGCCACTTGATCACAACGCCTGCCTCGTAACGGCTGAACTGACCGTGCCAGCCGCGTCCGGCACCTGCCGGGCGGGGCTTGGAAAACGACGAAGCTACGCCTCATACGTGCGAGCACTTCCAAAGCCATTTCAAAAATTTCCGCCAGACCTTAGCTGGGATAAATTGCATATATTGATCGAAGAAGGGAAGGTCACTTTCTCCAGTGAAAATGTGGCGTTCCTTATCGAGGATACCGACACTCAGTATCTGTTCGTTGAAAAAAACATCGACCGATATCTAGAAATCGAGAGCGAGTGTACTCCGGACGATGATTTCCGTGGGGGGCTGCTAAGCAGGGATATATCAGATGAGAAAAGGCTGATAATTATCAAGGCGATGGACCTCACATTACTTGCCAGCACGCCTTCACGTGCGGCGAAAGTCGGGCCGGTCCTGATACGAACGGGGGCAGATGTCAGCGAGTTTGGCGCAGATGCAGCGGTTGTGATTATCGTCAATTCCCGACCTATCAATGTCCAAATCCCACTGCTCAACAAATTCCAGCGAAATTTGGATGATCAGCAAGTGAGGTCGATACTCGGCTCTCTGCCAGAACCATACTCTGAGATTAAGCCGGGGTATGGAACACCTCGGATCAAGGGCACGGAGGCAAACCTTGAATTTGTAAAATGGTTGGAGGCCCGTCGATTCATTTCATCTTGGAGTCAGGGAGGATTATTCGGACTGGACGACGATATCCGCATCAATCTCCGCAGAAAATGAACGAACGGCGGAAGTGGGCCGTCGCGGCATAATTGCGGACTGTCAGGACCGTCCGCAAGGCCGGTCATTCAATCGCCCATACCGAAATCCCCATCTTGCGGGCTTTGTCGACCAGGTTGGCATTGATGCCATTGCCCGGGCACGAGACCACAGCCTTGGGCAGCACTTCGAGCATCTGATCGTTGCGGCGGAACGGTGCGGCCTTCTTGAACCGTTCCCAGTCTGGCCGGAACGGGACATGGGTGATCTTGCGCGCCCGTGCCCAGAGCGACGCGATATGCTCGCCACCGGTCGGGTTGCCGCCGTGGAACAGGACCATGTCGGGATATTTGGCGAGAACCTTGTCGAGCGCGGCCCAGATGCGGTTGTGATCCTGATAGGCGGGACCTGACGTGAACGCGATCCGCGTGCCGGTGGGCAGCATCGGCTCAGTTTCTGAACGACGCTTGGCAGCAAGAAAGTCGCGGCTGTCGATCATGGCGGCGGTCAGGGTGCGATGGTTGACCAATGATCCGGTGCGCGGGCTCCAGGCTTTGCGGAAATGCGTCTCGAACTGGTCGGCAGCGGCTTCGCGCATGAATTCCATGGCGTTGCGGCGTTCAATCAGGCCGATGCCTTCACGGATCTGCCGCTCGAGTTCGACCGATTTGACTTCGGAACCATCCTGTTCGCGCTGGCTGCGCTTCTGGGCGTCCTCATTGTCGTCGAGTTCGCGCTGGATGCGAAATTCGGCGCGGTGGAAGAGGTTGGCGAGCGACCAGCACAGGTCTTCAAGGTCGGGTTCGAGCCTGGTGTCGATCATGGTGGCGATGAGGGCGTCGAACATGTCGGCGACTGCGCCGGCGGCCATGCGTTCTTCGGGCAGTGGCCGCGGGTCGGCTTCATCGCAGAAAGGGCGATAGCCGTAGAGGGCGATTTCATCGAGGAGATGGGCGGTGGGCGAGACTTCGTGTTCGGGTTCGGAATCGGACATGATGGTCATGGCGCTTGTCCTTGGGGCCTTGGAACCGGGCACCTTGCCCGGCCTTCATGGGCGTCCCTCTGACCGGCTGCCGGGAGGGCGCACCCGCCGGGCCGAAGCGCAAGCGGAGGATGGTGGGCGGGCGGCTATTTTGGTTCGCGATGGAAAGGCGCGGGTTTGCTGATTTGTCGCACCACTTGATGCGATGCTTCCTGCGCGCCGCCGGAAAATAGCCGCAGGACCGCCATTGCGGCCTCCCGGCAGCCGGTCTCTCGGACGCCTCCCCGGAAGGCCGGGCGTGGCCGGGAACCTGGCTCTGGATAGTGCGCGCCACCAAAGCGCGATCCTCCGACCCCGTATCGGCTCAGCCAGTGTCGTTGGAGAAGCGTGTCCGATCCTGCTCGTGCAGCAGAAGGCAAACCTGCCGACCAAGCACCGATGCGCCATGTTCGCGCAGGTCGTCGTTGAAGTCGGCGAGGTCAGGCATCAGCGACATAAGTGCGATCCCTGCTGCCTGTGCTCGGTCGGTCAGAATGCCAAACGCCGCGTCGCCTGCAGCATCCCGGTCGCGCGCGACATAGAGACGCCGGAGTGTTGGCGGAAACAGGATGGCCGCGAGATGGGCCGACGAGGTTGCGGCTGCCATCGGCATGATCGGCAGAACTTCGCGCAACGACAGGATGGTCTCGATGCCTTCGCCCGCGATCAGGACGTCAACCGCAATTCCAAACCGGACTGCGTTGCCGAGAATGTTGCCCATGGCCCTGCGCGGTGATGCGACATTGGCCTTCATCCCGCCCGATGGATCGAGCCATGTGCGATGCGTGCCTCTCTGCGCACCATCTGCATCTGTCACCGCTGCTATCAGGGCCGGAAAGGCTCCAGGAGTATCGGGAGCATCATCCTCATTGGCTCTGTAGTAGCAGCGCGGATGAAAGCGCAGGGCTGGTAGGTCGAAAAGCCGTGTGATGCTTCGTGATCGCAGGTAGGCGCTAGCAAGTGATCCGGTCAGCGGCTTCGAGGCGGCGAACAAGCGTTTGGCGGCAGTTGGCGAACCTGCTCGTGCTGGCTTGGCCAAGGCTATAGCAGTGCTGGTGTCGTCTGATGCCAATGGCGGCAGGCTGAGGAAGCGTTCGGCTTCGTTGATGGTGTCGGACAGTCGCCCATACCGCTGATTACGCCGGATCAGATCGACCAGATCGCCATGCTCGCTGGTCGCGGCATCGACCCAGTTGCCGATTTTGCCTCGCTCGGCCTCGAACAGACGAACATAAAGGCTGCGCCCGGGCGTACCGGCAACATCGCCGACCATCCAGTAGCGGCCTTCGCGCCTGCCTGCGGGCAAATAGTGACGGCATACGGCATGCACATTTTGTGCAAGTCGTTCCGACAGTTCTGCCGCGCGATTTGCAAACCTGCTCATGTCAGGCCGCCTTCCGGTCAGCGATGCGCGCCAAGGGATGCCTGTCGAACAGCCGCTCTATCACTGCCGAACCGGTCACAAAATCGTCGGGGACGAACAAGCGCAGTTTCCAGCTGATGATCTCGGAAAACAGCCCCATGGCCTTCAGCCGGTCGACCGCGGTCGATCCGAACCCGGTGAGTTCGATCCGGTTCACCTGCATCAGCCGCGAACGGCGCAGTTGCAGTCCATCTGCAAGGTCGAGGACAGCATGTCCTTCGCGCAGCAGTGCCAAGGCTTGCGGCGGCGACAGAACCGGCGCGTCGGTTCTGGAAGTCGCACTCGCTGCCCATGCCGGAGAGACCCTGCGCCCGACAATGCGGGTGCCATCGTCGGTCTGAAGCCGGTAAACGCGGGTGGATTCTTCAGGAAGCTGTTTCCAGATCGGGAGCAGCAGGCCGGTGACGATGTGCAATTCGCTTTGCGTGAACTCATCAACCTGCGCCAGTTCGGTTTGCCAGGTTGCAGCGAACGTCGCCTCGTCCACAGCCTCCCAGCTTGTCTCCGCCAGATGGTTCAGGGCAAAGTTCAGTCGCTCCATCGGCCGGATCAGCCGGATGCGCCGCTCTACCTCGCCATCGTCGAGCATGACACTGCAAGCGGGCAACTGGACGGCAGCGCGTTTCGAACGGGCGTTGACCAGCAGCCGTGCCCCGGGTTCTCGGAGCAGTTCGAGGGCCTTGCCCAGCGGTACCGGCTGGTTGCGCTCGCGCATGGCCACGGTGAGCAGCCGGGTCTCGGCACCGGTGGCCGGGTGGACGTAGATCGGCTCGCTCCCGGTAACGGTGAAGCTGTCGGCGGTGAGCGTTTCGAGGCCCAGATCATAGCTGCCCGCCGCGATCGCGCTCTCGACCTTGGCGCTGAGCAACTGCTCGAACACCGTGAACAGCACATTCTGCATCGCGATGGTCAGTGCCAGAAGCCGGTTGAGGAAAGTGGTGATCGGCGGCAGCTCGTCCTTCAGGCACCCGCTGCAATCGGTCAGCGACAGGCCGGTCATGCTCTCGAAAATCCCGAGCGAACAATGCTCGACCTTGCCGGCATAGATCAGCACATAGAGCTGGCGCAGGGCATCGCGGGCATAGGGGCTTTCGAGATTGTCCTCCGGGCGGAACAGGCCTTGCCCACCGGTCTGGCGCTGTCCGCGCGTGATTGCGCCGAGCGTGTCGAGCCGCCGGGCGATGGTCGAGAGGAAGCGCTTCTCGGCCTGGACGTTGGTGGCAACGGGCCGGAACAGCGGCGGCTGCGCCTGGTTGGTGCGGTTGGTGCGACCGAGGCCTTGTATCGCGGTATCGGCCTTCCAGCCCGCTTCGAGCAGATAGTGGTGGCGCAGCCGCTGATTCCGGCTCCCGAGATCCGCATGGTAGCTGCGCCCGGTGCCACCGGCATCGGAGAAGACCAGGATCTGCTTCCTGTCCTCCATAAACGCCTGCGCTTCGGCGAGGTTGGCATGGGCAGGCCGGTTCTCAACAGCGAGCCGGTCGCCATTCGCATCGACTTTGCGGACGATCCGCCGCGAGCGACCTGTCACCTCAGCCAACATGTCGGTCCCGAACCGCTGGACGATCTGGTCGAGCGCGCCTTGCACCGGTTCCATCGATGCCAATTGTTCGATCAGCCTATCGCGCCGTTCGATGGCCTCGCGGCACTGCACGACATTGCCGTTGTCATCATAGGCAGGCCGTGATGTGAGATTGCCATCACCGTCGGTGAAGCTCTCGTGGAGCTGGGTCGGAAAGCTGTAAAGGAGGTAATCCAGAACATATTCGCGGGGCGTGATATCCACCTGAACGTCGTTCCATTCGCCCGGATCGATATCGGCGAGGCGGCGCGACAGCAGCGCTTCCCCAGTCGAGACAATTTGCACCACGGATGAATGGCCATCGGCGAGGCCCTGTTCGATTGCAGCGATCAGGGTCGGCGTCTTCATCGCGGTGATCAGATGATTGAAGAAGCGCTGCTTGGCACTTTCAAAGGCCGACCGCGCCGCCGACTTGGCTTGCCGGTTTAGCGTTCCCTCGCTGCTGGTGACGTTTGCGGCCTCCAGCGCGGCATCGAGATTGTTGTGTATGACCTGAAAGGCCCCGGCATAGGCATCGTAGATGCGGACCTGGTCCGGGGTCAGCTGATGTTCGACCAGCTCATATTCGACGCCTTCATAGGAAAGCGAGCGGGCGGCATAGAGGCCGAGAGCCTTGAGGTCGCGTGCCAGCACCTCCATCGCCGCGACCCCGCCCGCTTCGATGGCAGCGACGAAATCGGTGCGCTTGTCGAACGGGAAGTCCGCACCGCCCCAGAGGCCAAGCCGCTGGGCATAGGCAAGGTTCTCGACCGTCGTTGCCCCGGTTGCCGAGACATAGAGGATGCGGGCGCTGGGGAGCGCATGTTGCAGTCGCAGCCCGGCACGCCCTTGCTGCGACGGGGCAGAATCGCCCCGGTCTGATTTGCCGCCGCCGGCATTCTGCATGGCATGGCTTTCGTCGAAGACTATGACGCCGTCAAAGTCGGTCCCCAACCAATCGACGATCTGCTGGACGCGCGAAACCCGGTTCTCACGCGCGTCGGAGCGTAGCGTGGCATAGGTCGTAAAAAGGATGCCCTGCGCGAGGCCAATGGGCGTGCCCTGACGGAAGCGGGCGAGCGGCGTGACGAGCAAGGGTTCCTGACCCAGAGCCTTCCAGTCGCGCTGCGCGTCCTCCAAGAGCTTGTCCGACTTCGAAATCCAGACCGCACGCCGCCGGCCCTTGAGCCAGTTGTCGAGCAATATCCCTGCAACCTGCCGCCCCTTGCCCGCGCCCGTGCCATCGCCGAGGAACCAGCCTTTGCGAAACCGGACTGCGGTGTCGCACTCATCGGGCGCGGCTTCGACCTTGTCCCAGGTCGCATCGACTGACCATTTTCCGGCCAGATGGTCGGCATGGGCCTCGCCCGCATAGATCACCGATTCCAATTGGGCATCGGACAGCAGTCCCCTTTCGACCAAACCCACAGGCAGATGCGGGCGGTAATTCGGTTTGGGCGGTGCGACTGAGGACATCGCCGCCGACTGTACCAGGCGGGTAGGGTGCGGCTTGGCACTGGCGATGCGGATCGATTGGAGCGTGTAGGACTCATAGAGCGTGTCGGAGAGTTTGCCGTCGTTCGGCGACTGCCAGTCGATCAATTCGTACTTGAGCGGCACGCCGGATGGCTCCTGTGCCGGAGCTGGAAACAATCGCGGCTTCGACCCTGCCGTTGTGATGGCTGTGGGTCTGCGGGGGGTGCTCAGCGGTTGGCATGCCGATGCCGCGATGGGTTGACGTGGCGGGAGATTGTCAGTCAGCCAGCGCAGCAAGGTCGCAAGATCTGGGGCCAGCCCAAGCGATGCCGGAAACTGCGCTGGATCGTCCGCAGGTACCTTGTCGATCACCGTCAACCGGGTCTCGACCGAAGTGCCGTGCGGCGCGAAAACGCTGCCAGTGATCGTCGCAGTGAACACGACGCGCGCTGTTTCCTGCAGTCGGACGAAACCATCGCGCCATGCTTTGTGGTCAGGAGCGCAGTTCGCACCGGTGATCGCAACGAGCCGACCGCCAATGCCAAGCCGCGCGACCGCCGAGGACAGATGCCGAAAGGCTGCATCGGCCACACGGGTCTCGACATTGAGCGCGGTCGAGAATGGCGGGTTCATGACGATGCAGCTCGGCACCAGATCTGCGTCGAGCCGGTCATGGATATGCGCGGCGTCGTGCATCGACACGGGCGAGCCTTCGAACAGGCTGCCAAGCAGTGCCGCGCGCACGTCGGCGACTTCATTCAAGGCGAGCCTGCATCCGGCGAGGTCGGCTAGGATCGCCAGAAGACCCGTGCCCGCCGAGGGCTCGAGCACAAGTTCGCTTGGGCGGAAGTCTGCTGCGAACCCGGCCACCCATGCGAGGCCCACCGGCGTCGAGAATTGCTGGTAGGACTGCATATCCTCGCTGCGCCGGGTCTGGGTCGGTGCGAGCCGGGTAATGCGTTCGACCAGCTTCAGCCGTTCGAACGGGTCGGCGGTCCTAGCCTGGATCACCGGGCCGTAGCGGCGCATGAACAGCAACTGGGCGACCTCGACCGCTTCGTAAGCGGTCTTCCAGTCCCAGACGCCGCTCGCATCGCTAGCGCCGAACGCAGATTGCACTGCGGTGCGAATGGCGGAGGTGTCGATCCGGCGACCGCCGGCAAGATGGCCGAGAAGGTCATGGGCTGCTGCGATGATCGAGGCAGCAGTCTGGTGCGGACAAGCAACGGCAAGTGGGCGCGCGGAAGCACCCGCCAAAGGCGAGTTGGTCATGAAAATGTTCCTTTTGAATGGAGAGATTGAGTGGTCCGCCCTGCGATCAGGCGGGCGGGATAT
>Ga0180009_10007919_pt1 | contig 10709 bp, 9 predicted proteins | sample OS_PC_MetaG_FD_123537 | JGI IMG/M metagenome (GOLD analysis project Ga0180009, IMG submission 123537) | Groundwater microbial communities from the Aspo Hard Rock Laboratory (HRL) deep subsurface site, Sweden - OS_PC_MetaG | ecosystem: Environmental > Aquatic > Deep subsurface > Groundwater... | reverse complement strand
TTTGTCATTTCGGGCGATGTCAAGGTTGCCGTTTCCGTTCTCCTGGTGGCGTGTCCCTGCGCATTTGCCATTGCCACGCCAACTGCGGTGACCGCCGGCATCTCCAACATGGCACGCCGGGGGGTCCTCATCAAAGGCGGTATCTTCCTGGAATTAGGGCACAAGGTCACCCACTTCCTCGTGGACAAAACGGGGACTTTCACCTTTGGCCGACCCAAGGTTGAAGGTATTATCGCCTTCAACGGTATCAGCGAGGAAGAAGTTCTGCGCCGGGCATGCATCGCCGAGAAATATTCCGAGCACCCGTTGGCGCGGGCCATCCTAACTGCCGGCAAAAAGTATAAACTCGACATTCCCGATCCGGAGCATTTTACGAGTGCGACCGGCATGGGGGTTGAGGCCCGATGGAACACCGCGAAAATCCTAGTCGGGAAGCCGGCTTTCCTCGCTGAGGCCGGAATTCCCATCGTCGCTCAGGTTGCTCACGAGATTGCCAAACAATCGGAACAGGGACGCACGGCTGTTCTCGTTGCGCACAACGATGCGGTGATCGGCTTGCTGGCGATTGCCGATGAAATCCGACCGGAGATTCCTGAAACCATCCGGTTGCTCAAAACGATGGGCGTTAAGAGGGTTACCATGCTGACGGGTGATCATCCTCAGGTAGCTGAAGCAGTGGCCAGGGTGATTGGCGTTGATGATTTTCAGGCCGATTTGCTTCCCGAGCAAAAGCAGGAATTCGTCAAAAAACTGCAGGCCGATGGCCATGTCGTCGGAATGATCGGCGATGGTATTAATGACGCTCCCGCTCTCGCATTGGCCGATGTTGGCATCGCCATGGGCGCGGCCGGTGCGGATGTGGCCATTGAAACGGCTGATGTCACCCTGATGAACGATAATATTTCCGGTGTCGCCGATTTTATGTGGATGTCGGCGAAAGTTCTGCGTCGTATCAAACTAAACATCTTCTTTTCTGTGATATACAACGTCATTGGCCTCACCTTGGGTGTCCTGGGACTGATGACGCCCATTATGGCGGTTATTTTCCAGGAAGCGGGTTGTGGAACGGTAGTCTTGAGCTCGACGTTGCTGCTCTGGTCAAAGGCGAGAACGGTAGCGCCGTGAAACAACGGAGGAATGAAGTGAAAGAATAATCAATTACTATGCAATCGGTGTTTACCAGAATCTCCGCATCAGGTTTTGTTTATAAAACCGGGCAACTTCCGGACTGTTGATAACCGAAATGATTTCCTGGTTCCGGCCGGCTGCGCCGCTGGGGTTATAAGAGCCGGTGATAACTTTTTTGTCGTCAATCAGGAATAGTTTGTAGTGGTTTAAATAATAGTTTTTGTCCCAGGCCACGCTTGCGCCGGAAGCGTTCAGTTCGCGAAAAGCCGTATCATTTCCCGTCCAGTCCCGTTCCAGTACGCCTGATACCTTGACCCCGCAGTCGGCCTTTTCCCGCAGAACCTGAATGATTTCCTGGTCAGTGAAGATGTAATGCGAAAAAAATATTTCTTTTTGCGCCAATTTCAGTTCTTTCAGGATAACGGGCCGGCATTTTGGGTTCAGGTAAATTTGAACCGGAATCTCCGGATTGCCTTGAAAGGACGGAGGCGGTTTTTTACCTTCTATCAGGGAGTTAAAGACCTGCCGTAAGTAACCGGCGATTTTCGGAGAGTGAAAAAAGATTAAATCATTGTCGCTTTGATAGGCAGAACCAAAAGTCAGGTTGAGGGAACCCAGCCAGGCAATCTTTCTATCCACCACGCCGAACTTGGTATGCATCAGGGAAGATGGTTTGGAGTCAGTATAGATAAAATTGAAGGGGAGGGCAGGGGCGCTTTCGGCCGCTTTGTCGTCCACCAACAGTTTAATTTTCACGCCCCGGCCCTGGGCCGCCTTTAAGGCCGCAAATACGCAGGGCAGGTTGGCTTCAAAAGAAGTTATCAATACTTCTTTTTTCGCCTGGTTGATTAGGCCGATTATTTTTAAAGGTATATCGTTTTTGCGGGAAAGATAGACCTCAAAATCGTCAGTCACCAACGGTTGCGGCTTGCCGCAACCGGCCAAAATAATTAAGGGTATCAGCCAAAACACCGCGAAGCGCATACGCCTGAATCGCATTATTTTATTATACCACCGTTGTCAACTGCGCCGTCCCTGCAGAAACGGCAGGTTCGGCAACTGCAGACTCCCTGCCATACGCCGAAGAATAGAAGTGGGTTAATTGCTGGCAGGGTTCTTGTGCTATAATAATATCGGTACGTTGTCATCTGTAGTTGTTAGGTAGGGGAGGGGCTACGCCCCCTCCCATCCGGGAGGAACAATGGAAACTAAAATTCTGCCTTTTAAACGATTAACGGTGGAAAGAGAAAATCTTTTGGCGCGCAAGATTCTGCTCTCGGTAGCGATGGCCGCGGTAACCGGACTGCTGGCCGGTATCCGCATCCCGCTTCCATTTACGCCGGTACCGCTCACCGGCCAGGTTTTAGGGGTGCTTCTCGCCGGGCTTTTTCTGGAGGGTTCTTTTGCCGGTTTGAGCCAGGCCCTTTACCTTCTTTTCGGCTTAAGCGGTATTCCCTGGTTTGCCGGCTGGAGCAGTCTTTCTTTTGCAACTTTCGTTATTAATCCATCTTCGGGATATCTCATCGGGTTTATCCCGGCTGCTTTCCTGGTTGGAAGATTGGAACACGGCGGGTCCCGGATGAACATTTTCCGGCACACGCTTGCGTTCTCTTCCGGTATCTTAGTCCTCTATTTTTTTGGCGCGGTTCACCTGGCGGCAATATTGCACACCGGCTTTCAGAGGACGTTGGTTTTGGCTGTTTATCCCTTTATCTTTTTTGATTTTTTGAAAGCTCTTCTGGCCGCTTCATTTATCAGCACTTTTCGCAGATAAAGAGAAACAGAGTGTCATTGCGAGCGTTTTTTGCGTGGCAATCTCAATGAGAATCCGTGCTCACCATCTTCTGTGCCTGTTAGGTTTTCAGGGGTTGGGTTACAGCCCGGAGTTTGTGCGCCGGATGGAGGAAATCAGGACGGCGCTGGAAAAAGGACCTCTTTTTCCGATAAAGGTGGTTGAAGATGGCGATGATATTTGTTCTGCCTGTCCTTATTATCAGGCCGGAAAATGCCGGAAGGGGAAATTTTCCGCAAAACGTACCGAAGCAATAGACCGGAAGATTATCAAGGCGCTGGGCTTGAAAAAGAACCAGGTTATCAAATCGTCCCGGGTGTTTCCATTAATTAGGGGAAAACTGGGCACTTTTCCGGAACTGGTTAATATCTGCGGCCAATGCGGTTGGCGGGAAGTTTGTACCTATTACCTTGATTTGCGCGCCGCCTGGCGCAGCAAATCCATATAAACCTCCCCCCTGGCGGGGGAGGTAAGGTGGGGGTGAATGATGACTGTTTACGAAGCAATCCTGAAACGGCGCACCGTTCGGCGTTTTCAACCCACGCCGGTTCCTTATTCAACCTTGGAAAAGATGGTAAACGCCGGCCGTTTGGCGCCTTCGGCCGCCAACCTTCAGCCCTGCGAATTTTTAATCGTGGACGACCCGAACCTGACCGCAGCGGTCTTCGCTACCTTGAAATGGGCCGGTTATGTGGCGCCGGCCGGTAATCCGCCGGAAGGGAAGTGGCCTACCGCCTACATCGTTCTGCTGCTCAATCAGGAAAAGGGAAGGGATGGCGCCGCTGATGCGGGGGCGGCTATTGAAAATATGATTCTGACCGGACTGGAGGATGGTGTTGCCGCCTGCTGGCTGGCCTCGGTGGACCGCAGCCAATTGAAAAAAATTCTCAATATTCCGGATTGCTGCCGGATTGATTCGGCGCTGGCCCTGGGTTATCCGGACCAGGAGAACCAGACTGAGGATTTTTCCGGTTCAGTTAAATACTGGCTTGACGAAAAAGGCAATTTCCACGTGCCCAAGCGCAGTTTAAAAGATGTCCTTCACCGCAACACCTATTAGTCAAACCAACAATTGTCATTGCGAGGCGCGTATTTTGCGCCGCGGCAATCTCGTTTTTCGTAGGAGTCGCATTTATGCGACCCGCGTAGTGCGACCCTTTCAGGGTCGCCACAAAAATCTTGTCATCCCCGCCCGCGAGAGGGGACTCCCCCCTGACAAGGGGGGCGAGGGGGGTTATACATCCCCGCGGGAATGACAGTTAATTTTGGAGAGGTGCCTGAGTGGTTGAAGGGGCACGATTGGAAATCGTGTAGCCCGCAAGGGCTCGTGGGTTCGAATCCCACCCTCTCCGCCTACGCTCAGAATACGAGCTACGGCGGATAAATCCGCCATATTATGGATTATGTTTATTTTCTTAAAAGAGCGACAAGGACGACTTTATGTTGGGTCAACCAATAATTTACCGAGACGTTTGGAAGAACACAAGAAAGACAAACCTGGTTTTAAATTGTTAGCTTACATAGCTGTGGAAAATGAATGCAAGGTTCGGGAATTAGAGAAATATTTCAAAACAGGATCCGGCAGAGCGATATTAAAGAAAAGAATTTTAACTGACGAAGCCTTGGCGTAGTCAGTCCCACCTTCTCCGCCTACGCACAAGGCTACGACGGGCACTTCGGTGGATAAAGTCCGCCCGAAATTTCCTTTCTTGAAAAAACCGTTATTTGACACAGGATGAAAAAATTTTCTGGACTGTTTTTTGTCGGGTTGATATGTTTAATGCCGGCCGGCCGGATTTTTTCGGCGGAGATGTTCCGTAAACCGTTGGTCAAATTGGGCGTAGAGGTTCTCGTTGAAAAGAGGCTGGATTTGATAAAAGGCAAGAAGGTGGGTTTGATTACCAACCGGAGTGGAACGGACAGCCGCCTTAATTCTTCCATAGACCTTATTTACGGCCTTCCGGACGTAAAACTGGTTGCTCTTTATGCCCCGGAACACGGAATAAGAGGGGGTCTGATGGGTGAGGTGGAGAACGAAACAGACCAAAAGACCGGGATACCGGTCTTCAGCCTTTACGGAAAGACAAGAAGGCCCACCCGGCAAATGCTCAAGGATGTTGAAGTCCTGCTTTTTGACATCCAGGACATCGGTTCCCGTTCTTATACCTACATTACCACCCTGAAATATTGTATGGAGGAAGCCGCAAAGGAGCAGATACCGCTTATTATTTTAGACCGGCCCAATCCGGTGAACGGTCTTTTGGTTGACGGTCCGGTACTGAATCCGGAGTTTGAATCATTCATCGGAGCCGGGCCGCTCGCCTATCTGCACGGAATGACCATCGGAGAGGTTGGCCGGTATTGGAATGAAGAACTGCAGATTAACTGTGAGCTTGAAGTGGTGCCGATGGAAGGGTGGAGTCGGAGCATGTCCTGGCGGGACACGGGTCTGGTCTGGACACCGACCTCGCCTCACATCCCGGAGATGGATACCGTCTGGTTTTACCCGGTAACGGGTATTCTCGGGGAACTGTCCGTTGCGAGCGTGGGGGTGGGCTATACACTTCCGTTTAAGATCGTCGGGGCGCCCTGGATGGACGCGGAAAAGGTTTCGGAGGAGTTGAATAAACGCCAGATTCCCGGTCTCTATTTTCAACCCTTCAGTTTTGTGCCTTTTTACGGCAAGTTCAAAGGTGAACCGTGTAACGGCTTCCGAATTATCATTCAGGATGAAACGGCGCTCCGGCCCGTGGCGGCCGGATACCACATTATTGATATGCTGCTGAAACTATATCCGGGAAATTTCAATTTCTCCCTTCCGGAAGTACGGAAGCGGACCGCCGTCTTTGACAACGCCAACGGAACGGATAGAATCAGGATGATGTTTGAAAAAGGCATCCCGGCGGAAAGAATCGTCCGGAGTTACCAGACGGAACTGAATGAATTCCGGAAAAAAAGGCAGCGGTATTTGCTGTATGAATAGCAAGAAAACAGATGGATGAAAGAGCAAGGATATTTGTCGAACAAGAGCAAGAATTCCACCTGGGAAACCTGCCCACCGAACAATTCCATCCGGTAACGAAAAACCTGAGCCGTGCCGCCGCAGATAGTCCCGGAGAAGCGGTAAAACTGTTGTTTACCGTTGACCGGGATGTGGCCGTTCTTCTGGACAAGGCGAAGACAAAAAAGTACCTGGCAGACATGGCCGGTGAAATTGCCGGCACAATTCTTAACCGCGGGCGCGTATTTTTTACCGGCTGCGGAGCAACCGGGCGACTGGCTGTTCTGCTTGACGCCTGCTGGCGTAGATTCTGGCGCGAAATGAAAGAAAAGGAAGCATCCCTGACTAATAAAAAGAATTTTTCTGATTTCGAAAATAGCGTGGTAAGCGTTATGGCCGGCGGAGATTTTGCCCTGATAAAGTCGGTTGAAGGTTACGAGGATTTTACCGTTTTTGGTGAACGCCAGATGCAGGATATGGCGGTTGGCAAAAACGACCTGGTCATCGCCGTCACCGAAGGCGGTGAAACCAGTTTTGTCATCGGCGCCGCCCAGGCCAGTTTTCAGGCCGGCGCAAGAGTTTATTATGTTTATAACAATCCCGACGAATCCCTGGTTAGTATCCGGCGCTGTCGGGAAATCATCGCGGAAAAAGGCATAAAAAAATTATGTTTGGCGACCGGACCAATGGCGGTCAGCGGTTCAACCCGGATGCAGGCGGTCAGCGCCGAACTGGCTGTTTTGGGTGGAGCCATGGAAATTGCGATACAGCGCATACTTTCCATCTATTCCGATCATGCGAATTTTCCGCGTTCTGACATGACCGGAAACCCGGCCGGAATACTGGCCACCCTTTCTTCCTTAATCAAAAAACTCCTTTCGGAAGAAAACGTCGAAAACATAACCCGGATGGTTCTTTTTGAGAAGGGCATTTATGAAAAACGCGGGCTGGTCACTTATCTGGCTGATAAATACAGTCTGGATGTAATAACAGACACCACCGAACGCTCGCCGACTTTCCTGGTTCCGCCCTTCCGGAAAAAGGGCGATTTGGCTTCACCGATTTCCTGGGCCTTTGTTGTCCGCCCGGAAAAATCCAGCCAAAAGGCCTGGAAAAACCTTCTCCAGAGGGATTTCAACGACGTAAAATGGTCGCGTGAAGAGATCAAAGAGATGCTGCGGGGCAAAGCAGCCCTACTGACGAAATTCCCGAAACTTGACCGGGAAGAGATATTGCGTTTTGACCTTAGCCGGAATAGCCTGAAAGAGAGGATGCGCGGCAAGCCGGATGGTTTGGTTGCATTCCTGGCCGGGGACGAAACGGAAAAGAGCGATTTTTTCCAGCCGTATCTTTCCGCTTTCAGAGCTGCGGCAAAAAAAGGGGGAGAGACAGCCGTATTTTTTTTAGGGACAAGGGAACAGAAGCGGCGGTTCCGGAAGAACCTCCGTAATCTCGGCGTAAAAACAAACCTTTTTGCGGTGACGGCGCCGTTGTTCGGAAGTTGCCTGAGAATTCCCGAACATCTCGCCTTAAAAATGTCTTTGAATGCCGTTTCAACCCTTACCATGGTTCTGATGGGAAGGGTACTGGGCAATATGATGATTTTCGTATCGCCCGGCAACAAAAAACTTTACGACCGGGCTACACGCTACGTAGCTCATTTGACGGGTCAACCTTACCCGGTTTCATGCTCGGCGTTTTTTTCTTCACTGGATTTTGTTAAGGAACAATCTTTTTTAGGAGACGAGGTATTCTCGCCGGTTTTACTGGCCGCAGTCTGCCTTAAGAAAAAGTGTTTACCGGGAGAAGCCGAGTCAATTCTGAAAAAAGGCAGGATAAACCTTATGCTAATTTGACGTCAAATTAGTATTACAACATCCGGGAAAATCTGCGGGATATAAACGGGATATTAACGGGATATTAACTGATTACGCTGGACAAACAGATGAGAAAGAGGGTATAATATTAATTTTAGCTAATAACAGGGAGGGCAGGATGCATACGGGAAAAATAAAGAAGTTGGTGCGGGACAGGGGATTTGGATTTATTGCTGATACGGACGGCAAAGAGGTGTTTTTTCATCAAACAAGTCTGGTGGAAACAACCTTTGATGCGTTGAACGAAGACCAGTCAGTGGAGTTTGAGGTTGAAAAATCGGATAAAGGACCCCGTGCCGCTAATGTGCGCGTTGTCCAGCAATAACCGACGCCGAAAGGACTATTCTCCTTTTCTTTTCGGGGTCATTATGTTTCCGATCGGTCTTTCCATGCCCGGCGAGAAGATTTCGACGTAAACGTTCCCTTTCGGCGTTTTTTTGACGGGATAAAAATAGGGCTGTTTGCCGTAAGGGTCCAGGAAATTACGGCCCGGGTCAACGTAAGGTCCGTTCCAGTCCTCAACGCCCGGGTTCTTCAACAGTGCTTTCAATCCGCCTTGTTCCCTGGTGGGAAAAGAGCCGGTGTCCTGATAATACTGGCGTAAGGCGGCCTCAAATACCTGGAAGTCCTTATCGGCCTTTTTAGAGGATTTTTTCAAGAAACCGGTCTCCCGAACCAGTTTGGTTGCTTCTTCCATCTGCATCGCGTGCATTTCAGCCATTCCGCCGATGACGCCGACTTCGCCTTCCACAACTCCAATTCGGCTGCTCCGGCCGTCCGAATTTACGTCAACCATAAAAGCAGTGCCGCGCACTCCGGCGATGGCAGTGGGAGTTTCCACCTCGTATCTGTAATACATACAATTGACACTATTTCCAATCTCCACCTTCACTCCCAATTTCGCAGACCATTTTTCCGAGACTCCGGTAATCTCTTTTTTCATTTCCAGCGCGGCAATTCGCTTTTCTAACGCAGACTTTTCGGCCATATTTTATATTTTGGGAAAATGTTTCGTTTTTAATTCTTCAGGTTGATTATATTCCAAATCCGATTTCCGCCGCAACTGGGCGAATGACACTTCATTCCGTGTTGGGTTATAATATCAATTCACTTGTTCGCCATTGTTAAACGTAGGGGTCGGATTTATCCGACCCGCGGGCGCCATGAATGGCGCCCCTACACAAGGTCCTATATCAATACCCGTCCCATATATTTTATGAAAGTTTATGCGCTGAGCCTGGGATGCCCGAAAAATCTAATTGATACCGAAAGGTTTCTGGCTGACCTGGTCGGAAAAAGATGGGAAGTGATCGCGGAACCGGACGGAGCAGACGTCCTTTTTCTGAATACCTGCGCGTTTCTCTCCGAGGCGGTGGTTGAGTCTAAGAAGTTCTTGCGGGATTTGATTTCCGTCAAGAAACGTTTTCCGGAAAAGAAGATTTATTTAGCCGGCTGTCTGGTCAGCCGCATCGGCAAATCGCTGTTATCCGAATTTCCGGAGATTGACCGATTAATTACGCCACAGGAGATTGCTTCTTTTCCGAACCGTTTTCTCTGCACCCCGGGCCATTATGCCTACCTTAAGGTTTCTGATGGCTGCGACAATCGTTGCCGCTATTGCCTGATTCCTTCTCTGCGGGGGCCCTTAAAGAGTTACCCGATGGAACGGCTGATTGCCGAAGCGCACACGCTAACAGCCGGAGGCGTGCGGGAGCTGAATATCTGCGCCCAGGACACCACCGGTTACGGAATTGACCTTTACGGAAAACCGGTTTTAGATAAACTGTTGCGGGAAATTTGCCGAATTAAAGATTTACGCTGGGTTCGGCTGCTGTATACCTATCCCACCGGGTATAACCGGCAATTGATTGAAGCGTTACAGAATGAAAAGGTCTGTCCCTATCTTGACATTCCCTTGCAGCATGCCTCCGACCGGATACTTTCGGCGATGGGCCGGCGCGGCAGCCAGAAGGAGTACCGGAAACTAATTGCTAAATTGCGCCGTGCTATTCCGGATTTGACCCTGCGCACCACTTTTATCGTCGGGTATCCGGGTGAGACGGAAGATGATTTCCGGATACTGCTGGATTTTATTGAGGAGATAGAGTTTGAGAAGTTAGGCCTCTTTGCCTACTCGGCGGAAACCGGCACGCCGGCGGCTGATTTGCCGCAGGTTCCCCAGCCATTGAAAGAAGAGCGGCTGGAGGAGTTGGGAAAAGTCCAGGCAAAGATTTCACAGCGCAAACTGACGAGTTTTATCGGCCGTGAAGTTGAAGCGGTGGTTGAGGACGTTAATCCGGAAGATAAGAAAAAATCAGTCGGCCGGACTATTTTTGATGCGCCGGAGGTGGACGGCTCAATCATTCTGGACCGCCTGGTCCCAACCGGAACCTTTGTCCGGGTAAATGTTACCGGCGCGGATTCGTACGATTTATACGGGCAGGTAATACAAGTACTGTAGTTGCCGAGCTTGCCCGACGTGGTTATCTTGGTTTTTCGTAGTGCGACCCTTTCAGAGTCGCTTGTAGGGGTCGGATTCATCCGACCCGAAACCTTTGACAGGCGAGACGCCTGTCCTACTCCCGCGGGCGGGGTTACATCCCCCCTGACAAGGGGGGGCGAGGGGGGGGTTACATCCCCGCCCCTACATTAAAAGAGCCCGGCAAGCCAGGCGACTACTTTATCAAATTGCGGTAGAAATTCACGGTGCGGCGCGCCAGGGAGAGCCCGTAATCACGCCCGAGAATAATTTTTATCTGCGCGTCTGATATCTCCCCGCCTTTTTCTTCTTTAACAGCGATTTTCACAGAAGTATAAGCGTCATTAAATAATCCCTCTTTTTATCTTACCATAAGCTGTATATCCCGCACAAATAAACAACCTTCCGATTTCAATCCTGAAAAAATATAGT
>Ga0180009_10007918_pt1 | contig 10709 bp, 7 predicted proteins | sample OS_PC_MetaG_FD_123537 | JGI IMG/M metagenome (GOLD analysis project Ga0180009, IMG submission 123537) | Groundwater microbial communities from the Aspo Hard Rock Laboratory (HRL) deep subsurface site, Sweden - OS_PC_MetaG | ecosystem: Environmental > Aquatic > Deep subsurface > Groundwater... | reverse complement strand
CTACCGACACTAATATTCAGCAGATAGTTGTTGCCATATGGTCCATTAATATCGATAAGTTTGAAGATGGCAACATGCATCGTATTGAGGAAGGGACTGAAATAAAGACAGATGGGGTTACCCAAAAAGCTAAAACAATACCGGCCAAAGAGGCCAAAAAGATTATTCAAGCCCAGTGGAGGGATGCCAATCATGTAGTGAAACTGCTTGAGATTGACGATGCTATTGCCAGCAGTATGTTTAATCTGCCCATAGAGGAGTTTAATGCCGAGGAAAAGGATATCGTATATGCCCGTGTCTTGGAGTGGAAGAAGAGGTGGTTGTCTTACGATGTTGATTCTCTCATGGAGTTGTATTCTTCTGAATTTGGCGGTGAGAGATATGATGTTGATAAGTGGAAAGATTTAAAAAAGAAGCTGGGGGACAAACACGGTAGATTCAAGGTAGACATAGGGGATATACATATACAGTGGATGGGTGATGTTGTTGTGGCCTCATTTCCCCAACATTTTAAGTCTAATGTCATGGATAGTATCGGCACCAAGGTATTGTATTTTATTTACGAGGGGGGAACCTTAAAGATTATAGATGAATCTTGGTTCAAGGGGGATTATAAGCCGGCCGTCTATCCCTTTGTTGTCGGGGTTGCCTCTCATAGTTTGTTCGACAACATGATGGATCGAATGGATATTATGCGCCGAAAAGGGTATTCCGCTTATAATGTGTCGTTTATGAATAAGGGCCGAAAGCACCATAAAATATTTGTAGAGCGGTTTTCCAGTAAGGAGGAGGCTAACGCTTTTGCCGAAAAACTTCTTAAGGACAAGATAGTAGACTATGCCTTTCCTATGAACGCCCCCTATTATGTTGAGGCCGGATCGTACAAAATGAGGGAAGAGGCTATATATACCATTAAGCGTCTTGCCAGTGTAGGATATACCTCTTATCCCCTTGTTACCTGTAAGGCGCAAGCTTGTAACTACAAGATTATTGTGGGGGCTTTTAAAGATAGGGGGAGTGCCTTATTTCTGTCCAACAAACTTGGTAAGGCGGGGATAGGCGGCTCATCCGTTAGACCCTGATTATTGGCAAATTAGTTCTCCCTCAATAATAAAAATTCCCCGCAGGGCAGTCTTTTTAATCCCTGCTTCTTTCCTTTATCCTAAAGTTAAAATGGAAATAATCTGATTGTCGGCTCAGAGGGTGATTGTGTAATCAAATAGATTGTGGCTTAAATGCTATATTTAGAGGGTGGAATGGGAGATTTGGGTAGGCGTATTCAAGGGACGGACGGCATCAGGGGAGAGGTTAGAGTATCTAATGCCCCTATCGTTAAAGGACTATCCCCCCTTGAGGCATTTGTGGCCAAGGGGATAATAACCGAGAAATTTATCGAGTTATACGTCTATTCATACGTCAAGGGGCTTATTGACAGAGGCCGAATGGCCCCCGGGGCGGATGTGGTGGTTGGTTGGGATCCGCGCGATAAAGAAGGTATCTATACCGAGGCGGCCATCTCCGGAATCTCTAAAGGGGGGGGGCGCCCTCTGGTAGTCGGTATTGTTCCAACTCCTCTTATCCCTGTCTATACGATATACAAATTAGCCGCCTGCGGGATTATGATAACCGCCTCACACAATCCCCCTGACCAGAATGGGATAAAGATATTTATCGGGGAAACCGGATTAAAGCTCTTTCCGGCTGACGATATTGTCTTGACTGAGATGCTGGTAAAGAACGAATCTTTAAACCTTGACGACTTAAAAGGCTTGGATGGGGTTGATATGAGTGGAGAGGCGATAGAGGTCTTTAGCCGTTTTTCTCTGGCCCCTGAAAACAGCTGGTTTTCCGAAGATGCTGCCCCTAAAGATACAATTCTCGTTGTAGACCCGGCCAACGGCTCCTATTCATTGTTGGCCGCTGAGATGTTTACAGCCCTTGGTTACACCACCGTAGAGGTGAGCGCCGACCTTACCGGCGAGGTTAATAGGGATAGCGGGGTGGTTGAGACAGAGGGGCTTAAGACCATCTCTCCCGAGATGGTCCATCCCGGGGGGAGATTTGAGAAGAATAAGGCTATAAAGAAGATATTTGAGATAGGTGCAGGGGAGAGAGAGGCGCTGATTTTAGGGGGAAAAAGATTAAGCGGGGCCATATTTGATGGAGACGGAGACCGCTTTATACGTCTCGACTATAATCCCTTCAGTAATCATATTTCAGTTATGTCGGGAGATGAGATCGCCTTCCTCCAAGCGGCCTACCTGGCCTCAGACAATAAGGGGATGATGACATATGTAAATACGGTTGAAAGTGACCTGGAGGTAGCTACAGCCGCCTTAAAGCTCGGTTATGAGACGGTTATAACCGGGGTGGGGGATAAGTGGATACTACTTGAGGCTCTCCTATCCCTGATGCAGGCCGGAGGCGTAGAAAAGGCCAGGATAGATGAGATAAGAAGGGGGGAGGGGATCAGCGGGGAAGAGATTTCCGATATTATAAGGGGTATAGATGTTCCCCCTGAATCTATCAAATATGGAGTTGGGGCGGAGGAGAGTGGACATATTATAACCTATGCCTCTATTGTCCGGGAGGATGGGGTTCGGCGTCCCATCTTTTGCGGCAATGGTTTTAAGAGCGCCCTTAACAGTTTTGTCTCGACCGATTCCCTTTTAGCTGAATATGGCCCTGAAGCCTATTACAGGAGATTGGAGGCCCCTTTCGAACCGGGTTTCAAAAATACCTTATATGTCTACTATACCGACAAGTCTAAGATATCGGGGGAAACCGAGTACAAGGCCATCCTTGAGGAGAAGGGGAGGGGTATCCTATCGCAACTATTTCCAGGTTGCAGCATAGAGAGGGTTGACCGGGTTGAGGAACCGGATATGCTCTATCTGAATATAGTCAAAGGGGGAGAGGTGAGGGGTGTTCTCTATGTTAGGAACTCAGGGACGGAGTCCAAGACAGGGGTAAACCTGCGCGGTTCAAAATCGGATGCCGCCGATCTGGTCAAGGCCGGTGAAGAGATGCTCAAAGAGGTCTTGGGGGGAATGAAGATGAAGGGAGACAGATATGCGGAAGAGGAGTTACTCATCCTTAAAGAGGTTTCCAAATCCCCAGGGAGGATAGCTGACATAGCCGGTAGGGTGAAAGGTTTATCAGGCGACCGTCTCATTAAGGAGATGATAAAAGGGGGAATTATCATATCCGTCGAAGGCAGGCTGTCGATAACCCCCCTCGGTTCCTGGTACCTTGAGAATCAAAATTAGTCTTGTGACCGAATCGTGTGGAAACCTCTGCCCAATAGCGATTTTCATTTGATAATTTCAGCAAAAAACGATAGAATGGCAAAATATCCCTCATAATTGCGATCGGTTCAGCAGATTGGGTGTGTGAGGTTTGATAGTTTTTGTTTCATGTTGTAACCATTATTTAAAGGAGGACAAAAAATGGGTCTGCTTGTAGCTACTATTTTTTTAACTTTTGCGGTTGCGGTAGGAGTTGCGCTGATAGGTGAAAAAAGCGATAAGATACGCAATGCGCTTCTGATGTTTATCTGTATATTCGACTTTGCTGTGCTTATTTCAAAATCCAAGGCCATTTTATCCGGTCAGCTTGCTCCATATGTGTTGGCTAACATATCTGATTTTAAAATAGCCTTCCAGGCTGACGCCCTTAGCCTATTAATGGGAGTCATGATTACCTTTCTATGGATTCTCACCACCCTGTATGCCATCGGTTACATGTCGAGTGAGCATGGGCAGACGCGCTTTTTTACTTTTCTTACTATCTGTTTGGGGGCCACCTTAGGTGTTATTTTTGCTAGGGACCTGATAACCTTTTATATCTTTTTCGAAATATTGACCCTTGCTGTTTATCCTTTGATTATTCACGAGGGAACCGCAGATGCCATGCGAGCAGGGTCTAGGTATTTAGTATTTCTTTTGACCGGTGGTGTGCTTGTTCTTGCAGGGGTTGTCTTAACATACTCTTTAACTGGTGGTAACGTTGATTTTACCATTGGGGGTATTCCTCAACTGGCTGCCTGTGAACCGGGGGTTCTTTACGCACTTTTTGCCTGCTTTGTGGTCGGCTTTGGTGTTAAAGCTGCGTTGGTTCCATTGCATCTATGGTTGCCGCGGGCCATGGTTGCCCCTACCCCGGTTAGTGCGGTTCTACATGCGGTGGCTGTAGTTAATGTTGGTTTATATGGTTTTATACGTACGGTTTATCATGTCTTTGGCCCGTCTCTTTTTGGGCAAATGCGAATGGATACGATACTAGCGGTTCCTGCCGCAATAACTATCATCTATGCTGCTGCTGTAGCCCTGAGCGCGAAAGAGATAAAGAAAATGCTGGCGTATTCGACCGTCAATCAATTGAGTTATGTTATTTTGGGGGTTTCCTCCCTTCATCCAATAGCCCTGCTTGGAGCACTTCTCCATATGCTCTATCACTCAATAATGAAGATTGGCCTTTTCTATTCCGCCGGTATTATTAAGAAAGAAACCGGAAAGAGTAATATCAAAGATATGGCCGGAATGGGCAACGGGGTGCTGCCAATTACTTTGGCTGCTTTTACTGTTGGCGCCTTGGGAATCATAGGGTTGCCACCCGTTGCCGGCTATTTAAGCAAATGGTACCTAATAAAAGGTTTTTTACATATTGGCCATCCTTGGATTGCCTCGGTTTTTATTATCAGTTCTGTTATGGAGATAGGTTACTTTGTGCCCCCTATCTTGGCCGCGTATACTGGAGGCCGAAAGGGTGGAGAAGGTGCCGATATTCAGGTGCATCGCAGAGAGGGTAAGTTTGAGGCGCCATTAAGCATGTTGATTCCTCTGGTGATTGTAGCCATTCTTGCGATTGCTTTTGGTTTTTTTGGCTCTTTGCCGTTTACCCTCGGGAGAGCAAGTGTAAAGATTTTGATACCGTAATATACCATTTCGGTATTGGTTTTACTCATTTATCCCTTTATCATGGATGGGTTGGTCTTTCATCCTTGGTAAAGGGAGTGGTGTTGATGTTCCCTGCTATCATAGCTCCATTCCCGCAAGTCCTGTCTGGTTTCCGCAATTAACTAAATAAATGGATAGAGTGACGTGCTACCATAATAAACAGTAGTAATGTTTCTATTAATAAATGAGGCTTGGGGTATCTTATTGGTGACGTTATTTTAGATAGTAGACATGACTTTATGGGGTAAATATGTTTAGGATTGCTGAGCTTTTTGATATAGAGAAAAATTTTAGACATGGCCCCCTCTTTGAGGGGATAGAGTACCCTTGGGAACCACTCCCCCAACTAGGCGACTATATAGAGTCTTGGCTTGGGGAGAGAGAGGGGAATATAGATATTGCCTACCTTAACTGGGGGAGTCTTCAGTCTATAAAGCGTGACGGGGGGAGGGTTGAGCAACTCCTCTATGTCGAAAAGGCGGTCAGGCTTGAAAAGGATATATTTTTTAAGTATGCCCAAATATTTATAGGTAAGGGGACGATATTAGAACCCTCGGCCATTATTAAACCCCCAGTTATTATCGGGGCCAATTGTGAGGTTAGGCAGGGGGCCTATATCAGGGGAAACCTGTTGGCGGGGGATGGTGTGGTGATTGGGCACAATACCGAGGTTAAAAATTCGATAATAATGAATCATTCCGAGGCGGGACATTTTTCATATATAGGGGATAGCATCATTGGGGCCTATGTAACCCTCGGGGCGGGAATCAAGATAGCCAACCTCCAATTCAGAACCATGGAGGAGAAGAAGGGGGCTCCGATAAGGAATATCAGAATAATGGATAATAGAAAGATTTTGGATACGGGGCTTCCCAAGTTTGGGGCCATAATTGGCGATGGGGGGGAGCTTGGCTGTAACAGCGTTACCGCTCCGGCTGTTATACTCGGCAAGGAATGTAAGGTCTACCCGACAGCCTATGTGGCCAAAGGGGTCTATCCGTCGGGAAGTGTTATTAAATGAGTGATGATAGTTTTGAGCAGTTAAATAGTGAACAGAAGATAGCGGTTAAAACAACTCATGGCCCGCTTCTAATATTGGCCGGGGCCGGATCGGGGAAAACCAGAACCCTGACCGCCCGTGTCACCCACCTTGTCCGAGAGAAGAATATTTCTCCCGGTAATATACTTGTCCTCACTTTTACCAACAAGGCGGCCGAGGAGATGCGTTCCCGTATCAGGAAGCAGTTGGGGGGGCAGACTCAAAATATCTGGATACACACCTTTCACGGGGCCTCTCTCCGCATCCTTAGGCGTGATATAGACAAGATAGGCCTCGATAATAATTTCGTTATATATGATGCCTCAGACAGTCTCTCTCTGATTAAGAAGTGTATGCGTGACATTGGGGTGTCCGATACAAAGATTACCCCCCGCAACCTGGCCTTTAAGATAAGCAATATGAAAAATGAGGGGCTCACCCCGCAGGCCCTTGAGGGGAGCAATGCGGTCATAGACGAGCATATCGTTAAGGTTTATGCCCTATACCAAGACCGTTTAAAGGAGAATAAGGCCCTCGATTTTGATGACCTTCTTCTCAGCACGATAGCCCTGTTTGAGCAGGCCCCCCATGTCCTCGATTATTACAGGGGGAGATTTAACTTCCTTATGGTTGACGAGTATCAGGATACCAATATGGCCCAATATAAGATACTCAAGCACCTTTCGGCCGTCCATAACAATATATGTGTTGTAGGGGATGATGACCAGAGCATCTACCAATGGCGCGGGGCTACCATAAGGAACATACTTGAGTTTGAGAATGACTATCCGAGCGCGGTAATGATACGCCTTGAGGAAAACTACCGCTCTACCCAGATAATCTTGGATGCTGCTTGGCAGGTGGTCAAGAGGGTGGAAAACAGGAAGGATAAACGCCTCTGGACTAAACGTAAGGGGGGGGAGAAGATAGTCCATTATGAGTCGGAGGATGAGATTGCCGAGGGGCGATATATCGCCAAGACAATCGAGGAGCTTCACAGGGAAAAGGGGATTCCCTACAAGGAGATGGCCATATTTTACCGAACCCATGCCCAATCGCGTGTTATAGAGGATATGCTTAGCCAGGCCGGTGTTCCCTACCGTATCTATGGGGGGCTTCGCTTTTACGACAGAAAAGAGATTAAGGATATTATGGCCTACCTCAGGGTGGCTATTTCCCCCGCCGATTCGGTTGGGGCCAAGCGTGTTATCAATACGCCGAAGCGCGGAATAGGAAAGGCGACAGTCGACAAGATAGAAGAATATGCCGCTGGGAAGGGAATATTCTTCATGGCCGCGGCCGGAGAGTTGGCCCCCGGTCTAACCAAGGGGGTGTCCGAATTTGTCTCTATCATAGACAGGCTGGCCAAGCTGACCAACACCGCCAAGCCCTCCCTTGTTATAGCCAAGGCCATAGAGATAACCGGCTGTCGGGAGGAACTATCCAGGGATAAGACCAAAGAGTCCCGAGAGAGGATAGAGAATATGCAGGAATTGGTGACAGCCGCCGAGGTGTATGAGGAGAATATGGACGACCCAAGCATGGCCGGGTTCCTCGACCTTGTCGCCTTGGTCTCAGGGACAGATGATGTTACCGATAGCTCAGGCCCTGTTACCATGATGACCTTTCATCTCTCTAAGGGGCTGGAATTTGAGGCGGTCTTTATGGCCGGTATGGAGGATATGCTTTTCCCTCACCAAAATTCTATGTTTGACAGGGAAGATATGGATGAGGAGAGACGTCTCTGTTATGTTGGTATGACCAGGGCCAAAGTACATCTTCATATGAGCAATGCCAGACAGCGTAGGATATACGGGCGGACACAGATAAATCGTTCTTCCCAGTTCATTGCCGATATCCCTGAGGATTTTGTTCTCGTCAAGGGGGACAGGGTCTATAAACCGACTAAAGTTTTACATGTTGACCTTAGGCCGAAGAAGGCGGCCAAGGACAGTGAGCCCCCCAAAAAGGAAGAGAATCAGTATAGTCCCGGGGCTAAGGTGCTGCACAAGGTCTTTGGGGAAGGGGTTATACTCAAAAACGAAGAGGATAAATTGACTATCTTTTTCAAGAGGGGGGGGAAGAAGAAATTGGCTTCCGGTTATGTTACCTTATACAACCCCCTCTCCCCCTTTGTTAAGGGGGAATTTTAGCAGAGCCCCCCCCTTTTTGTTAAGGGGGAGATTATTGCCAAAGAGGGTGGCTTTTGCCGTCTACAGAGTCCCCCTTTATTAAGGGGGAATAAGGGGGTTGTTATCATTATGAAGAAGAGAATACAGACCGCATATTTTGTCTACAATAGCCTGATTATAGGGGGCGGACTTTTGCTCGCCCCATTCTGGCTCTATCAGTTGGCGGCCAAGCGCAAGCATAGGAGCGGGTTCTTATCTAAATTAGGTATTACGAGGGGGGGGAAGGGGAGATATGGGAGCGATGTTATTTGGGTACATGCCGTATCGGTCGGAGAGGTAAAGGCTGCGCTCCCCCTCATCAAGGAACTTAAGAAGGTCTATCCTGCCAGCGATTTTGTTATCTCGACCGTAACCGCTACAGGGCAGAAGGTGGCCAAGGATAGTCTCCCCGATGATACGGTGGTCTACTTCCCCTTTGATTTTAGGCTATCCGTCAGGCGGGCCATAGACGAGATATCCCCATCCGTTGTTATTATCTTTGAAACAGAACTGTGGCCAAATTTTTTGAGGGAACTCAACAAGAGGGATATCCCTATCCTGATCCTTAACGGGCGCATCTCGTCCCACTCCTTCAAGCGGTTTTTCTTCTTCAGGTATTTCATGGAGGCGATTCTCTCCAATGTCGATATGTTCGGTATGCAGTCGGAGTCGGACAGGGATAGAATAGTTGCCTTGGGGGCCAAGAAAGAGAATGCGGTTGTCTGCGGCAATATCAAGTATGAGTGCCGCAACAAGGATATATCTGATGAAGAGAAGGAGACCTTAAGGGGGTCTTTAGGTCTAAGAGAAGGCTTGCGTCTTCTCGTGGCCGGGAGTACCCACCAGGGAGAGGAGGAGATAATTATAAATGTCTACAAACGCTTATTGGACACATATAAAGATATCGCCCTCCTGATTGCCCCCCGTCATCCCGAACGGGGGGACAGCGTGGCCAAGTTGATTAAGGATAAAGGGTTTAGGCCTATCCGTAGAAGCAAGCCCAAACCTGATGGTTATAAATATTCTCCCGGGGCCGATGTTATTCTCCTCGATACGGTTGGAGAACTCTCCCCCATCTACTCAATCTCTGAACTGGTCTATGTTGGGGGGAGTCTTATACCTCACGGGGGACAAAATATCCTAGAACCGGTCTACTATAAAAAGCCTGTTGTTTTCGGTAACTATATGGATAATTTCAGGGATATATCCGGGAAGATAATAGAAGCCGGGGGGGGGATAATGGTTGAGAGTGAGGAGGAGCTATACACCAATCTGGCCCGAATCTTGGCCTCTCCTGAAGTGGGGCCCAAGATGGGGGAGAATGGTTATCGGGTCATTCTTCAGAATAGGGGCGCCCTAAAAAACAATGTTGATCTGGTTAAAAAGATGAGGGGGAGATAGGGAACCGCCTCTACTCGGCCTCCTCGTGTGAGCCGTTTATATTCCTTCCCCGGCCGCCGTAACCTCCCCCCTCCCGACTTCCTGATACAGGGGATATGAGGGGGGCTACGGCTAATATTAATATCAGTAAAAAGGCGAATAGGGCCGCCATGATTCTAATGTCGGATGATTTGTCAGAATTTCCTCTTATCATACAGACCGTCCAATCCCAATGTAGGATGATATGGATAAGAATCATGGTCAAGAATATAAGGGCCAGCCAAAAGTGGATGTCGCCCCAGCCATGCCTGTCGAGTCCCCATACGGTTATATAGGAGCCGCTCCCCTTGGGGAGGATGTAGCGGACCAATATCCCTGTCGTAGCCAGAAAAATAAAGTCTATAAAGGCGATAGTGTCGATAATGAAGTTTATAGTGTAGCGTTTCATCACGTTTCCTTCCGTTAATGTTACATCTCGTTTGAAAGATTTTATGATAGAATACCACGCCGATAATGTTCAATGAAGAGTATAGAGGAGAAGGTTTAAAATGTCACTCAAGATAAAAACCAAGCTTACCATTATAGTCTTGGCCACCCTAATCGGTTCCGCGCTTATCCTTAGCTACAGTCTCATTTTGGATCGGGGGGTAGGAGACGATCTAGAACGCAAAGATCTTGAGCCGACTGAATTGATCTCTGATGTAGAGGATATAGCCTTCGAAAATATTTTCAGTGCCCAAAGAATAATCAAGATAGCCCACCACTACCTCTATGTTAAAAACCCCCGCCAGACTACAAAATCTTTGGCTGAACTTGAATCTATCGTTAAGGCATTTAAGGGGTACGCCGGAGCGAATGATAAGAACTTCAGCTCGCTTATGCGGGTTTGGCTTTATAACTAAATATGCGGAGCTGTGTTAAAACGCTAACTTTGTTGGCTTCGTCGTCAGCTCCTCAATATACAACCCCCTATCCCCCTTTGTTAAGGGGGAATTTTAGCAGAGTCCCCCTTTGTTAAGGGGGAATAAGGGGGTTGTTATTATTTTTAATCCAACCCAGTATTATCCAGGCGCAGGGCCTTGAGGAGTGCCTTGGCCTTATCCAAGGTTTCGTAATATTCGGCGATGGGGTCAGAGTCTGCCACAATCCCGGCCCCGGCAT
>Ga0180009_10007916_pt1 | contig 10711 bp, 7 predicted proteins | sample OS_PC_MetaG_FD_123537 | JGI IMG/M metagenome (GOLD analysis project Ga0180009, IMG submission 123537) | Groundwater microbial communities from the Aspo Hard Rock Laboratory (HRL) deep subsurface site, Sweden - OS_PC_MetaG | ecosystem: Environmental > Aquatic > Deep subsurface > Groundwater... | reverse complement strand
TCATTCTTGTCCAAAAACGGTTTTACCATGTTGCAGGGGCATGGGGGTCTTTTTTCAAAAACGAGAGGGAACCGGGGAAAGGCGATGCAGAAAGGGGCAGCCAAGGCGGACGGAGACCCCCCTGCCCCTGCCCGGGCAATTCGAAACAGCGTAAATCCGAATTTCTAGGTGAGGAATGTTCAATGAGTGAAGATGTCAGGGTAGGTGTCTTTGTCTGCGATTGCGGTTCAAACATCGCAGGTGTGGTCAACGTGCCCGATGTGGTCGAGTACGCCAAAGGTCTTGACAAAGTAGCCCATGTCGAGGAGGGCAAGTGGTCGTGTTCGGTGGATGCCCTGGGTTCTATGCAAGAGGCCATCAAGGAGCACAAGCTGAACCGGGTGGTGATCGCCTCATGCACGCCCAGAACCCACGAACCCCTCTTTAAACAGACGGTCAAAGAGGCCGGCCTGAACCCCTACCTGCTGGAATTCGTCAGCATCAGGGAGCAAGTTTCCTGGGTGCACATGAAGGAGCCTGAGGTGGCCACGCAGAAGGCGAAGGATCTCGTCAAAATGGGTGTGGCGAAGGCCGTCCTCCTGGAGGAAGGGGAGGAGATCAGGCTCCCTGTGGGAAAGGATTGCCTGATCATCGGTGGGGGAATGGCGGGCATGAGCGCCGCCCTGATTATCGCAGACCAGGGATTCAAGGCGACGCTTGTAGAGAAGGCCCCGAAGCTGGGCGGGCTCCTGAACAAGATATCGACCGTTTCCCATAACGAGGAGGTGTGGCCTGCCGAGGAGATCGTGAAATCGAGAGCGGCCCTTGTTGAGGCTCACCCGAACATAAAGGTTTATACCGGGGCCGAGATAGAAGAGGTGAAGGGTTACATCGGGAACTACAAGGTCGCAATCAAGAGCAACGGGACGAGCGAGAGTTTTGATGTCTCCACGATTATTGTGGCCACGGGCATGAGAGAAGTAGACCCTGCGGGGCAGTTTCTCCATGGCAGCGATAACCGCGTGATCACCCAGCTCCAGCTCGAGGGGCTGCTCAAGGGCAATCAAGTGGGCGAGGCCCAGAACGTGGTGATGATCAATTGCGTGGGTTCGAAAAACGATACGAGGGGCTGCTGCAGTATCGGTTGCCCTGTCTCCGTGAAGAATGCCCTGGCCCTGAAGAGACTCAACAAGAATACGAATGTTTACGTCCTTTACAGGGACTTGAGCATGGTCAAAGAGGAACACTTTCAACTCGATGCGGCCAAGGCCGCAGGCGTTAAGTTCATCCGGTTTCCGGATGATAGGTACCCGGAGGTTTCAAAAGAGGGGGATCATTTAGGGGTCAAGGTTTACGACATCCTCCTTGGGAGGGAATTAGCCATCCCTGCAGATCTTCTGGTGCTCACGGTAGGTTTTGAAGGGGACGAGACCGTGGACGCCCTCAAGGGCCATCTCAAGGTCTCGAGCAATGAGGAAGGTTTTTTCCAAGAGAGACACATAAAATTGGGACCGCTCGATTTCCCGGCCGACGGTATCGCCCTTTGCGGATGTGCCAAGAACCCGAAGACCTTGAAAGAAAGCGGCGAAGAGGGCATCGGCGCGGCTATGAGGGCCTCGATTCCCATGAAGAACGGTTATATAGAGGCAGAGGGCATCGTGGCCGACATCGATTTGACGGACTGTAACAGCTGCGGCCTGTGCTGGAAACGATGCCCCTACGGGGCCATCCTGGTCGGTGAAGAAAAGCAGCCCTCGGTCGTGAAAGCCCTCTGCAAAGGATGCGGTTTGTGTGCGGCGGATTGCCCAAAGGAGTGTATCAGCATCGTCCACTATTCGGACGAACAGCTCCTCGCCCAGGTCGAGGCAGCCCTGGCGGAGAATCCGGGGGAAAAGATCCTCGGCTTTGTCTGCCACTGGTGTGCGCTAGGGGGTGTGGACATGGCCGGAGTAAGCAGGCTCCAATACCCGCCCAATGCGCGGCTCATCAGAGTCATGTGCTCGGCCAGGGTTCCTATAAAGCTGATCGAGCGGGCCTTTGAACTCGGGGCCGCCGGCGTGTTGGTGGCCGGATGCGAGTTCCCTACCTGCCATTATATCTCCGGCAACTACGCCTGCGAAACCAGGGTCAAGAGGGCCAAGAAGATTGTGGCCAAAAAGGGGTATGATCCCGACAAATTGTGGAATGTCTGGTGCTCGGCAGCGGATGGGCCGAAGTTTGCAAACACGATGAAAGAGATGACGAAACAACTTAATCTTGCCTGAGGGGCGCAAAACCATGGATGCGAAGGCCGCATTGGCAGAGAAATTCAGTGATGTGAGGATGTTCAGGACCTGTGAGCAATGCGGGTGCTGTAGTTCGGCCTGTCCGGTGACGGGTGTGAACCACTTCAATGTCAGGCGAATCGTGAGACACATAGAGCTTGATTTGATTGAGGAGGTGGCGGAAACGGCCCAGCCGTGGCATTGCACGACCTGCGGCCGGTGTGAGACCGTCTGTCCAAACGGGATCGCGATCCTTGATATCATCAGACCCCTTCGCGCCATGACGATCGCCGAGTTTCTGCCGGATGAGACGGCGCCATGCGCAGCCGCCTGCCCTGCCGGTATTGACGTCCCCGGATACCTGCGGTTCATTGCCCAGGAAAAACCCGAGGAGGCCTACAAGTTGATCCTGGAAAAGGTTCCCTTTCCCGGCATCCTGGGCAGGGTCTGCATGCACCCCTGCGAGACGCAATGTCGAAGAGGAGAGGTGAATCAACCCATTGCGATCTGCGCCCTGAAGAGGTATGCGGCGGACAAGGCCGACGGCCAATTTGAGGCCACCTCGAAAGTCAAAGAGAGCAGCGGCCACAAGGTGGCCGTTATCGGCGCCGGAGCCGCAGGCCTCACCGCAGCTTTCTACTTGAGAAAAAAGGGCCATGAAGTTACGGTCTTCGAGCGGAGGGCCAAGCCGGGAGGGATGATGCGGTATGGCATCCCCTATTACAGGCTTCCGGAAGAGATCCTGGACAAGGAGATCAATCAGGTCCTGAGCGTGGGCATCAAGCTGGAAACGAACAAGCGGCTGGGCAAGGATTTCGACCTTGAAAAGCTCAAGGCAGAGGGTTTCGAGGCCGTCTTTGTGGCCACAGGGCTCCAGGAGAGCAGGAAGATAGATCTTGAGGGCGCTGAGATGAAAGACGTCTTCTGGGGCGTGGAGTTCTTGAGGGATGTCAGCGAGGGAAGGGATATTCAACTTAAGGAAAAGGTCTTGGTGGTGGGCGGAGGCAACGTGGCGGTGGACGTGGCCCTGACCGCCCTGCGAGCGGGCGCCAAAGAAGTGACCATGGCCTGCCTGGAAAGCAGAGAGGAGATGCCTGCCAGCGAGTGGGAGGTTGAACAGGCCGTGGAGGAAGGGGTGATATTGATGCCATCCTGGGGGCCTCACCGGATCATCGGAGAGAATGGGCAGGTGAAGGCCGTGGAACTGATTACTTGCTCATCGGTTTTTGATGACGGAGGAAACTTCTGTCCCGCCTTTGGAGAACAAAAAGAGCGGGTGGATGCAGATCAGGTGATTTTGGCGATAGGGCAGGCCTCCGACCTCTCCTTTATTTCCGACGGCGGGCAGATCAAAAGCGAAAGGGGTTTGATCGTCATCGATCAGGAAACCCAGGAGACGAGTCTGCGCGGGGTCTTTGCCGGCGGAGATGTGGGCAAGGGGCCTGCAGCCATTATCGATGCCATTGCAGCAGGACGAAGGGCGGCGATTTCTATAGATCGATTCCTCGGTGGGGACGGGATCATAAACGAGGCCCTCGCAGAAAGGCAAGATAACAGATCCTACACTGGAAAAAGGGAGCGAGGATACGCAGATCTCACCAGGGCGGAGATGCCCACCCTGCCCCTTACCGAAAGACACCCCGGCTTTCGAGAGGTCGCACTCTGCCTTAATGATCAGCAAGCCGTTGGCGAGGCAAAGAGGTGCCTGCAGTGTGACCTGGAAATAAGACTGGGAAAGATGGGCGGATTCCAAGGGACGGAATGAGCCCATGTCTCTCATATGACGGAAGATGATTCAATCATGTCCTATTCAGCCTTCCCACCTCTATGGTATCCAACCAAAAAATGTGAGATCATCGGTTCATCAAACCGGCGTTTGGATTTCCGGTTTGTTCTTGTTAGCAACAGACTCCGACGCTGCGTTTCGGAGTCATTCCTGAGACCGGCATGACCCTAACCACGCCCCCATTCGCCTCATAGTCGCCACCGGGCAGTGTAGGGGCGGGGTTTATCCCCGCCCAAAGTACCAAGGAGGCGATAAGGCCAAAAAGCCTTTGACAGCTTGGCTTGGATAAAGTAAGGAGGGTTGGGACCGAAATGCCGTCCTTCGCCAAGATGCGGAAGTAGCGCTGAAAACTGTTTTTTTACTGGAAGGGACACGTTCGACCATGAAGGAATATAGCATCATCGGGAAGCGGCTGCCCAGGGTGGACGCAAAGGACAAGGTAAAAGGAAGGGCCCTCTATACCGACGATATCTCCATGCCGGGCACGCTCTGCGGGATGATCCTCCGAAGCCCCCTGCCTCATGCGCGGATCGCGAGCATCGATACCTCCAAGGCCGTGAAACTGCCGGGTGTCAAGGCGATCATCACGGGGGAGGATACCCCGAAGGTCAAATTTGGCGTCATCTCAAAGTCGCCCAAATATATGGACGAATATCCTTTGGCCGTGGACAAGGTTCGATTCATCGGCGATGAGGTGGCTGCGGTCGCAGCCGTTGATCCTGACGCGGCGATCGAGGCCCTCGACCTGATAGAAGTGGTCTATGAGGAACTTCCCGCCGTCTTTACCCCTGAAGAGGCGATGAAGTCCGGTGCCCCCCAGATTCATGACCATGCCCCTGGCAACCTTAACCGTGAGTACCATATCAAAAAGGGTGACCCTGAAACGGCCTTTCTCTCCTGTGATCTCGTTCGTGAGGACACCTTCGTCACCCAGTCGGCCATCCATGCCTTCATGGAGCCCCGGGTCGCGTTGGCGAGTTGGGACCTTTCCGGGGGGTTGACTGTTTATACATCCACCCAAGCGCCCTACTTTGTACAGCAACATCTTGCCTTGACCCTCAACATGGACGCCGACCGCATTCGGGTCATAAAACCTTTTGTCGGCGGGGGCTTCGGCGGGAAATCAGATGGGTTGTCTGCGATCGAATTCTGCGCCGCCCTGCTCGCCAAAAAAGCCGGGAGACCCGTAAAAGTCTTATCCTCGCGTGATGAGGAATTCACGGCGGCCAGGAGAAAACATCCCGCAACCATGACCATGAAAACGGGCGTTAAGCGGGATGGGACGATCATTGCGAGGCAGTGCAAGGTCGTCCTTGACGGCGGCGCCTACAGCAGCTTCGGCCCTTTGACCATTATCCTGGCGGGCACCTTTCAGACATTGCCCTTTCGATTCGACCACTTCCAATATGAAGGCTACCGGGTATATACCAACAAACCCCCATGTGGCGCCATGAGGGGCCATGGCAGCCCCCAGGTCCATTTTGCACAGGATGTCCAGTTGGATATGATTGCGGAAGAACTGGGTCTGGACACCCTGGAGATGGCGATCAAGAACGGCCTCAGGGCTGGGGATAAATCGGCAGCGGGATTCGAGATCGTCAGTTCAGGCTTTGGCGAGTGCCTGAAAGAGGTTTCCGCCATGACCGGCTGGAAAGAAAAAAGGCAAAGAAAGAGTAAAGACCCCAACAAGGCCTATGGCATTGGGCTGGGCTGTGGCGGATTCCCCTCAGGGGCGGGTTTTTATTTCACCAAGACGACGTCTGCGCAGTCGTCCGTGATTATCAAGGCGAGCGAAGGGGGGGGAATAAGCGTTCTGACCGGCGCGTCAGACATCGGCCAAGGCTCGGACAGCATCATCAACCAGATCGTGGCAGAGGTGTTGGGACTTCAACCGGAGGATATCCGTGTCACGAGCGCTGACACCCACCTGACCCCACCTGACATGGGCACCTATTCGAGTCGGGTGACCGTGGCCGCAGGCAATGCTGCCCTGAATGCGGCCAATTCGGCCAAAGAAGAGCTCTTCCGGGTCGTGGGCGAGGCCCTTGAGGCCGCCCCGGCGGACCTGGTGGCCAAAGATAAGAAGATCTTCGTCAAAGGGAGTCCCGATATATCCGTTTCCTTTGTCGATGCCGTCAACCTCTACCAGAAAAAAAACAGAGGCGCCCCCTTGGTGGTCAGCGGTTCCTATAACTCGCCCAACCCTCTCTCCCCCACGTACAGTTTTGGGGCCTATGTCTGCGAGGTTGAGGTCGATCTGCGGACGGGTGAAATCCAACTCCTCAAAATGACGGTCGCCCATGATTGTGGTCAGCCCCTCAACCCCATGTCGGTAGAGGGTCAGATCGAGGGGTGCATCGCCATGGGCATGGGCTATGCCGTTTCCGAGGACCTGCGCTTTGACGGCGGGCAGACCCTGAACCCCTCTTTCTTGGGTTACGCCGTCCCTACCGCCAATCAGATGCCGGAGGTTCAGATTGCCCACGTCTACACAGAGGATCCCCGGGGGCCTTTTGGCGCCAAGGAGACGGGCGAGGGCTCTCTGGATCCGACCACACCGGCCATTGCCAACGCCCTTTATCATGCCACCGGCATAAGGATCAATGACCTTCCGATCACTCCTGAAAAGGTACTGAGAGGGCTCAAGAGAAAGGAAGGGTAGGATGGAAAAAGAACTGTTGGTGCTTACGGTCAACGAAGAGGTTTATGAAATCGCCGTTAAACCCAATGATACCCTGCTGGAGGTCTTGAGGGAAAAACTGGATCTTGTGGGGACAAAGGAAGGCTGCGGGTTGGGCGAGTGCGGTACCTGCACCGTATTGATCAATGGGCGGCCCATGCTATCCTGTCTCACGCTCGCCCTTGATGCCGCGGGGAGCCGTATCACCACCATAGAAGGGGTTGCACCAGGGGAAGACCTGGACCCCCTCCAACAAGCCTTCATTACCCATGGCGCCGTGCAATGCGGGTATTGCACGCCGGGCATGATTCTGACCGCCAAGGAATTGCTCCAGAGAGAAGCGAGGCCTACCGCGAAGCAGATCAAGGAGGCCATCGCCGGGAATCTATGTCGCTGCACCGGCTATATAAAGATCGTTGAGGCTATTCAGGCCGTGAAAGGGGGTGAGGGCCTCTGAACGCCAACCGACTGCCCAAGATCAAGTTCTACGCGCCCGAAAACATGGATGCGGTTCTGGAAATCAAACAGGAATTCGGGAGTCAGTGTGTTCTGCTTGCGGGAGGGACAGACGTCTTACCCCTTTTGAAGAGGAGAAACATCTCCCCAGGGCATGTGGTGAGTCTTAGGAGAATCCCCCAGCTTCGCCAGGTCCAGTATAGCGACGAGGACGGCCTGAGGGTCGGTGCGTGCGTATCCCTCCGGGACCTCAATGAACACCAGACGATCACCAAATCGTATCCCCTGTTGGCCGAGGCAGCCCTTTCCGTCGCCTATAACCAGATCAGAAACATGGGCACCGTGGTGGGCAATGTCTGTTTGGACAACAAGTGCAGCTTTTTCAACCAGACCGCCTTCTGGTGGAAATCCAGGCAGGACTGTTTCAATCGGGGTGGAGAGAGTTGCTACGTGGTTTCAGGTGGAAAACAGTGTTATGCCCTTTGCGCCGGTGATACCGTCTCCGCCCTCATAGCGATGGATGCCCTTTTGGAGGTCGTGGGTCCTGAGGGAAAACGGCAGGTACCGGTCCGGGATTTCTATACCGGCGACGGTCGCAGGCCTCATCATCTCAGGGACGAAGAAGTCGTCACTGCCGTGCGAATACCTCCTCCCGCCCCTGGGTGGAAGGAAGGTTTTCAGAAAAAGAGCGCGCGGGGCGCCGTGGACTTTGCGATTGCCACCCTTTCTCTGCGGTTGAGACAAAATGGCCGGGCCATCGAGGATGCCAGGATCGTGTTGAACGGGGTATCCACGAAACCGATCAGGGCGGAAAAGGCGGAAAAGCATTTGATCGGAAAGGACCCCAAGGCTGAAACCATAGAAAAGTGCCTCCGCTTCATTCTCGAAGAGGCGACCCCCCTTTCTCTGGTCGGGGCTTCAGCCTTTCTCAGGAGGAGGATGATCGGGACCATGTTTCGGGATCTTGTGGAAAGCCTGGTGAACTAGAGGGTCAATGAAAGTGGCCGAGATTTAGCCATTCTCTTTTTCCAGTTCACCAAGAAGATCCCCACACAGACCATCGGGAGGCCCATCATGAGAGAGAAGGTGAGCTCCTCTTGCATAAAGAGAATACCGAAAAGGACCCCAAAGATGGGCGTGAAGAAAGTGAAGGCGGATAGGCGACTGACCGAGTAATCGTGGATGAGCTTGAACCAGATGAAGTAGCTCGCAAAAGCGATGATGACCGACTGGTAGAAGAGGGAGGCCCCAACGGTCAAGTCGATCTTCACAATCCAGTGGGGCTCGAGGATCAGGCTCACTACAAAAAGAATAGGAATAGAGAAGAAGAGTTGGTAGAGAAAGGTGTTAATGGGATGGACCTTTTCCGCCATAAACCTCTTGATATAAAGGGTCGTGGCGCCCCACAGGAAGGCGGCCGTGATTTGCAGGATATCCCCGATGAGCATGGTCGGCTTGGCTGTCTGGGGCCTCCCCTGAAAAACGATGACGATACCCATAAAAGCGAAGGTGAGTCCGAGGACCTTAAGGAAGGTCAGACGATCCCCTCTGAGGAAGAAGTGAGCTCCTACGGCGACCACAAAAGGGCTGAGATAGACGAAGACCACCGATCGAGCGGCATCCGTGAGAAGAAGGCCGAAGTAGATGCAGGCAAACTCGAGCCCGAACATGAGGCCCACCACAAAGCCGTGGAAGAGCATGATATCCGTGTGAAACAGCTTCTGCCCCTTCCTAAGGCAATAGATGACGCCGCAAATGGTTGCAATGATGGAGCGAAGGGCGGAGGCAAAAACAGGGGATATCCCGGCATTGGAGACCTTGATCGCCGTGTAGTTGAAACCCCAGAGCAGGGTCAGAATGGTGATGACCGCAATTGCCTTGAAATCCAGATAGTCCTTGCTGGCCGGTGTGGACAAAGGCTGTTCAGCCTCCATAAACAGGATAGATCAAATCCGAAATTGTCTGCGCGTAGCGCGGACAATTTCATATTTCGTGCTTCGAGTTTTACTTTTTGAGAACAAAGGGCCAATAATCAGCCTTGTATCACTTTAATAGAATTCTTTTGGGACGAGACATTAGGAGGTTTCGTTTGCCTCTTTGAGAAGAATCTTAGCCAACTGCCCGGCCTGGTCATATCTTTTCAGGCCTTGATCAAGGAAATCGTCTTCTTGATCGCTGTTCGACTCCACGAATACAGCTTTTAGTATGATGATCCTCTGGTCAATGGCCTCCAGGGCGGCGTCTTCTGAACCGGCCTCGTCAGCGGGCACACGGGGAACACCCATGAGCATATACCAGACCAAGTTGTCCAAGTCAGGCAAAATCCCGCCTTTGTTCAAATCGACCGTCTTCTTGAACTCATAGTAGGCATTGATAAAGCTGTCGTCTTCTCTCACTATGACCCTATCGCCTTTCCCCTTCTAACACGAGACGGAGAGGGGAGGAATGTTCCTGCAGGCAAGAGACTTACTAGAGGCCATTTGAAAAATCAAGGGCTTTTGGTGGAAGGTTTGAAGAGGCAGGCGCTACATGAGGCCCCCTAATCGGTCATATTCTCGCAAACAAGCGCGGCAAACCGGGAACAAGAGACCTCCTCAGCCCCTTCCATGAGCCTGGCGAGATCATAGGTGACCCTCTTTGAGGCGAGGGTCCTTTCAAGTCCTCTTTCTATTCGTCTTGCCGCTTCGGACCATCCCAGGTGTTCGAGCAGCATGGCCCCGCTCAGAATCAGAGAGGTAGGGTTGACCTTGTCGAGTCCTGCGTATTTGGGGGCTGTGCCGTGGGTGGCTTCGAAAAGGGCAAAGCCGCTCTCGTAATTGATGTTTGCCCCCGGGGCCATGCCGATCCCGCCAACCTGAGCGGCGAGGGCGTCAGAGATATAATCCCCGTTCAGGTTCATTGTCGCGATCACGTCGAATTCCTCGGGGCGCGTGAGGGCCTGCTGAAAGAAGATGTCGGCGATCGTGTCCTTGATCACGATTTTGCCCCCACCGGTCCCCTCCTGGAGGCCTGTCCAGGGCACCGTCTGTTCCGGATATTCTTGCTCGGCCAACTCAAAGCCCCATTTCAGGAAGGCCCCTTCCGTGAATTTCTGGATGTTTCCTTTATGAACCAAAGTCACGCTTCTGCGACGGTGGGACAGGGCAAAATCGATGGCGGCCCTGATGAGCCTCTGACTCCCGGACCTGCTGATCGGCTTGATCCCGAGTCCAGAATCGGGTCGGATCTGCCAGCCATACCTCTGGCGGAGGTAATCCATGAGGTCGCGCGCACCCTCCTTTCCCGACTCCAGTTCGAGACCGGCGTATACATCTTCAGTATTCTCCCGAAAGACGACCATATCAACTTTTTCAGGTTCCTTCACAGGACTCGGCACGCCCTTGAAGTGGCGAACAGGTCTTACGCATGCATAGAGATCCAGTTTCTGCCTCAAGGCGACATTAAGACTCCTGATCCCTTCGCCGACAGGGGTCGTCAACGGCCCCTTGATGCCTACACGGTATTCTTGAAACGCCTCCAGGGTCTCTAAGGGCAACCACTCCCCAG